>Ga0068714_10000886_pt1 | contig 49278 bp, 44 predicted proteins | sample MTBNYHSulfiMetaG_FD_62988 | JGI IMG/M metagenome (GOLD analysis project Ga0068714, IMG submission 62988) | Enrichment culture microbial communities from rom New York Harbor, USA that are MTBE-degrading - MTBE-NYH (New York Harbor Sulfidogenic)... | ecosystem: Environmental > Aquatic > Marine >... | reverse complement strand
GACGGGAAGAAGGGGTATCCTGAAGAATCCCCTCTCGTTGGAGACGGCGGTCTTGATGCCCTGCAGGGCCGCTCCGCGGACGGTGACCTCGACGCCGGGAAGGGCGTTGCCCTCGGTGTCCTTGATCACCCCGGCCAGAACGCCGTACTGTTCGACGGCGTAGCTGAACGTTACGGCCAGGCAGAGAATGACTGCTGTCAGAATCGCTTTCTTGAGATTCAACTCATTTCCTCCTTAATCTCTGCGATCTCCTTGTCCCAGGCCTTGTTCGCAAGGCCAACCTTTGGCTTCCTTGTCTGTGTTTCTCTTTTATTATCACCGCCTTTTGATTCAATCGACGTTCAGAAATTCACACATGCTCAAAAAAATAAGCATGAAACGTGCCATTTATTTTCAATTTTAGGATGCCGAGAATCCTCCGAATCATAGGACTTAATTTCTTTTTTTTAAACAATATAAGTTTTATTCATGCCTCATTGATTCAATCTCGGAAGTCCAAAAATAGTGGAAAAGCCAAAATATTGAATCATTATCCACTATTTTGGATATGTTTGCCGCCTTCCCATTTCGGGTGAAGTCGTCTCCGGCCCCTTGTTCGAATCTCGTCGATGCGACCCGGAGAGAGCCGCGGGGGGGATTTCCATGATGAGTGAAACGCATTTCTGCCTCGGAATCATAAAGGAGAAGGCGCCGGCCGCCATCCGGCGGACGAGCGGCGGGTTTCGAATTGACAGCCCGCGCCCAATAATGCTATTTAGATGTGGATTTTTCTTAGGTTTGAATTCCCATGAACTACAAGGTGATCGTGGCCGACGGCAGTCCTTCCGTGCGCCAGGCGGCCGAGCGCGCTTTTTCGGACTCCGAGTTCGAGATGTTCTTCTTCGACAACGGGCAGGAATTGATCCGCGCCCTTCCGGACATCGGTCCCGACGCCGTGCTCGTCGGCCTCAGCCTTCCCGGCCTGGACGGCTACCGCGCCGCCTCCCATCTCCGCGGCCTGAAGGAGCTCAGCCGGACCGCGCTCTTCTTCTTGCGCGGCTCGTTCGAAGTTTTCGACGCCGACAAGGCCGCCGGCCTGGACTATGAAGAGGTCGTGCGCAAGCCCTTCGATTCCGAAGCTCTCGCCGGCCGCCTGAAAAGCCTCCTCGACCGAAGACACGATGTCTGGAGCTTCCCCGAACCGTCGGAAGCCTCGCATCCTCAGGCGCGTCCCGCCCCGGCCGAAGGGCCGGCTCTGGCCGCCCTCGTCCGCAGGGAAGTGGACAGGGTTTGCGCCGAGATCGAGGGGCGCGTGCGGGAGTCCGTTCTTCGGGAGCGCGCCGGCCGTCCGGCCGCGCGGGGCGCGCGGAGAACGAAGCGATGAACGGCCGCTCTCCCCTGGAGAAGGCCTACGACCCTAAGCCGGTCGAGGAGCGCTGGGGCGCCTACTGGCTCGAGAACGGCGTCTTCACCGCCGACGCCTCGTCTTCGAGGCCGAAATTCTCCATGGTCCTCCCGCCGCCCAACGTCACCGGCCACCTCCACATGGGGCACGCCCTGTGCTTCACCCTCCCGGACATCATCGTCAGGTGGCGGAGGATGAAAGGCGACAACGTCCTCTGGCTCCCGGGCACGGACCACGCCTCGATCGCCGTCCACAACGTCATCGAGCAGGCGCTGGCCCGGGAGGGATCCAGCCGGGAGAAGCTCGGCCGCGAGGAATTCCTCAAGCGGGCCTGGGGATGGAAAAACAAATACGGCGGCATCATCACCTCCCAGCTCAAGAAGCTCGGCGCCTCCCTGGACTGGTCGCGGGAGCGCTTCACCATGGACGAGGGCTTTTCCCTGGCCGTGCGGAAGGTGTTCGTCGACCTCTTCGGCGAGGGATTGATCTACCGGGATTACTATCTCGTCAACCGCTGCCCGCAGTGCGGGACGGTCCTGTCGGACATCGAGATCGAGCACCGCGAGCACCAGTCCAAGCTCTACCATCTCCGCTATCCCCTCGAGGATTCCGGGGAATCGGTCGTCGTGGCCACGACGCGGCCCGAGACCATGCTGGGCGACACGGCCGTGGCCGTCCATCCCGACGACGAACGCTACGCCGCCCTCCAAGGCCGCCGGGCCGTCCTGCCGCTTGTCGGCCGGCTCATCCCCGTCATCGCCGACGAGCGGGTGGAGAGGGAGTTCGGCACCGGGGCGGTCAAGGTCACCCCCGCCCACGACCCGGTGGATTTCGAGCTGGGCCGCAAGCACGGCCTGGAGCAGGTCATCGTCATCGACGGCTCGGGCCGGATGACCGAAGCGGCGGGAGCGGAGTTCCGAGGCCTGGACCGCTTCGAGGCCCGGGAGAAGGTCCTGGCCCGCCTCAAGGAGCGGGGATTCCTGGTCAAGGTCGAGGACTACGTCCACTCGATCGGGCACTGCTACCGCTGCAAGACGGTCATCGAGCCCAACCTTTCCTGGCAGTGGTTCGTCCGCATCGAGTCCCTGGCCCGGGAAGCCATCCGGGCCGTCGAGGACGGGCGGATCGAGTTCGTCCCCCCCAACTGGGCCAAGACCTATTTCGAGTGGATGCGCAACATCCACGACTGGTGCATCTCCCGGCAGCTGTGGTGGGGCCACCGCATCCCGGCCTGGCACTGCCGGGACTGCGGCGAAATCCTGGTCGCCATGGACGAGCCCTCGCTCTGTTCCCGCTGCGGCGGACGGGCGCTCGCCCAGGACGAGGACGTGCTCGACACCTGGTTCAGCTCGGCCCTCTGGCCGTTCGGCACCCTGGGCTGGCCCGAGGACACCGCCGACCTGCGGATGTTCTACCCCACCGACCTCATGTCCACGGGATTCGACATCATTTTTTTCTGGGTGGCGCGGATGATCATGATGGGCCTCAAGTTCATGGGCCGCATCCCCTTCCGCACGGTGTTCATCAACGGCCTGGTGCGCGACATGAAGCGCCGCAAGATGAGCAAGTCCGAAGGCAACGTCATCGACCCCCTGGAAATGATCGACCGCTACGGCACCGACGCCCTGCGATTCACCCTGGCCGCGATGGCCGTCCCGGGCATGGACCTCTCGCTCTCCGAGGAGCGGATGGACGGCTACCGCGCCTTCGCCAACAAGATCTGGAACGCCTCGCGCTTCGTCCTGATGAACGCCGCCGGGGTGTCGATCGAGCAGGCCGCCGCGGCCGCGCCGTCGACCCTCGCCGACCGCTGGATCCTCAGCCGGCTCGAACGGGTCGTCGCCGATCTGGACGAGGCGCTGCGCGGCTTCCGCTTTTATGAGGCCGCCGACCGCATCTACCATTTCATCTGGGACGAGTTCTGCGACTGGTACATCGAGCTGGCCAAGCCCGACCTCAAGGCCGAGGGAAGCGCCACGCCGGCCGTCCTGGTCCGGACGCTCGACCGGATTCTGAGGCTCCTCCATCCCTTTATGCCCTTCATCACCGAGGAGATCTGGAGCCGCCTCCCCGGGGCCGGAAAGACTCTGGCCCGGGCCGCATTCCCCGAGCCGCGTCCGGGAGCCGGGGACGAGGAGGCCGAGGCGGAGATGAAGGCGATCCAGGACATCGTCGTCCGGGTGAGGAGCATCAGAACGGAGAACAGGATTCCGCCCGTAGAGAAATTGGCCCTGGTGATGAAGCCCCTTCCGGGAGCGGACCGGGGGCTCGTGGAAAAAGGAAGGGATTATATCCTCTCCCTGGCCGGTCTGTCCGGCCTCGAAATCCGGGACGAGACCTCCGCCGAAGGCCGGTGGCTCAGGGGCGTCAGCGGACCGTGGGAACTGGCCGTTCTCCGGGAGGAGAGCCTCGACCGGTTCCAGGACAGGGCCCGCCTGGAAAGGGAGCTCGGCAGGATCGAGCAGGAATCCTCGAAACTTGCCGCCCGCCTGGAAAACAGGGATTTCCTGGAACGGGCTCCGCGGGCGGTGGTGGAGGAAGCCAGGGCCAGGCTTGTGGAGCTTGAGCGGAAAAAGACCAAGACGAGGGAGCATCTCGGCCGCGAGACGCTTTCGTGATGCGGATGGACCGGGGTGGGAACCCCGGGGAGAGAGCATGAAAATCGGCGCGAAGATTTTCAATTTTGAGACATGTCCTTCCACGAACGACCTGGCCCGCAGCCTTGCGGCCCGGGGCGAGCCCGAAGGCGTCGTCGTCGCCGCCGGGGAGCAGTCCGCCGGACGGGGGAGGCATGGGCGGTCGTGGCATTCGCCCAAGGAGAAGGGCCTGTACTTGTCCGTCATTTTCAGGCCCCCGGCCGAGGCGGTTTCTTTTTTGCCCTTCGCCGCCGGCCTGGCCGTCCGGGAAGCGCTCGCCCTGGGGTGCGGCCTCGAGGCCGGGCTGAAATGGCCCAACGATATCATCGCCGCGGAGCAGGTTGATAAAAAACTCGGCGGCATCCTGTGCGAGAGCCAGTGGTCGGGGAACACGCTCGATTTCGCCGTGGTCGGCGTCGGGCTCAACCTCAGCCACGCGCCCGAGGACTTCACCTTCAACCTCAGGGCGCGGGCAATTTCGGTCCGGATGCTGACCGGCCGGACGCCCGATGCGTCCCTCCTGGTCGAGCATCTTCTGGCCAGGCTGGATTTCTGGTACGGGCTCTTGAGGCGGGGGAAGCGGCAGGACATCCTGGCGGAATATGAGAAAAGAATGTTTCTCCCGCCCGGGAGGATGATGACGGTCATCCATGGGCGGGGCCGGGACTCCGGCCTGTTTCGCGGCCTGGAGGCGGAGGGGGGGCTGGTGCTCGCCACCCCCCGGGGCGTGAAGACATTCAAGGCCGCGGAGATCATGGACGTGCATTATGAAAAAAAATGAACCCCCGGGAGCTCTCCTGGCTCTGGACATCGGCAACACCACGGTCGGCGTCGGCGTCTTCGACGGCCGGACGCTGGTCCGGGAGTGGAGGATCCGCTCGGACAGGGAAAGGACCGCGGACGAGTACAGTCTCGTCCTGACCGGCCTCCTCGCCGGAGCGGGGCTCGGCCCGGAGCGCATCCGCGATGTCATTCTCTCCAGCGTCGTCCCTCCCCTGACGCCCGTCTTCCAGGCCCTGAGCCGGCGGCTGCTGGGCGTCAAGCCCGTCGTCGTCGGTCCGGGCCTCAAGACCGGGATGCCCATCCTGTATGAAAACCCCCTCGAGGTCGGCGCGGACCGCATCACGGCCTCGGTGGCGGCCTACGACAAGCACGGCGGGCCGTGCATCGTCGTCGACTTCGGGACGGCCATCACCTTCGACGCCGTCTCGGCCCGGGGCGAGTACCTGGGAGGGGCCATCGCCCCCGGAATCCAGATCGCCGCCGAATCCCTGTCCTCGAGGACGGCCAAGCTGCCCCGCGTCGAGATCGCCCGGCCGGGGAAGGTCATCGGCCGGACGACGGCCGCCAGCATGCAGTCCGGGTTGTTCCACGGCACCGTGGGCCTGATTTCGCATATCCTCGCCGAGATGAAAAAGGAGCTGGGCGCCGGGGCCAAGGTTGTGGTCACCGGAGGGTTCGCCGAGCTGTTTCTGCCCCATGTCCCCGCTCTGGACGTCCATGAGCCTCATCTTGTCCTCGAGGGGCTGAGGATTCTCTTTGAGCGAAGCCGCAGCGACGAGGATTGAGTCCGAGGCGAGGGGAGCGGAGGAAGGCGCATGGAAGACGGGCAGGCGGACAGGAGCCGGTATTTCCGGGACGCCAGCCGGGCTTTCCTTAGGCTTCGCGGCGCGCCCTTCATCCTTTCGGCGCGGGAGCTGCACGTTCTGTCCTCCTGGGAAAAAGAGGGCATCCCCCTCGGATCCGTCCTGGAGGGGCTGGAGGCGGCTTTCCGGAGGCCGGCGTCCGGCGCGTCCTCGGGCCGGGGGAAAATCTCGCTCGTTTACTGCGACGCCTTCGTCAGGCGGGCTTACGACCGGCACCGGGAAAGAGCCGTCGGCGGACGGCCTCCGGCGAGAGGGCGGGCGGAGAGGAAGGAGCGGATCCGCAGGGAGGCGGCGGCCTTCCTGGACGACGCGCCCGGGGATCTGCCCGGTCTCAAAGACCTTTTCCGGCGCGCCCTGCGGCTGGCCGAGGACGAGGGCGAGAGCGAAGCCGAACTCGGGCGCTTGGAGGATGAGGTTGAAAACATGCTCTTGACACACTGCCCCGAGGACGAACGGCGGAGGGCCGAGCGGCAGGTCCGTCATGAAGCTCCCTCCGCCTCCGAAGAATCTCTGGAAAGGAAGCTCCGCGCGCGCCTGCTCAAGAATCTCAGGGTGCGCTACCGGGTTCCCTTCGTGAGTTATCCTTATTATTGACGGCGGCCATGGAGAAGCGCATCGTCCGGATTCTGAAAGGCTCGGCCAAGGGGCTGACCTTTCGTGAGATTTTCACAGGACTCGGTCTTTCCCCCAGGGAGCGGAGGGCTCTGCAGAAAACCCTCCGGGACCTCGCCGGCCGGGGGACAGTGCGCAAAACGGGCCATCGGTTCGCGCTTCCCCCCCAGGATGCGGTCATAGAAGGACGTTACAGCCAGGCCCAGGGGGGCTTCGGATTCGTCGCTCCCTCGGGGGGCGAAGCCCGGGACATTTTCATTCCCGCGTCCTTCACGGGCGGCGCCATGCAGGGCGACATCGTCCGCGTCACGGTCAGGAAGCGCGGCCGGGAGGGCAAGTCCGAGGGCCGCGTGACCCGAATCGTCAAGCGCGGGCGGGAGACGATCCTGGGCGTCTATGCCCTGAGAAGCGGCCGTCCGTCCCTTCTTCCTTTTGAAGCGGCCGGCGGCGAGGGCTTCCCGCTGAAAGAGGCTCCCGGGCCGTCCGTCCGCGAGGGGATGGTCGTCGCCGCCGGAAGAGACTCCCGACGCATCGAGGAGGTGCTCGGGTTTCCCGACGACCCCGGCGTGGACACCGAGACCGTCGTCAGGCGCTACGGTCTGGCGCGCATCTTTCCGCCCCAAGTCCTGGCCGAGGCGGCGGCCTTCCCGGACGGCGTCTCGGCCGAAGAAAGGGAATCGCGGGCCGACTTCCGCTCCTGGACCACGGTGACGATCGACGGCGAGACCGCCCAGGATTTCGATGACGCGGTCGGCGTCCGCCCCCTGGGACCGGGGCGCACGCTTCTCGCCGTCCACATCGCCGACGTTTCGTCCTTCGTGCGCCCCGGCTCGGCCCTCGACCGCGAAGCCTGGGAGAGGGCGACGAGCGTCTACCTTCCGGACCTGACCCTGCCCATGCTGCCCGAAAGGCTGTCCAACGGCCTGTGCAGCCTGCGGCCGCGGGAGGAAAGAAAGACGGTCTCGGTCCTTATGGAAGTGGACGACGGGGGGCGGGTGGTCGGCGCCGACTTCAAGCCGTCGGTCATCCGCACCGCCGAACGGTTGACCTACACTTCGGTGTTCAAGATGTTCAACGGCGACCCCGGGGAGTCGCGGCGCTACCGGGACCTCCTGCCGGACCTCGCGGCCATGAGAACCCTGGCCGGGGCGATGAGGAAGAGGCGGCTCGAGGAGGGCAGCCTGGACTTCGACCTGCCCGAGCCCCTGCTCGTCTATGAGCAGGGCCGGCTGAGCCGCATCGACGCCGGACGGCAGAACGAGGCCCATCGCCTGATCGAGGATTTCATGATCGCCGCCAACGAGGCCGTGGCCTCGTTTCTCGAGGGCCGGCGAATCCCGTCCGTCCACCGCATCCATCCCCCTCCCGAAGAGTCCGACCTGGAAAAGCTGAGGGACGTTCTTCTCGGCCTGGGCATCGTCCTCCCCGCTCCGCGGAAGATCGCCTCCCGGGATTTGCAGAGGGCGCTCGATGAGGCCGAGGGCCGGCCGGAGGAGAGGCTGGTCAACCGCGAGGTCCTGCGGGCCCTTCGGCTGGCGGTCTATGCCGACGAAAGCCGGGGCCACTACGGCCTGGCGCGCGAGGCGTACACCCATTTCACCTCTCCCATCCGCCGCTATCCCGACCTGGTCGTGCACCGCATCCTCAAGGAGGTCCTGGCCGGAAGGAAGCCCGCCAAAACGGACCTGGCGGCGACGGCTCTCCACAGCTCCCTCCAGGAGCGGAACGCCGAAGCCGCGGAGAAGGACCTCGTGGAGTGGCGCATCTTCCGGATGCTGAAATCGATGGTCGGCGACACGGTCGCGGCCGTCGTTGTCGAGATCAACAAGGCGGGCCTGGTCCTCGCCCCGGACGGATATTTCGTCGAGGGCCTCCTGGCCTTCTCCGACCTGGGCGGGGATTACTACCGCCTCAGGTCTCCGGGCACCCTCGTCGGCCGGAGGACGGGCCGGACCTATCGCCTGGGCGACCGGCTCGAAGTCGTCCTGGCCGGAGTGGACCCGCTGCTCCGGCGGATGACCTTTGTCCCGGCGGACTCCGGGCGGCGGAGGCGGGGATGAAGGCCGGAGCGCGGGCGGCGGACAAGAAAAGCCTGGCGGCCCTGGTGAAAAAGAACAGGCTGCGGGGAGTGACCGCCGGCGATATCGAGCGCCGGCTGGGCATGAGTCCCGAAAGCGCCCTGGCCCTTGCCCAGGAGCTTGAGGCCGAGGGGGAGGTGCTCATTCTTTCCTTCCGGCCTTTGCGGCTGGCCTTGCGGAGCAGCCTGGAGATCGTCAAGGAGAAGATCAAGGACGACTTGGAGAGGCATCACCGCCGCCGTCCCTCCGACCCGGGCCTGCCCGCAGACCGGCTGAGGAAGAAACTCTCGGCCCCGCGGCAGATTTTTTCGCTGGCCTTGAAGTCCCTGCTCAAGGAGGGGGCCGTGGTCGAGGAGGACGAGCGGCTCCGGCTGTCCTCCTTCGCCCCCCGCCTGACGCCCAGGGACGAGAAGCTGCTCGCCCGTCTGGAAGAGACCTGCCTGCGGGAGGGATTCAGCTCCGCCCTTTTGAATGAATTCCGCGCCGAGCACCGTCTGTCCCCCGGAGCCATGGACAAGATGCTGGCCATCCTGGTCGGAAGAAAGAAGATCGTCCGGGGGCGCGAGGGCCTGTATCTCCACTCCCAGTGGCTGGAGGAGGTCGTGGTGAAAGTCCGAGGCCTGACCGGGAAAGAGATAACTGTCGCCGATTTCAAGGCCGCGACGGGCCTGTCGCGCAAGTACGCCATCCCGCTGCTCGAGCTTCTCGACCAGATGGGCGTGACGCGGCGCAAGGGCTCGACGAGGGAGATCATCCCCGAGGACGACGAAGCCAAAAAAAGGAGGACGCCATGAACACCCTCAACGCCGCCCACGGCCGAGGGGCGATCCCGGCCATGCACCGCGTCGGGGCGATCGTCGCCGGGGCCGCCCTGGCCAGTCTGTTGATTGCCCTTTTGGCCGTGGAGTTGATTTTCGCCGGCGGGCGGGGGACGGCTGTCATCCTCCGGCCCGAAACGGCGGTTTCGCTGCGCTATATCCTCTACGGAGCCGCCGTCGCGGCGGTCGTGCTTCTCCGGGCGCTGCGGGGCGTGATCCTGAGAAAGCGGCCGGGCGAGGACGAGGCGGCCTTGGGACGCAAGCTCCTTCAGGCCTCCATTCTGACCACCGCGCTCGGCGAGGTCCCGGCCGTGCTGGGAATGGTCCTGTTTTTCTTGATGGGCCTTAAAAGGGACTTTTACATCCTCGCCGCGGTTTCGCTCGTACTGATGTTCATGTTTTTCCCGCGGCTCGGCCAGTGGCGGGATTGGACCGCCGGTCCGTAGGCGGCTCTTTTATGCCTTCTTCTTTTTGGCCTTGGCCTTGGTCTCGGCCTTGACCTTATCTTTCTCGGCGGGCTTCTTCTTGAGCGCCACCTTGAGCTTTTCGGCGAACAGGCCGCCGAACGCCGGAGCTTCCTTGGCCGGCTCCTCAGGCGGGGCCCCGGCCGGCGCTTCGGCGGGTTCGGCGCCTTCCGCCTCGGCCTGAAGAACGGGCATCTCTTCGGCCGCCTCGCTCTCGGCGGCCTTGATGGCCGTGAGGGCTTCCATCTCCGATTCCTCGAGCTCGATTTTCTCCTCGATGACCTTCCGCTCGCTCTTTCGCAGCCGCGGCATGCGCTCGGCCTCGAGCTTGGGTTTCTTTTTCTTGGCCGGTTTTTCCTTCTTGGCCGGACGTTCCGCGGGCGCGGGTTTTGCCGGCCGGGCCGCGGCCTCCGGCCGGGCGGGAGGCCTGGCGGCGCGCGCTTTCGGCGCCGGAGGGGCTTCCTCAGGCTCCGTCTCCACCACCCTCAGGACTTCCTCCTCGGCCTCTTCCTCCGCCTCCCCGAAGTCCTCGGCGATCATGCCGATGGGCAGCTGGTCGCCTTCTTCCTCTTCTTCTCCGGCTTCCCAGGCAAGTTCCTCGCGCGGCGCGGCCGCGGGCTTTCGCTCCCTTTTCTCCTCCTCCTCGGCGCCGGCTTTTTCCTCCGACTGGTAGAAGAAGATGCCTTTCTTTTTCTCGGATTTTTGGAATTGGCTGGAATTGAGGAGAACCGCCTCCACGTCCTCCTGGCTTGTCCGGCGGAGGATGTCCGCCAGGTGAAAGGCTCGGAGGAAGTGCTGCGAGCTCAAGCCCGGCTGGGGGCTGAAGTTTTTGAAGACGAGGAGCAGGAGTTCGTGCAGGTCAAGGTCGGTGGGCCGGGGGTCGAGGGTCAACAGGCGGGAGAGGACATCGCGCTCGATGAAGATGCTTTTGTTGGGCAGGGCGAAGGTGAAGACGTCCTCGCCGCTGTCGCTGAAGGAGTCGCTCTCGGTGTCGTAGGCCAGACGGGGCACAGCCAGCTTTTTTTTCGATTTCTTCACCCAGAACTCGAAACGGGTGAGCTCCTTGCGTTCCAGAGTGAGGCTCGTCCCCTGGGGGATGTTGTTGGCCGCGTAATAGTCCGCCAGCCCGAGGAAGCATGACAGGTTGGGGAAAAAGTAGACGGGATAGCTCCGCCCCTCCTCGACCTCGGTGAAGAGGTATTCCCGCGACTGGCTCAGCTCTTTATGCAGGGAGCGGGGGACGCGGATTCCGCCGGACAGGACTTCTCTCCAGGTGAGGTAGACCTTCAGGGGAAAGCGGGAAACGGCGCTCGACTCGAGGATCGTCCCTTTTTCGATGGGCGGAACCCGGGCCGGGGCGGCGTTCAGCGGGAGGTTGAGAGGCAGGGCGTTCAGGAGCTTTTTCAGGTGCCAGCGTCCCCAACCCACGTGGGACATGAAGAGGAAGTCTTTTTTGTGCTTTTTGTCCAGGATGTGGTTCAGGCTGAGGGCGTGGATGTCGAATAGGCTCGAAGACGGCGCGAGGCCGAACAGTTTTTCCACGAGCTCCTCGGTGGAGGCCGGCCGGCCCGTCTCGAGAAGAACGGCCTCGGCTTCCTTGATCTTCTCCTCGGGAACGGCGACCTGGTTGCGGTTGAGCTGCCAGCGGTCGCTCCAGACGAAGAAGTCGGGCGACTTGAGCAGCGCCGTCCTGAGGTTTTTCTCCAGGGCTCTGAGATCCTTCTCCGTGACCGGCAGCTCGCTCATCCGCGGGTCGTCGCTCTCGGAGACGGTCTCGGGCTCGAGGTTTTCGCCCTCGACGTTGGAGGGCAGGAAAACCTGGGCGTTGTTTTTCTTCATGTAGTCGATGTAGCGGCGGAAGGTCCCGCCGCCGTTGTAGTCGACCTCCAGAATTTCGCATCCGAAGGCCGGGTCGGCGTTCTTGCCGACCACGGTCAGCACCACGGCCCCCTCGAAGTGCTCGGCCGTTTTGGAGCTGACGGTCAGGGACTCGTCGTACTCCTTGAGGATCTGGTCGCCGACCTCGTAGCGGCGTCGGGGATCGTATTTTTTGACGGCCTGCGTCCGCTGCCCCGCGGTCTTGTGATAGGCCAGCTTCTCGGCCAGGGAGCGCAGGGAGGCGGGGGCGGGCGAGGAGGCCAGCTCGTTTTCGACGACGCGCAGGTCTTCTTCGCCGACCTGGGTCAAGGATGCTTCGAGGTCCATCTACTTTGTTTTCCCCATCAATATTAGCATAATCGCTTTTTGGGCATGAAGACGGTTTTCGGCCTGGTCGAAGACGACCGAGGCGGGAGAGTCGAGGACTTCGGCCGTCACTTCCTCGCCCCGGTGGGCGGGCAGGCAGTGCATGAACACGGCCCCCGGCTTGGCCTTGGCCATCAGGGCGGCCGTGACCCGGTAGCGGGCGAAGAGGCGGGCCCGCTTCTGTTTTTCGGACTCCTGGCCCATGGAGGCCCAGACGTCGGTGTAGACGGCGTCGGCGCCCGAGACGGCTTCGGCCGGGTCGCGGACGACGTCGACGGCGAAACCCGTCTCCCGGCCTTCCTCGCGGGCGCGCTCGACGATCTCGGCCGAGGGTTCGTAGCCCTTGGGCGTCGCCACGGCCATGCGCGTCCCCGCCCGGGCCGCGGCGTTGATCAGGCTGTGGCAGACGTTGTTCCCGTCGCCGATGTAAGCCAGCTTGAGCGCCGACAGGCCGCCCTTTTTCTCCTTGAGGGTCAGGAAGTCGGCCAGGGCCTGGCAGGGATGCAGCAGGTCGGTCAAGGCGTTGATGACCGGGATGCGCGCCGCGGCCGCGAGCTCGACGGCGATCGAGTGGGCGAAGGTCCGGATCATGATGCCGTCCGTCCAGCGCTCCAGGTTGTGGGCGATGTCGGCCGGCGTCTCCCTCTTCCCCATCTGGATATCGGACGGGCTGAGGTAGACCGCCTCGCCGCCGAGCTGGAGCATGCCCACCTCGAACGTCATCCGGGTGCGGAGCGAAGGCTTCTCGAAGATCATGGCCAACACCTTGCCCTCCAGGGCGTTGCGATAACGCCGGGGCTTGGCCTTGACCTCCAGGGCGAGGTCGAGAACGCGGTGGAATTCGTAAACCGACAGGTCGCTGACGGCGAGAAAATCTTTGGTCATGACGGCTCCTTATTGACCGAGGCCCGGATGCGGGTCCCGGAGCGGCCGAGCAGTGCGGCCTTGAGATGTCCGGCCGAGGTGATGAGCACCTCATCCCCCCCGGCCTCGATGAATTCGATCGCCGCCCGGATCTTGGGGCCCATGGAGCCGGCCGGAAACTGTCCCGCCTCCAGCCCCTGCCGGGCCTGCTCGAGGCCCATGACGTCCAGCGGCTTCTGGCCGGGCTTGCCGAAATCCCAGAAGACGCGGTCGACGGCGGTGAGGATGACGAACAGGTCGGCCTTGACCTCGCGGGCGATGAGCGAGGCCGCGTAATCCTTGTCGATGACCGCCTCGACTCCGGCGAAGAGGCCGCGGCCGTTGATGACGACCGGGATGCCTCCTCCGCCGGCGGCGATGACGATCCGTCCGTTGAGCACGAGGTCGCGGAGGACCCACTTGGGGACGACGTCGATGGGGCGGGGGGAGGGGACGACCCGGCGGTAGCCGCGGCCGGCGTCCTCGACGATCTTCCATTTCTTTTCCCGTCCCAGCTGCTGGGCGCGGAATTTGGAGTAGAAGGGGCCGATGGGCTTGGTCGGGTTGTCGAAGGCCGGGTCGGAGCGGTCGACGACGACCTGGGTGACGACCGTAGCCACCTCCTTGTCGATCGACTGTTTGCGCAGCTCGTTGACGATCTCCCTCTCGATCATGTAGCCCATGCTGCCCTCGGTCATGGCGTCGCACACGTCCAGGGAGAAGGGCGGGATCTTGGTCACGGACTCCTCCATCTGGATGAGGAGGTTCCCCACCTGGGGCCCGTTGCCGTGGACGATGATGAGCTCGTAGCCCTTGCGGACGACCGAGACCATGAGCTTGGCCGCCGCCCGGGCGTTGCGCTGCTGCTCCTCCTGGAGGCCGCGCGCGTTCTCCGGCAGCAGGGCGTTGCCGCCGAAGGCGATGAGAGCGATCTTTCTTTTCATTTCGTCAGAACGGCTTCAAGACGTCCTTGAGGTCGGGATGGCCGATCTCCTCCAGGTCGTAGCGGACGGGAAGGAGGGGTTTGCGGGACTTGATCAGGCGGTTGAGGTCGATGGGTGTTCCGGAGACGACGAGGTCGCATTGGGCCCGTTCGATCGTCCGGGCCAGCTCGCTGACCTGGCGGGCGCCGTATCCCATGGCCGGCAGGACTTTTTCCAGGTGGCGGTATTTCTCGAACGTCTTTTTGATGCTCCCCACGGCGAACGGCCGGGGATCGATGATCGTTTTCGCTCCGTGCTTTTCGGCGGCCACGAAGCCGGCGCCGAAGGCCATCTCGCCGTGGGTCACGGTCGGTCCGTCCTCGATGACGAGGACGGTCTTGCCCTTGATCCGCTCGCCGCCCTCGACCGAGATCCGGGAATTGGCCTTGATGACCTTGGCCTTGGGGTTGAGGATCTTGAGGTTGTCCATGATCCGCTTGACCTTCTCCCGGGGAGCGGTGTCCATCTTGTTGACGACCACGACCTGGGCGCGGCGGAAATTCGTCTCGCCGGGGTAGTAGGCCGTCTCGTGCCCGGCGCGGTGCGGATCGGCGACGACGATCTCGAGTTTGGATTTGTAGAAGGGAAAGTCGTTGTTGCCGCCGTCCCAGAGGATGATGTCGGCTTCCTTCTCGGCCTCCTCGAGGATGGCCCCGTAGTCCACGCCGGCGTAGACGACGATGCCCTCCCTGATGTGGGGCTCGTATTCCTCGCGCTCCTCGATCGTGCACTTGTGGCGGTCGAGGTCCGCGAGGGCGGCGAACCGCTGGACCTTCTGCGCGGCCAGGTCGCCGTAGGGCATGGGATGGCGGATGACGGCCACCCGGCGGCCCTTGTCCTTGAGCAGTCGCGCCGTCTTGCGCGTGGTCTGGCTCTTGCCCGATCCGGTGCGGACGGCGCACACGGAGACCACGGGCTTGCGGGAAGCGATCATGGTCGCCTCCGGGCCCAGGAGGCTGAAATCGGCGCCCGCGGCCAGGACGAGCGAGGCGCGGTTCATGACGTAGGCATGGGGCACGTCGCTGTAGGCGAAGAAGACTTCCTCGGCCTTGTGCCTTTTGATGAGAGCCGCGAGCTCCTCCTCGGGATGGATGGGGATTCCCCGGGGATAGAGTCGTCCGGCGAGGGCGGCCGGGTATTTCCGGCCGGCGATGTCCGGGATCTGCGTCGCGGTGAAGGCGACGACATGGTAGGTCTCGTTGTCACGGAAGACGACGTTGAAGTTGTGGAAGTCCCTGCCGGCCGCTCCCATGATGATGACCTTTTTCATGAATACTTCTCCTCTCCTAATTTTTCATGATTCCATTGCCGTTGGGGGTGGAGAAAATCCCCAAAATGGAGGCCAAATTATATAGGAAGCGCCCTCGAATTTCAACCGGCCGGGGGGCCGCGTCCCCGACTCTTGGAAGACGAGCATTCGGTGCCCTGAAAACGTGCGATTAGCCCAACTTTATGGAATGCGCCGGCAGTCTTTTTGGAAGTGCGGTCGCATGAGACCGCAAAAGGCCAGCCTCAGACGCCATTTGTTTTTACAATTATTAACCCCTCCGTCTCCCCGAGGGAATTCGGGGAGAGCTTGATGGCGTCTTCGGAAAGGTCGGCGGCCGACGTGTCGCCGCCTAAGAATCTTCTATGTTTGTAGGCGCCAAATCTGCGCCCCGAATATTCTTTTTAATGTCTGTCTTTTCTTCGCTTTGAAGACTTCTCTGCATTTGCCTTCACCGGCTTTAGCCGTCCCCCCAACGGCTTCCTGACTTTTTGCCACGCCGGCTTCTGTCTCTGATTGATGCCTCGTCCCATGGCGCCTCCCTTCCTAGGTCAAACCGATGATCGTCGCCCGGCGAGTCTCGGGATCGAGAATTGCGGCCGTGCTCCGGCCGGAGAGCCAGCCTCCCGCCTCGCCGGGATTGATGATCAGTGTTTCCCCTTCGGTCCGGATGTCGGTTTTATGCGTGTGCCCGTAGATCAGCACCGAGGGAGCGTGCTTTTTCAGAAGCGCATCGAGCTTCTCGTGCCGATGGATGAGAAGGTATGTTTTCCCCTGATATTTAAAAAGATGCGGCTCGTCGTGAATTCCGCCCAGAGGGTCCAAGACTGCCCGCAGCCCCTCCCGCTCGCCGTCGCAGTTGCCGAACACGGCCCGCACCGGGCAACCCGCTTTTTCGAGCTCCCGCGCGGCGAACGGGGCGATGACATCTCCGGCGTGAATGATAAGCTTGCACCCCGCGTCGCGGAAGATCCCCACCGCCCGCCGCAGGGCGGCCAGGTTGTCGTGCGAGTCCGCCAGGATGCCGAGCATGAACGCCGCTTCCTCTCCCTATCGGCATTGTAGCCGACCGGCGGCGATTGTTCAATTTTCCATTCCTTGACTTATTGGCTGCGGTCGAATCGATAGTCCCTTGCGGACCAGCTCAAAAAGGAAAGCTGGCGCGCACCGAAAAAGGAGCATCGTCGTGGGGAAAGACCTTGATGAAAGTCTCGCGCAGGATTTTTTCGGCGCCCAGGGAATTCAAGAAGAATTCTTGACAGGCCCGGCGGCCGCCGGTAGTATTCCCCCATTCCCCAAGCCCTCAACTGCGACGGAGCGGGCGATGTGTTTCTCGAAGGAGACAGACGCATGAAAATGCTTTTAGGCGGCCAGTGGGCGGACCGCGAGAAGACCATTGAGGTCCGGGATCCTTACGACGACTCCCTGATTGATACGGTGCCGCGAGCCGACGCGGCGGACGCGGACGCGGCCATCAGCGCGGCGGTCAAAGGCTTTGAGATTTCCCGCAAGCTGTCCGTCTATGATCGGGCCCAGATCCTGTTCAAGACGGCCGGCATCGTCCAGAGCCGGCTCGAAGAGTTCGCCCTGACGATCGCCAGGGAGGGCTCCAAGACCATCCGCGAGGCCCGCAAGGAAGCCCGTCGATGCATCAACACCCTCACGGCCTCGGCCGAGGAGTCCAAGCGGATCCAGGGCGAGACCATCCCCTTCGGCTCGTTCCCGGGAGGCGAGAAGCGGCGCGGCTATTACGAGCGCGTGCCCATCGGTGTCGTCCTGGCCATCACGCCGTTCAACGATCCCCTGAACCTGGTCGCCCACAAGCTCGGGCCGGCCGTTGCGGCCGGGAATTCCGTCATCCTCAAGCCGGCCACGGTCACGCCGCTGTCGGGGATCAAGCTCGTCGAGGCCTTCATGGAGGCCGGGCTGCCGCCGCTCGTCATGCAGGTCATCACCGGGCACGGCGGCGAGATCGGAGACGCGCTGGTCGCCGACCCGCGGCCGCGCATGATCTCCTTCACCGGCGGCGTCGAGGCGGGTCGGCGCATCACCAGGATCGCCGGCCTGAAGAAGATCGGGATGGAGCTCGGCTCCAACTCCCCGGTCATCGTCTGGAAGGACGCCGACCTCGAATGGGCGGCCGAGACGTGCGTCTCTGGCGCCTTCTGGGCCGCCGGCCAGAACTGCATCGGCGTCCAGCGCATCTACGTCCATCGGGATGTCTACGAGCCCTTCAGGAAGCGCTTCGTGGAGATCACGAAGGGCTACAAGATCGGCGACAAGCTCAAGGAAGAGACGGACATGGGCCCGATGATCAACGAGGGCGAAGCCAAGAGGCTCGAAGGCTGGGTCCGCGAGGCCGAGAAGGCCGGGGCCCGCGTTCTCACGGGAGGGCGTCGGATGGGTGCGCTCCTCGAGCCCACCGTCCTCGAGAACGTGCCCCGGAACGCCAAGATCCACGTCGAAGAGGTCTTCGGGCCGACCGTCAACCTCTACCCCGTGGACGACGCCGACCAGGCGCTGGCCGAAGCCAACAGCATCGACTACGGCCTTCACGCCGCCCTGTTCACGCGCGATGTGGACATGGCCTTCAAGCTGGCCTACGGCCTGGAGTGCGGCGGGGTCATGATTAACGACTCCACGGACTACCGGCTGGATTCCATGCCCTTCGGCGGCATCAAGAACTCCGGTTTGGGGCGCGAGGGCATCAAGTTCGCCCTCCAGGAGATGACCGAGCCCAAGGTCATCTGCTGGTACCTGCCGAAATCCTAGGGCCTATGCCTCTGCCCTGCGGGGAGAGGAGACGTCGCCCATTCCTTGGAAGGAGAAAAATGGGGACAGCTTACCTATTTACCCAATTTTTACCTCTAGTATGAAAAAATAGGTAAATGAGTAAGCTGTCCCCATTTTTTGCCCATTTGTTGATTGTCCGCTCTTAAAGGAAACGCCAATCAGGATGTCGTGGAAAGCTTCTTGCTAGCGGGAAAATTCATCCGCCGGATCAATTCCTGAAAGCGGGGATGATCGCGCAGCGGATCCCACTTAGGATAGACGTTCAGATAGACCAGGTTCTGCATCTTCTCCTCGTAGGCGACTTCGAGCCAATCCAGGGCCTTCTCCTTTTCCCCGGCATAGGCGTAGAGCGTCGCGATGCCCATGGAGTAGGCCCGGTTGGATCGAGCGGCCAGCGCTTCGGCGGCCTGCCGCATCGCCTCCCTATAGCCGCCCGCCTCGTTGCCGCGATTGAGAGCTTCGAGAACATCCTGGGCGCCGGTCGCGGCATAAAGCCGTCTCGATACATCCAAAGCTTCTCGGTGCATTCCCTTGTGGTGGTAGCACTGCCTGAGGCCGCCCAGGGCATCCGCAAAATCAGGCTGCAGGGCCAGTCCCTTCTGGAACTGAGCGATGGCCTCATCGAACTCCCGTCCGCGCAGGAAGGCGAGACCCAGATAGCTCTGGAACATCGAATTCAGAGGATCCAATTCGATGCCGATCCGCATTTGGGCCTTGGCTTCCTCGAAACGTCCCATTCCGGTGAGGAACAACCCGAAAAAAACCCTTGCGCCGGCATCATTGGGATTGAGTTCAAGCGTCAGAAGATACTCTTTCTCTGCCTTCTCCCAGTCAAATTCAAACCAGACCGCATTGCCGGCAAGCAAATCATGTGCCTCAGGCGACATGTTGTCCAACTCGAGAATTCGATCCAAGGCCGCTTTCCTTTTAGGCATAACCTCGCGGGAAAGCATCCCGAAATAGGTCATCGCACCCCAGTATGAGGCAATGCCGTTGTAGGCCGGAGCAAACTGGGGATCCTTTTTTAAGGCCAACTCATAGTATTGAAGCGCGGTTTCGAGGTCCTCTTTGGTGAATTTATGCCAGTGGAATTGGCCTTTGAGATAGGCCTCGTAAGCCTCGGGATTGACCTGGCGCGCGGCGGCCAGCCTCGTTGTTTCATCTGCGGTCAGGTTGACCTTGGCCGTTTCGGCGATCGCGCGGGCCATCTCGCCGTACAGCATCAGGACTTGGCTCCCGGCCCGCTCATAGGTCTTGGCCCACAGGCTCCGCTCCTCGGGGAGAGGATCGATGACCTGCACGCGGATGCGCACGTTCTCCCCGACTTGATAGACCGTCCCCTCCACCACGGCATCGACGTTCAATTCCCGGGCGATATCCGGCAGCGGCTTCGCCGTATGCTTGTATCGGACAACGGATGTGCGGGAAATGACGCGCCGCAGCCCGCTGATCTGGGCCAGCTGGCCGATCAGCTCGTCGGTCACGCCGTCCACGAAATATTCCTGCTCCGCATCCCCGGTAAGGTTTTCGAAAGGCAGGACGGCGATGGAATCGATAGCTTCGGTGCGGCCGGGGAAAAGGGTAAGAATCAAGACAGCGGCCAGAATGACCAATCCACCAGCCCCTCCAAACAAAATGGCTTTTCTCCGCCCGTACAACTTTTCTCTTCTGAGCCTCCCCTTGATACCGTCCGGGACGATTCCCGCGGCCAGGGATTTCAGATCGTCCAAGAGGTCCTCGATCCGCTGGTAGCGCTTCTCCCGGTCCTTCTCGAGGGCCCGGAACACGACCTGCTCGATCGACGCTGGGATATCGGCCTTCTGCTCCGTGATGGGCCTGGGTTTTTCCTTCAGGATCGAGTGAATGACGGCCTGCTCGTGCTCGCCCTTGTAAGGAAGTTCCCCGGTGAGCATCTCGTAGAGGACGACTCCGATGGACCAGATGTCCGTCCTGTGGTCGACGGTTTTCCCTCTGGCCTGCTCGGGAGACATGTAGGTCACAGTCCCCATGGTCGTCCCTTCCCGGGTGACCAGGGTGGATCCCGCGATCCGGGCCAGCCCGAAGTCCATGACCTTGGCCTGACCTTTGTCCGTGACCATGATGTTGGCGCTCTTGATATCCCGGTGGATGATCCCCCTCTTGTGGGCTTCCTGCAGACCTTCGGCCACCTGAACGGCGATCCGAAGCGCCTCCTCGAGTTTGAGCGGGCCCGAGTCGATCCTCTTCCTCAGGCTTTGGCCTTCGACATAGGCCATGGATATGAAGGCCTTGTCATCGGACTGATTGAATTCAAAGACGGTGCAGATGTTGGGGTGATCCAGGCCCGCGGCGGCTTGGGCCTCCCGCATGAACCGGTCCTTGATCTCGGAAATGTGGATCATTTCCGGCGGCAGAAACTTGAGGGCCACGGTCCGCCTGAGCCGGGTGTCCTCGGCCTTATAGACGATCCCCATGCCCCCGCGGCCGAGCTCCTCGATGACCCGGTACTTCCCGGCGATGATCGTGTCTTTCGAGATAGCGGAAAGAGGGGTCACCAAGGTCTTCGTCAGAGAGGCCCCTTCGATTCCCGCCGGGCTCAACGGGGCGGCGCAGTTGCCGCAGAACCGGGTTCCGTCGGGATTCTCGTGCCGACACTTGGGGCAAATGTTTGCCATGCCATCCCTTTGAGGAGCTTATTTGTTCGAAGGATATCAAGCCGCAATAAATGAGTCAATAAGGTGCGTTGATTTGAGCCGGTGTATTGCACGGAGAACCACAAGAAACTCAAAGTGGAATGGATCGAATCTCGTCAATAATCAAACAAATCCTTTATATTTCTTCTGTGCGGGATGGCCGTTGTCGGGAGAGGAGTCGGGCAAGACCGGTTTTTATACCGCCCAGTCATAGATCGCTGGGCAAACGCTCCGAATTTGTGATATATAAAGAAAAAAATTCCAAGCGGTTCGATCCGTGGTTTGCGGATGAAGGCGATGTCGGGCCATGACACCCAATAGACGGAGGCTTTTCATGTCTGCTCAATCCTCGAATATTGTTGGAGCTTTTGTTTCGATAAGCATAAACCTATTGCTGATAGCCCTATTTTTGGCACGACTTAGCCATAAACCTAAAGTTGAATATGCGATCGGTATATTGGTGATCTTGAATGTTCTCCCTTTACTTTGCTTGTTATTCACCGCCATGCGAATGAAGCGGCCATTTCTTTATTTCCTTCAACTGGGCTTCATGATCGCCTATCTCATCCTTGAATTGGTTTTGGATTACATCCTAAGAATCGATTTTCGACAGAATCTTAAAATTGTCATTCCATACGTAATGCTGTTTTTTAGCGGAACAGGCGGAATGGTTGGAATTGCCAGCCAGGCGGGCAAAGGATGGCTTTGGGCATCAGCCATAACCTTCCTTTTGATGACGGCTTTGTCGATTGGTCAACGTTTCATTACCGGCCAATGATCATTCAACAGAAACGGCATCATATGCCCAACAACCCGCCTCATCCGAACGCGTCACGAAGGATCGGCCGCCGTACCCGATGTCCGGTCCTCGTGATGGCGGGAAGTGTGGTCGCCGCACTCATGTTGGCCAATCCAGCGCCGGCTCAGGAACACCCTCCTGTGCCCGTCGATGCCGGGATGAGGAAGGCCATCCTCGAGAAAGTCGTCTCCGAACTCAACGCCGCCTACATCGACCCGGAGGTTGCCGGCCGGATCGATCGGCTCCTGCGCGAGAGGGGAAAAGCCGGCCGCTACGACAGCTTCGGAGAGCTGACCCCGTTCCTCAAAGCCGTCCGGTCCGACCTGCGCTCGGCGGTCGATGACGCCCACCTAGGGGTCTGGCCGATCTGGTACGCTCCCGTGCCGCTCGATTCCTCCGCCGAGGCCCGGGAGGAATGGCTGGCGAAAGAACGGCGGGACAACTTCGGGTTCCGCCGGGTCGAAATACTTCCGGACAAAATCGGCTACCTCGAACTGACCCGGTTCGCCCGGCCGTCGGTCGGGGAGGCGACCGCCCGGGCGGCGATGGAATCACTGGCCGGCGTTGAGGCGCTCATCATCGATGTCCGAAGGAACCACGGCGGCTCCGAGGACATGGTCAATCTGATCTGCGCCCACCTGTTCGCCGAACCGGTCCACACCATCAGCTTCACAACCCGCTACACCGGAGAGACCCGCGACCTCTGGACGCCGGACGATGTCCGGGGATCCGCCCTGGCCCGCGTCCCCGTGTATATCCTGCAGAGCGCGGAATCCGCCTCCGCGGCAGAGCACCTCAGCTACGCGCTTCAGGCCGCCGGGCGGGCGCGGATCGTGGGGGAGCGCTCACGGGGGGCGGCCAATCCGGTGGAGGAGCGCGTCTATCCGGAACTCCGGCTCAACATCTCCCTGCCCGTCAGCCGGGCCATCCATCCCCTGACCGGGACGAGCTGGGAAGGAGTGGGGGTCAAGCCGGACGTGGAAACCCGCGCCGCGGACGCCCTGGAGACGGCTCTCCGCCTGGCGCGGGAGCGTCTCCGGCCGATTGGGCATTAGAAGTCCGTCTTAAAACTGCTGAGGGGCTTTCCGCCGTGCCGCCGGATGAGCTTTCTGGTGGATGGGCATGGTTGATAATTTCGGATGGTGAATAGAGCCTATTTGCTCTTAGCGATGCGGCCCAACAACTCGCTGAGCCGCTTATAAACTTCCCGGCGATGGCCGACAGCGATTATCAAAACGATCAATTCGCCGCTCCGGAGGCGATAGATGATCCGGTAATCCGAGGTTCGCAGCGACCGCAGCCCGGCCAGCTCGTGGGAGAGCGGCTTTCCCTTCTCCGGCTCGGAGGCCAGGGACTCGACGGCGCTGCGGATGAGCTTCTTGAGGGAGGCGTCGAGTCTGTCGATCGTCTTTTTCGCTTCCCTCGTGTAGAAGATGCGATGAACCCGGCTCTTCATTTTTTCGGAAAAACCTCGTCATGGGGATGAAGGCGCCCGGCTTTCTCGTCGCCGAGTCCCCGGTCGATCCGGGCCATAAGGTTCCGGTCGCTGAGGATTTCGACGGTCTCGATGAGCGACTCGTACTCCTCGACGCTCAGCAGGACTCCTTCGGGCTTGCCCCGGTGGGTGATGGCGTAGGATCCGTGCTCCTCCCTGACTTTTCGGATCAGGCTCGAAAGCTTTGCCTTGGCCCTGCTCAGCGGCACGATATCGGAATATTCAGCCATGATGCGCTCCTAAATTGGTCTGTTAATGAACCAATATATTGGTCGCTTGGAGAATAGTTCTTTTGGCCGCGCTTGTCAAACCGGATCCGCCGTTTGCCGGATTGTCTACCCGCGGTCTTGGCTCCTAAGGGAGAGATGCTTCATGGAGAGCGGAGCGAAAGCGGCGCAGTCCCTCCCCGATAGGCGCGCCTCCTATTGACCTTTCCCCGGATTTTCAATATTATTGAACGGCTTCCGGCCAGTGCCTAGGCGCGTAGCTCAGTGGTAGAGCGCTTCCTTGACGCGGAAGAGGTCGTGGGTTCGATACCCTCCGCGCCTACCAAGACAAGAAGCCGTCACGGGCCGAAGGCCCGTGTGAGGGTAGGATGCCTCTTTTCATAGGAACGAAGACAGCTCGAACGGGAACGTTTTGAACCCGCCGGGGGAGTCTTTTCGCCCGCATTCCCTTTGGAGAAATGAGACGCCGGCCGTTTTTTCTCCAGCCCCCGGGGCGGACCTGAGGACGGGCGGGCGGCGGCCGGCCTGAAGGAACAGCGCGGAACGACATGGCGGAAGAAAAAGATAAAAAAGCAGCCGAGGCCGACTCGGAGCTCGAGACGCTGCGCCACAGCGCTTCGCACCTGATGGCCCAGGCCGTCCTGGAGCTCTACCCTGGGACCAAGGTCGGCATCGGTCCGGCCGTCGAGAACGGTTTCTACTACGATTTCGAGCGCGATGAGCCCTTCACCCCCGAGGACCTCGAGGCCATCGAAAGGCGCATGAAGGAGCTCTCGGCCGCCGACCTCCCGATAAAGAAAGTCGTCCTCCCCAAGGAGGAAGCCGTCCGCATGTTCGAGAAGGCGGGCCAGGACCTCAAGGCCGAACTCGTCGGGGAAAAAGGCGACGCGAACGTCTCCTGCTTCACCCAGGGCGGATTCATCGACTTCTGTCTGGGCCCCCACATGCCCTCGACGGGGGCGATCAAGCACTTCAAGCTCCTCTCGGTCTCGGGCGCCTACTGGAAGGGCGACGAGAGGGGCCGGCAGCTGCAGCGGATTTACGGAACCGTTTTTCATAAAAAGGAAGACCTCGACGCCTACCTGGCCATGCTCGAGGAGGCGAAAAAGCGCGACCACCGCCGGCTCGGCCAGGAACTCGACCTGTTCAGCACCTCGGAGGAGCTGGGCGCCGGTCTCATCCTCTGGCACCCCAAGGGCGCCCGCGTCCGGTCTCTGATCGAGCAGCACTGGCGCGAGCGCCACTGGCAGGGAGACTACGAAATCCTCTACACCCCCCACATCGGCCGGGAGACCCTGTGGCAGACCTCCGGGCACCTGGATTTCTACAAGGAGTCCATGTACGCCCCGATGGTCATCGACGAGCAGAACTACTACCTCAAGCCGATGAACTGCCCGTTCCACATCCAGGTCTACAAGTCCCGGCTCCGCTCCTACCGCGACCTGCCGCTCCGCTGGGCCGAGCTGGGGACCGTGTACCGCTACGAGCGGTCGGGCGTCCTCCACGGCCTGCTCCGCGTCCGGGGATTCACTCAGGACGACGCCCACATCATCTGCACGCCCGGGCAGATCGAGGACGAGATACTGCGCGTCCTCGACTTCTCGATCTCGATCCTGGCCGACTTCGGGTTCACGGACAACAAGGTCGACCTCTCGGTCCGCGACCCGCGCAACCCGGGGAAATACGCCGGCTCGGACGACATGTGGCGGGATGCCGAGGCCTCGCTCGTCAAAGCCCTCGACGCCCGGGGCCTGGCCTACGAGCGCATGGAGGGCGAGGCCGTCTTCTATGGGCCTAAGATCGACATCAAGATCAAGGACGCCCTGGGCCGCCTGTGGCAGTGCACAACCATCCAGTTCGACTTCAACATCCCAGAGCGGTTCGACATGACCTACGTCGGCGAGGACGGGAAGGAACACCGGCCCTACATGGTCCACCGGGCGCTTCTCGGCAGCCTGGAGAGGTTCTTCGGCGTCCTCATCGAGCACACCAACGGCAACTTCCCCCTGTGGCTGGCTCCCGTCCAGGCCCGCGTCCTGCCCATCGCCGAGAGGCACGAGGCCTACGCCCGGGAGGTCGGCGACCGCCTCCGGGAGGCCGGCCTCCGCGCCGAGGTTGACTCCCGCCGGCAGAAGATCGGCTACAAAATCCGCGACGCCGAGACCCAGAAAGTCCCACTCATCCTCGTCGTCGGGGACAAGGAGGAGGCGGCCAAAACCGTGTCCCTGAGGGTTCACACCCTGGGAGACCGCGGAGCGACGACCGTCCCCGATTTTCTTGAAAAAGTCCGGAAAATCGTCGACAATAAATCCCAAACGGTGAACATTTAGAAGGAGGCCGTCCCATTCGCAGACAACCCTACGTTCTCCCGTCCAAGGCAAAGCCCCATCGGATCAACGAGATGATTCACGCCCGGCAGATCAGGCTGATTGACCAGGACAAGAAGCTCCTGGGTCTGGTCTCGGTCGCGGACGCTCTGGCCCAGGCGCGGCAGCGCGGCCTGGACCTCGTGGAGATCGCTCCCCTGGCCGATCCGCCCGTATGCCGGATCATGGATTACGGAAAGTTTCTCTACGAGCTTCACAAGCGGGACCACGAAGCCAAGAAGCACCAGAAGCAGATCCAGATCAAGGAGATCAAGTTCCGGCCCAAAATCAGCATCCACGACTACACCTTCAAGATCAAGCACGTCCAGCGCTTCCTCGAGGAGGGGAACAAGGTCAAGATCACCGTCCTGCTGCGGGGGCGGGAGCGGTCGCGTCCGGAGCTGGGCTTTCAGGTCCTGCAGCGCGTGCTGGGCGACGCGAAGGAATTCGGCCGCCAGGACGGCAACACCCGGAAGCAGGACTGGGCGGTTTCGGCTCTCCTTGTTCCGGCCAAATCAGGAGGAAAAGATGCCAAAGTTAAAAACCCACCGGGGAGCCCAAAAGAGGTTCAAGGTCACGGCCAAAAAGAAGATAACGCATAGCAAGGCGTTCAAAAGCCATATCCTGACCAAGAAGGCTTCTAAGCGCAAGAGAAACCTGGGCCGAAAGACGGTCGTCAGCCGCGCCGACCGGAAAACGGTCAAGGCCATGCTGCCTTACGAATTCTAAGAGAGGCCCGGCCGGCATAACCCGGGCCCGCGCCGAGTCGAGATGACACCCTAAAGGAGATCGAGATGTCGAAAGTCAGAAGGGGCACCAAGAGAAGACAAAGACGAGCCAAGGTCCTGGAAAGGGCCAAGGGTTTCCGGGGCGCCAAAAGCCGCAACTACCGGACGGCCAAGGAGGCCGTGGAGAAGGCGCTGTCCTACGCCTACCGGGACCGCCGCGCCCGGAAACGCGACATGAGAAATCTGTGGATCATCCGCATCAAGGCCGCGGCCCTGGCCGACGGGCTGACTTACAGCCGTTTCATGAACGGCCTCAAGAAACAGAACATTCTTCTGGACCGCAAGATCCTGGCCGAGCTGGCCGTCGGCTCGCCCGGCGTCTTCAGCCGCTTGGCCCAAACAGTCAAAGATGCCGCAGTCGCCTAAGGAGGCTTTTCAGGCGGAAGCCCGCGCGCTCCGGCTGAGACTGGAGGAAGCCGGCCGACGCGTGAAGAGCGCTTCCGACCTGGGGGATCTCCGCCTCGAATTCCTGGGCCGCAAGTCCGGCGCCCTGACCCGCCTGATGGCCGGCCTGGCCTCGCTGCCCGCCGCGGACAGGCCGGAAGCCGGCCGCCTGGTCAACGCCCTCAAGGCCGAGGTCGAGGACGCGCTCCGGAAACTGGAGTCGGGCCTCGGCGCCGCGGACAGGCGTCCGCCGTCCGTGGACCGGACCCTGCCCGGGCTCCAGAGGACCGCCGGCTGCCCGCATCCCGTCCGGGTCTTCCTGAAACAGATCGAGGCCATCTTCGTGTCCCTGGGATTCAGCGTCGAGGAGGGGCCCGAGGTCGAAACCGACTACTACAACTTCGAGGCGCTGAATTTCCCTCCCTACCACCCGGCCCGCGACGACTGGGACACGCTTTATCTCGCCGGCGGCCTGCTGCTTCGAACCCATACCTCTCCCGTGCAGATCCGGGTGATGGAGAGGCAGAAACCCCCCATCCGGATGATCAATCCCGGGAGGGTGTACCGGAAAGAAACGCCCGATCCCACCCACCTGCCGATGTTTTTCCAGGTGGAGGGGCTTCTGGTCGACGAAGGGGTGACCTTCGCCCATCTCAAGGGGACGCTGGAGTATTTCCTGCGGCGGCTGTTCAGCGAGAAGCTCAAAATCCGCTTCCGGCCGAGCTTTTTCCCCTTCACCGAGCCCTCGGCCGAGGTCGACATCGAATGCCTGGTCTGCCGGGGCAAGGACGCCGCCTGCCGCGTCTGCGCCGGCACGGGCTGGAAGGAAATCCTGGGCGCGGGCATGGTCGACCCACAGGTTCTGAAGAACGTCAACATCGACCCGGAAAAATACTCCGGCTGGGCTTTCGGCATGGGCATCGAGCGGACGGCCATGTTCGCCTACCAGATTCCCGACATGAGGCAGTTTTACGAAAACGACATGCGGTTCATCCGCCAGTTCCGGAACAAATGAAAATCAGCGTCGATTGGCTCAAGGACTACGTGGACGCCGGAATCTCCCCGTCCGAACTCCGCGACCGGCTGACGATGATCGGACTCGTGGCTGAGACCATGGAGGAGCGGGACGGGGACGTCATCCTCGACGTCGAGACATACGCCAACCGGCCCGACACGTTCGGCCACCTGGGCATGGCCCGGGAAGTCGCGGCCATGCTGGGCCTGCCCCTGAAGGCGCCGGTTCCGTCCCTGAGCGAGATCGAGGAAAAGACCGCGGACGCCGTAGACGTCCAGGTCCTGGACGAAGCCCTCTGCCCCCGCTACTGCGGCCTTGTGGTCAGGGACGTCCGCGTCGGGCCCTCCCCGGAGTGGCTGCGGCGGCGGATCGAATCGATGGGTTTGAACCCGGTCAACAACGTCGTGGACGTCTCCAATTTCGTCCTCTTCGCCACGGCCCAGCCGATCCATTTCTTCGACCTCGAGAAGCTCGTCGGGGGAACGGTCGTCGTCCGGCGCGCCCGGAAGGGCGAGCGCCTCAGGAGCCTCGACGGCCGCGACCTGGTCCTCGAGCCGGACATGCTCGTCATCGCCGACGAATCCCGGCCGATCGCCCTGGCCGGCGTCATCGGCGGCGAGGAGACGGCGGTCGGGGAATCCACGCGCCACGTCTTCATCGAAAGCGCCCATTTCGACCCGGTGTCGGTGCGGAAGACCTCCAAGGCGCTCGGCATTCAGACCGACGCCTCCTACCGCTTCGAGCGGGAAACGGACGTCGCCTTCCCGCCCCAGGCGGCGCGGCTGGCCGCCTCGCTCCTGGGCGCTTTCGGCGGCCGGTCGACGAGCGGGCTCGTGGACCTCTACCCCAAGCCCCGCAAAGGCCGCGAGTGCCGCCTGCGGCAGAAGAGGGTCGCGGAGCTGCTGGGCGTCGAGATCGACGCGGATTTCATCCAGAAGCTCCTCGCCGCCTTGGGATTCGGTCTCCAGGCCCAGCCCCGGCAATCCTGGCTGGTGAGGGTCCCATCCTTCCGGGTGGACATCGAGCGCGAGGCCGACCTGGTCGAGGAGATCGCGCGCTTCTACGGATACGACAGGATCCCCTCCGTGGTCCCGCCCCTGAAAATCATCGACCGCGCGGCGCCCGAGGAGGACAAGCCGGAGAAGGCCGCCCAGATTTTGCTGCAGCAAGGTTTCGATGAGGTCCTGACATACAGCTTCGCCGACCCGGAGCGCCAGAAAATCCTCGAGATACCGCGGCGGCCGCTCGAAATCCGGAATCCCGTTTCCTCCAGAGCATCCCAGCTGCGGACGACTCTCGCTGGCGGCCTCCTGGAGACGATCGCCTGGAACCTGAACCGCGGGGCGGAAGGCCTTCAGATTTTCGAATTCGGCCATGTGTATTTCCAGGAGGAGGAGACCCATCGGGAACAGTCCGCCCTGGCCCTGGCGGCCATGGGACGGCGGGGAGAGGCGGACTGGCTGTCCCGGCCCGAGGAGACCGGGTTTTTCCATGTCAAGGGCGCCGTGGAGGCCGTCATGAGCCGGCTGCGCTTCGAACCTTTCCGCTTTCAGCCCCAGAACCATCCTCTTTTTGATGAAGGGGACGGCCTGGCGCTGCTTCACAAGGGCGCTCTCGTCGGGCGCCTGGGACGGCTCCGCCGCCGGATTACGGAAGCCTACGACATCAAGGACGACGTCCATTACGCCGAGATCGATCTCGACGCCCTGTTCGGCAAAACGCCCCGGTTCTTCCGGTTTTCGCCCGTTCCGAAGTTCCCCGGGATCGTCCGGGACATGGCCTTCCTGGTCGGGGAATCGACTTCTTTCCAGGAGATCAAGGACGAGATTGAAAAGCTGGCCCTGCCGAACCTGGAGAGCTTCAATCTTGTCGACCGGTTTGAGGGTGCCTCGCTTCCCGCCGGGCGCGTCAGCCTCGCTTTCCGCTTCCTGTTCCGCAGCCCGGGCGGGACGCTCCAGTCGGCCGAGGTCGACCGGCTCCAGGAGAGGATCGTCGGCCATCTCCGGGGGGCCTTGAAGATGGAATTGAGGGAGGGGGGGGAAATTGACAACCGAACTCGAAAGAATTAAGATATTAGAAGCCAAGACAGCCCAAGTTGTTGAAACCGTTAAAAAACTGAGCGGGGAGAACGACCGGCTGAAAGAGCAGGTCAAGGAGCTCAGGGCTGAAAAAAAGGAGGCCGAGGAGGCGGCCCGCAAGGCCGGCCGCCTCGACGAAAGCCTGAAACGCCAGGAGGAAGAGAGGGCCGTCCTTCGAGAGAAGATCGAAGCTCTCATCCGGCTGGTCGATCAACTGGGGTTATGAACGACAAAATCGTCGAGATTGAAATTTTCGGACAACGATACAGGATTAGAGTCAAAGGAGAAGAGGATGAACAATACATCGGCCGGTTGACCGCGTTCGTTGACCAGAAGATGCGGGATATCGCCGATAAATCCAAGTCTTCCGACGCGCTCAAGGTCGCGGTGCTCGCGGCCTTGAACATCGCCGATGATTATTTTCTCAGCCGGAAGCAGCTGGATCAATTGAACGAGGTCTTGAGCCGGATGGAGCGCGAGATCGACAGCCTGGAGAATCGAGTTGCCAAAGATGATCAGGGATACACGAAGGGTCACAAAGCGCCTTCTTGAAAATCCGCCTCCCGGCCGCCTCTGACCGGCCCGTTTTTTCTCTTCTGCCGGCTCTCCTGTGAAGGAGGTGGATGAAGTGAGTTCTTTGCTGATAATCGCCCTGACCCTCCTGGTCGTTTCGGTGGGGGTCAATGTTTTCGTCCTCGTGCGCAAGGGCGCCGCGACCCGTTCCGTGTTCCGGGCCAAGGAGGAGGCCTCGTTCCTCCTCGAGCAGGCCAAGCGCGACGCGGAAAAGATCACCCGGGAAGCCGAGGTCGCCGTCCGGGAAAAACTCCTGGCCAAGGAAGCCGAGCTCGAGCAGCAGGCGCGGGACAAGCAGCGGAAATTCAACGACCTCGAGCGCCGTCTCCTCCAGAAGGAGGAAAACCTGGAGCGCCGCCTCCAGTCCTTGGAGAGGAAGGAAAAGGACCTGTCCGTCAAGGAGAAGCGCGTCTTCCAGATGGAAAAGGAGATCGAGGCCCGGCAGCAGAAAATCGACGAGCTCATCAAAGAAGAGATGGCGGAGCTCGAGCGGATCTCGGGACTAACCCAGGAAGAGGCCAAAGCCCTTCTGGTGCGCAAAATCGAGGACGAGGCCAAGCTCGAAGCCGGCCAGCGCCTGAGGCAGATCGAGGAGGAGACGCGGAACAAGAGCCAGGCCATGGCCCGGGAGGTCATCAGTCATGCCATCCAGCGCTCGGCGGCCGAACATGTCGTCGAATCCACGGTTTCGGTGGCCGACCTCCCTTCCGAGGACATGAAAGGCCGGATCATCGGCCGCGAGGGGCGCAACATCCGCGCTCTGGAAATGGCCACCGGCGTGGACATCATCGTCGATGACACGCCCGAGGCGGTCATCCTCTCGAGCTTCGACCCCGTCCGGCGGGAGATGGCCCGCATGGCCATCGAGAAGCTGGTCATCGACGGCCGGATCCACCCCGCCCGGATCGAAGAGATCGTGGAAACGGTCAAGGCCGAGCTCGAGGAGAAAATCAAGCAGGAAGGCGAGGCGGCGCTGCTCGAGCTTCGCATCCAGACCATGCATCCCGAACTGGTCAAGCTCCTGGGCAAGCTCCGCTACCGGACAAGCTACGGCCAGAACGTCCTCCAGCACTCCAAGGAAGTGGCCTACCTGGCGGCGGTCATGGCCCGCGAGCTCGGGTCCGACGCCAACGTCGCCCTCCGGGCCGGCCTGCTCCACGACATCGGCAAGGCCGTGGACAAGGAGGTCGAGGGCACGCACACCGAGCTCAGCGTCGAGCTGACCCGGAAGTACGGGGAGTCCGAGGCCGTCGTCCAGGCCATCGCCTCGCATCACCGGGACGTGGACTTCCCCTCGATCGAGGCCGTCCTCGTCCAGGCCGCCGACACGCTGTCGGCCGCCCGGCCGGGCGCCCGGCGGGAGCTTCTGGAAACCTACATCAAGCGGCTGGAAAAGCTGGAGGGCATCGCCAACTCCTTCGACGGCGTCTCCAAGTCCTTTGCCCTCCAGGCCGGCCGAGAGATCCGGATCATCGTCGAGAGCCAGAAGATCTCGGACGATCGCGCCGCCGTCATCGCCAAGGAGATCGCCCAGAAGATCAAGAACGAGCTGGATTATCCCGGCCAGATCAAGATCACGGTCATCCGGGAGATGAGGGCGGTCGAGTATGCCCGGTAGCGTCCGCATCCTTTTTCTGGGCGATGTCATCGGCCGTCCCGGCCGCCAGGCGCTGAGGCGTTTCCTGCCCGCCCTCGCGGGCCGGCTCGGCCCGTCGTTCATCGTGGCCAACGCCGAGAACGCCGCCGGCGGGGCGGGCCTGACCGAGGACATCGGCCGGGAGCTCCTGGCCCAGGCCGACGTCCTGACCTCGGGCAACCACATCTGGGATAAAAAGGATGCGCTGGGCTATCTGGACCGGGAGCCGCGCCTGCTGCGCCCGGCCAACTATCCGCCCGGAAATCCGGGCCGGGGCTACGGCGTCTTCGCCGACCGGGAGGGTCGCAAGGTCGGCGTGCTGAACCTGCAGGGCCGGGTGTTCATGGAGCCTCTCGATTGCCCCTTCCGCGCGGCCGACGAGGCCCTGGAAAAAATCCGGCAGGAAACCCCGGTCGTCGTCGTGGACATTCATGCCGAGGCCACGTCCGAGAAACAGGCGATGGGCTGGCATCTCGACGGCCGGGTTTCGGCCGTCATCGGCACCCACACCCACGTGCCGACGGCCGACGAGCGCATCCTGCCCGGCGGGACGGCCTACCTCACCGACGCCGGCATGGCCGGCGGCTACAGCTCGGTCATCGGCATGCGCACCGAGCAGGCTTTAACCCGCTTTCTGACCGCCGTCCCCCAGCGTTTCGAGCCCGGGAAGGACGGCCTCGTCCTGGCGGCCCTCTTCGTCGAGGTCGACGCCGACACGGGCCGGGCGCTCGCCGTCCGGCGCGAGCTTCTGGTCGAGGAAAAACATGGCGACTGACCGGTCCGCTCCTCCGGCCAAGATCCTCACCGTCTCCCAGGCGACGCAGATGGTCAAACTGGCCCTCGAGACGGCCTTCCCGCTGCTGTGGGTCGAGGGCGAAGTGTCGAACTTCCACCGCCACCAGTCGGGGCACGTGTACTTCACCCTGAAGGACGAACGTTCGCAGCTGCGGACGGTCATGTTCCGGAGAGAAGCTCAGAAGCTGAGTTTCGAGGCTAAGGACGGCCTGAAAGTCGTGTGCCGCGGACGGGTTAGCGTTTACGAGGTGAGGGGCGAGTACCAGCTTATCGCTGATCTCATGGAGCCCAAGGGCAAGGGCGCCCTGCAGCTTGCTTTCGAGCAGCTCAAGGAAAAACTCCGGGCCGAGGGATTGTTCGATCCCGCCCGCAAGAAAAAACTGCCCATGCTGCCCAAAACGATCGGCTTGGTCACCTCGCCGCGGGGAGCGGCCGTCGTGGACATCATCCGCACCCTCAAGCGCCGCTTCGCTCGGCTGCGCATTCTTCTCTATCCGGTCAAGGTCCAGGGCGAGGGCGCGGCCCGGGAAATCGCCGAGGGTCTGGACTACTTCGGCTCCCGAGGCGACGTGGACGTCCTCATCGTCGGCCGGGGCGGCGGCTCGATCGAGGACCTGTGGGCCTTCAACGAAGAGATCGTGGCCCGGGCCATCTTCCGCTGTCCGGTGCCCGTCATCTCCGCCGTCGGGCACGAGGTGGATTTCACGATCGCCGATTTCACGGCCGATGTCCGGGCGTCCACGCCCTCGGTGGCGGCGGAAATGGTCATCGAAAAGGAGGAGTCCTTCCGGGAGCGCATCGACAGCCTCTCCGGCCGCCTGGCCGGAAATGTCCGCCTCGACCTTCAGCGCCGGAACGAACAGGTGTACCGCCTGACCCATCACCGGGCTTTCCAGGGCTTCAAGGATATGATCCTCGCGTTGGCGCAGCGTGTGGACGACCTGGAAACGCAAGCCCTGGAGTTCGTGCGCCGCCGCCAGAGGAGTCTTCTCCAGGCCCGTTCCCGCCTCGACCTGGCCCTGGAGAAAGCCCGCAACGCCGTGACCTCCCTTCTCAGGGAGAGGCGCGGGCGCTGGGAGCGGTTGTCGGTCGCCCTCGACGCCGCCAGCCCGCTGGCCATTTTGAAGAAAGGCTACGCTCTGTGCTGGAAGAACGGCGGCCGCGTCCTGGTCCGGAAGGCGCAGGACGTCCGGACCGGAGAGGAGCTCGCCGTTTCGTTTTTCAAGGGGGAGATCGCCTGCCGGGTCGAGTCCGTCGACCGGAACCGGACGATCGAGTCGCGCTTGGACAAGGAGTGAACATGGCCGTTCAAAATTTCGAGAAGGCGCTGGCCGAACTGGAGACGATCGTCGGCAAGCTGGAGAAGGGGGATCTGCCGCTCAACGAATCTCTGGCTCTTTTCGAAAAGGGCATCAAGCTGGCCCGCTTCCTGCGCCAGGAGCTCGGCCGGGCGGAAAAGAAGGTCGAAATCCTCCTCAAGGACGAGGCCGGCCGCCTCAAAACCGAGCCCTTCGACATCGAGGACGAGGAGGAAGGAAACGGCGACGAAGAGGAAAACGAAGAAAAAAGCGAAGAGGAAGAAGACGGCAAGCCGCCGGAAGGAGGGGGCGGGCTGCCCTTCTGAATCCCATGCGGGTCGACGACGAGCTCCGGGAGCGAAAGCGCGCCGTGGAGGACGAGCTCGGCCGCCTCCTCGGCCGCCGGGATTCGCCGCTCTACCGGGCGATGAGGCACGCCACGCTCGGCGGCGGGAAGAGGTTTCGGCCCCTGCTGCTGATCTCGGCCGGAACGGCTCTGGGCGCCGGTCTCCCGCCTCTTTTGCCCTTCGCCGCCGGCCTGGAGCTCATCCACTGCTATTCCCTGGTGCATGACGACCTGCCGGCCATGGACGACGACGACTTCCGCCGCGGCCGGCCGTCCTGCCACAAGGCCTACGGCGAGGGCCTGGCAATCCTGGCCGGGGACGCGCTCCTGACCCTGGCCTTCGAAATCATGGCCGCCGCGCCCCTGGACTCCCCCTATTCCGAGAGGCGGGCTTCGGTCATCGAGGAAATCGGACGCCGCGCGGGAGGGGAGGGAATGATCGACGGCCAGGCCCTGGATATCCTTCATACCGGCCAGGGGATGGACGAGGCGGAGCTCCTCGATCTGGTCGATAAGAAGACCGGCGGATTGATCATCGCCGCGGTTCGGGCCGGCGCGCTTCTCGCCGGGGCCTCGGAGGCGCAGCTTGCGGCCCTGGAGGAGTACGGACGCAACGTCGGCGCGGCGTTCCAGCTCCGGGACGACCTTCAGGATGCGGTCCCGGCCGGTAGGCAAGGAGGCGGACCGTCCCCCGGACCGAGCTTCGTCTTTTTGTTCGGCGAGGCGGAGTCGCGCATCCGGCTGGGCCAGCACGTCGAGCGGGCGGTCGCCGCCCTGGACGTCCCGCCCCTGCGGTCCGAATCTCTTGTCCGGTTGGCGGAGCGGCTGCTCGGGCCGACCGAGGAATAGAGCCATGAGCGGAATACTGGACGGCATCCACGGCCCCTCGGATCTCAAAGGGCTCGACGAAAAAGCCCTCGAACGTCTGGCCGCGGAGATCCGGGCCCTGATCGTGGACGTCGTTTCCAAGAACGGCGGCCACCTCTCGCCCAACCTGGGGGTTGTGGAGCTGACCTTGGCCCTTCACAGGGTTTTCGACATTCCCCGGGACAAGATCATCTGGGACGTCGGGCATCAGTGCTACACGCACAAGATTCTCACCGGGCGCCGGGCGGCTTTCCGCCGTCTGAGACGCAGCGGCGGGCTGTGCGGCTTTCCCAGCCGCGAGGAAAGCGAATGCGACGCCTACAACACCGGACATGCCTCGACGGCCTTGTCGGCCGCCCTCGGCCTGGCCGTTTCGCGCGACAGGAAGAAGGAAGACCATCATGTCGTGGCCGTCGTCGGCGACGGCAGCCTGACGGGCGGGGTGGCCTGGGAGGCCCTGAACCAGATCGGCCACATGAGGGAGCGGCTGATCATCGTCCTGAACTACAACGAGATGTCGATCTCGCCCAACGTCGGCGCCCTGTCCAAGTACCTGACCTATCTCGCCTCTGGCCAGCACTATCTCCGCATCAAGGATCACGCCAAGCTGCTGCTCAAGTCCATCCCCGGCCTCGGGCCGAAGGTCATCAAGTACGGTCGGGCGTTCGAAGACCTCATCAAGAAGACGTTTTTCCCCGGGCTGGTGTTCGAGGAGCTCGGGATCAAGTACATCGGTCCTGTCCAGGGACACAGCCTGCCGTCCTTGATCGAGGTTTTCAGCGAGGCCAAGACGTACGACGGCCCGATCCTGGTGCACTGCGTCACCCAGAAGGGCCGGGGTTATCCTCCCGCCCAGGCCAACCCGGAAAGGTTCCACGGGTCAGCGCCTTTCAACCCGGCCACGGGAGAGCCGCGGCGGAAGAAAAAATTCCCGAGCTATTCCGAGGTTTTCGGCCGGGCGATGATCAAGATCGCCGCCGGCGACGACAAGGTCGTGGCCATCACCGCCGCTATGCCGGACGGCACGGGACTCGGCGCTTTCGCCCGGACCTATCCCGACAGGTTTTTCGACGTCGGCATCGCCGAGCAGCACGCCGTCAACTTCTCCGCCGGGTTGGCCGCCAACGGACTCAAGCCGGTGGCGGCTCTCTACTCCACGTTCCTCCAGCGGGCCTATGACCAGGTTTTTCACGATGTCTGCCTCCAGGATCTGCCCGTGGTGTTCGCCCTGGACCGGGCGGGTATCGTGCCCGACGACGGCCCCACCCATCAGGGCGTGAACGACATCGCCTACCTGCGCCACATGCCGAACATGATCCTCATGGCGCCCCGGGACGAGAACGCGCTGCAGCACATGATCAACTCCGCGCTGGGCTACGGGCATCCGGCGGCCGTTCGCTTTCCCAAATCCCCGGGCCTCGGCGTGAAGTTCGACCGGGAGTTCAAGCCCGTTCCCCTCGGCAGGGCGGAGCTTCTCAAGGACGGTCGGCACCTCGTGCTGGCCTACGGCAGCATGGTCGCTCCCGGTCTGGCCGCCGCGCGGCGCCTGGCCAGGGAAGGTTTTTCCCTGGCCGTGGCCGACGCCCGCTTCGCCAAGCCTCTGGACGAGGAGTTGATCCTCCGTTTCGCCCGGCCCGGTCGGACGATCGTCACCCTCGAGGAGGGAGTCCTTGCCGGCGGATTCGGGAGCGCCGTCCGCGAGCTTCTCGACCGGGAGGGCCGGTTCGGGGTGAGATTCCTCTCCCTCGGGATTCCCGATGAGATCTATCCGGTCGGGACGAGAGAGGAAATACAGACGATGTTCGGCCTGGACGAAAAGGGTTTGGCGCGCAGGATTCGCGGTTTCTTCCGAGCAGGGGGTGGGAAAAGCACCGGCCGGCGAGCGACGAGTCCCCGGAAGCGCTAGCCCGGAGGGTGGAGGACTGTCCGCCTGGAGACGATGAGCGGCTTCAAGGAGCGATCGGAAAGACCGGCGGTCCGGGGCGTTTCCGCCCGGGAGAGAGCGGACACGGTCCTGGTGCGGCGCGGGATGGCGGACAGCCGGAAGAAAGCCCAGGCTTTGATCATGGCCGGCCAGGTTTTCTCTGAAGGGGAGAAGGTCGCGAAGCCCGGGCAGCCGCTCAAGCCGGGCCAGGATCTCGAGGTCCGAGCCGGGCTCCCTTACGTCGGGCGCGGCGGATTGAAGCTCGAGGAGGCCCTGGACGTTTTCGGCGTCGATGTCTCCGGGCGCGTCGCCGCCGACCTGGGGGCTTCGACGGGCGGTTTCACCGACTGCCTTCTCCAGCGGGGGGCGCGCCGCGTTTACGCCGTGGACGTCGACACCCGCCAGCTCGACCAGAGACTGCGGCGCGATCCGCGGGTGACGCTCATCGAGAAAAACGCCCGCCTGCTCGGCGCCGCGGATTTTCCCGAGGCCCTCGACCTCGTCACGGCCGACCTGTCGTTCATATCCGTGCTCAAGGTGCTTCCGGCGGTCAAGACGTTCCTGGGAAAGGGCCGGCTTTTGGCCCTTCTCAAGCCGCAGTTCGAGGCCGGACGCGGCGAGGCGGGGCGGGGAAAGGGCGTCGTCCGCGACCGGGAAGTTCACGCCCGAGTGCTGCGGTCGCTCGTCGCCGGCGCGGCGGACCAGGGATTCGGGCTCCGGGGAATGTTGAAGTGCTCGACGGCCGGGCAGAAGGGGAACCGCGAATTCTTCGCCCTGTGGTCGCTTCAGGATGCGCCTCTCGGGTCCGAGCGGGTCGAGCGTCTCGTCAAGGAGGTGGTCTGGGATGAAAAAGATTAGAAACGTCGGCGTCGTCATCAAGCCCCATGCCCCCAACATCCGGGACGTTCTGTCCGAGCTCCTGGAGTTTCTCGAGGGGAGGCGCATCGCCTGTCTCCTCGAGGAGGCGGCCGCGGAGAAGCTCGACCGCAGCGACGGCGTCCGCCGGGAAGACCTTCCCTCCCGGACGGATCTCATCGTCGTCCTCGGGGGCGACGGGACGCTCCTCAGCGTCGCCCGCCTCGCCGCCAAGGAGAACGTGCCGGTCATGGGCGTCAATCTCGGGAGCCTCGGCTTTCTGACCGAAGTGCCGGTCGGCGAGATGACCCTGGCCCTGGAGGCCCTCCTCTCGGGCAACGAGGGCATCGTCAGCCCGAGGTGGCTTCTCGAAGCGAAGCTCGGCGACAAGGTCTTTCACTGCCTGAACGACGTGGTCATCAACAAGAGCGCCCTGGCCCGGATGGTCCAGATGCGCATCTGGGTGGACGGCTTGGAAGTGGCCGTCCCGCGCGCCGACGGCCTGATCATCGCCACCCCCACGGGCTCGACGGCTTATTCGCTCTCGGCCGGCGGGCCCATCCTCCAGCCCCACATCCCGGCGGTCATCATCGCCCCCATCTGCCCCCACACCCTGACCTTCCGGCCCATGGTCGTCTCGTCGACCTCGACCGTCCGGGTCCGGCTCCTGACGGGCGGCGAGGAGGTCTACCTGACCCTCGACGGGCAGCGGGGCGTGAACCTGGAGAAGGGCGACGAAGTCGAGGTCCGGCGCTCCGGACTCGAGCTCGAGCTCATCTCCTCCCCGCGCCGCAACTACTTCCACCTGCTCAAGGAAAAGCTCGGCTGGGGAGAGTAGCGCCGACCTCTTCGTGCTTGCTGGAAGTGCGCGCCGCTAAAGGGATGCCCCTGACTGTGGCGATCAAACAGGTCGAAGTGCGACTCTAGCATCCGACCTCCATGCCTGAAGTCCCTCTTCTGAAGCCTCGGGAAGTTGTGAAATCCTTTCAGAAACTGGGCGGGGAGGTTGTCCGCCGGAAAGGAAGCCACATTATCCTGACCAAGGAAGGGCATATGGCAACTCTTTCGGTTCCCGACCATCGGAAGTCGCCAGGGGAACCTTGCGGGCTCTTATCGCCAGATCCGGACTGACAATTGAAGAATTTCTCTCCGCGCTAGGCAAGAACTGAAAGCAACCGCAACTACTTTCATCTTCTCAAGGAAAAGCTCGGCGGGGGGAATAACGCCGGCAGATATTCCCTAAATTTTTTTAGGGCGTTTGTTTCTTAAAACTTTGACCAAAACAATCGTTAACAAAATGATGATTGCCAGTTGGGCAAGCCATAAAGGCATCAGGATATGGCGCGTATAAGGCTCCTCATTTGACCACTCAGGCTTGGCGTCATAATGGACGACAATACGATCCGAATACAAATAGGAATCCGATTCCGGCGGCCCGATAAATATCAGATGATATCCCAAAAACTTCGTGAACAGCTTCGGCGGAGCATTCATAAATTCACGTTCTTGTTTTCCCAGGTAAGGCGGATACAAAATGCTGAGCACAAAAATCAAGATCCCGAAGAAAAGGACCATGCGTTGTTTCATGTTCATGCTGGACCTCCCAAATTCGCCGTGGAGAGGATAAGCTTGTGACGCGCCCGAAATCGAACTGGAATTCCCTCCCTTGTAAGCCAGAATAAACCGGCCTTGGGGAGATGTCAATGGCCTTTGGGAGATCCGCAAAACGGGCCGTGCAGACCTGGTCGGCCTCAAAATCCCGGATTCCTGATTCTTCCCGCCTCTCCTCCCCCCGCCTGCTCAAGGAGAAGCCGGGCTGGGGGGGGAGCGCCGTTGACAATTCTCGGCGGCCGAACATATCATGGCCTCTCTAATGGAAACCGCGCTGCGCGTCCTGTTTGTCACGCCCGAGATCTCTCCCTACGCCATCTCCGGTGAGCTGGCCGAGTTCGCCGGATCCCTGCCCCGCCATCTCCAGGATCTCGGCGTCGAGGTTTCGGTCGTCGTGCCGCGCTACCGGATCCCCGAGATCGAGGCCCTGGCCGCCGAGCCCGTCTTTCCCGAGCTCTGGGTGCCGCTCGGCGAAGAGAGCGTCCGGGCCTCGGTGTGGAAGGCCGAGATGGAGAGCCGGACGGTGTATCTCATCGACCACCCCCGCTACTTCGGCCGGGACAAGATTTACGGCACGCCCCGGGAGGAGTATCCGGACAACGACGAGCGTTTCATTTTTTTCAACCGGGCCGTCCTGGAGTTCATCGTCCAGTCCGGGCTGGAGACCGACGTGCTCCACTGCCACAACTGGCCGGCGGCTCTGGTCCCCGTTTTCCTAAAGACGCATTACGCCGGGGAGGAAATCCTCCGCGGGACGGCCGTGGTCTTCACCCTGCACAACGCCCTGTTCCAGGGAGACTTCCCCGCCGAGTCGCTGGCCCTGACCGGCCTCGGCTGGGAACTCTTCGCCGGCCGCCGGCTGTCGGTCAACGGCCGCTTCAATTTCCTGAAATCCGGCGTCGCTTTCTCCGACGCGCTGAGCACGGTCAGCGCCGCTTACAGGAAGGAGCTCCTCTCCGGGAAGGACTCCGCCCTGGCGGCGCTGCTGAGGCCGCGCTCCGGACGGTTTTACGCCGTCCGCAACGGCATCGATCTCGACTCCTGGAATCCCGCGACCGACCCGCACATCGCCGCCCGCTTTTCCGCTGATGATCCATCGGGCAAGGCGGAGTGCAAGTCGGCCCTGGCCGCGGAGTTCGGACTGGAGGCCGGGCGGGACGCGCCCCTCCTGGCGTTTGTCGCCCATCTGACCCAGCACAAGGGCCTGGACCTGGTGCTTGAGGCCGCGCCGTCGATGCTGCGCCTGGGTTTCGCCCTCGTCGTGGCCGGCTTGGGGGACGAACGCAGCCGGCAGAGCGTGAGCCGGTTGGCCAAGGCGCACCCGGGGCGGGTCGGCGTCAAGTTTGATATGAGCCCGGCCGTGAGCCACAGGATCGTGGCCGGCGCGGACATGATGCTTATCCCCTCCCGCGAGGAGCCCTGCGGCCTGAACCAGCTCTATGGATTCCGCTACGGGACCGTTCCCGTAGCCCGGGCGGTCGGAGGCCTGAGGGAGACGGTGCGGCCGTTCCGCCCGGGGAAGGCGGGCGGAAACGGATTTCTCTTCCGGGGATACAACCGCCGCGCGCTCCTGGAGGCCCTGAAGCGCGCCCTGGACTGCTACCGGAGGCCGGACTGCTGGGCGGACGTGACGGGGGCGGGATTCCGGGAACGGCCGGGATGGGAGGAAGCTGCGCGACAGTACGTGGAGCTTTACCGGACGGCGTTGAATCTGAAAAGAGGAGCTTGAGATGGCCAAGATGCCCGACGTGACCGACACGACGTTCGACCAGGAAGTGTCCAAGGCGGAAGGAGCCGTGCTCGTGGACTTCTGGGCGTCCTGGTGCGTGCCCTGCCACGCCCTGGCGCCCGTGCTGGAGAAGATCGCCGACGAGTACCGCGGCCGCCTGACGGTCGTCAAATTCAATGTCGACGAAAACACGGCCGTGCCGGTCCGGTTCGGCATCCGGGGCCTGCCGACCATGATCCTGTTCAAGGGCGGCAAAGTTCTCGAGACGCTAGCCGGCGCCCAGCCCCGCGAGGCCATCCTCAAGGCCATCGGGAAGCACCTGTGAGCGAACCTTACGACGTGGTCATCATCGGCGCCGGGCCGGCCGGCCTGGCGGCGGCCCTCTACGCGGGGCGCGGCCGTCTGAAGACTCTCGTCCTGGAGAAGGGGATCGCCGGCGGGCAGGTTCTGCTCACCGACTGGATCGAGAACTACCCCGGATTCCCGGACGGGGCGGCGCCCTTCGACCTCATGGACCGGTTCCGCAAGCAGGCCGAGAAGTTCGGGGCGAAGTTCGAGACGGACGAGATGAAATCCCTGCGGGAAGAAAAGCCCTGGTGGGTCATTGATACCGAGGGCGGGTCCTATAAAGCCAAAGCGGTCATCCTCGCCACAGGCGCGGCCTACCGGCGGCTGGGCCTGCCGGGCGAAGGCCGGCTGACGGGCAAGGGAGTCTCGTTCTGCGCCACGTGCGACGGCGCGTTCTTCAAGGACCGGGAGATCGCCGTCGTCGGCGGCGGGGACAACGCCCTGACCGAGGCCCAGTTCCTGACGAAGTTCGCCTCGAAGCTTCATCTCATCCACCGCCGGGACGAGTTCCGGGCGATCAAGATCCTCCAGGAACGCGTCCTCAACAACCCCAAAATCGAGGTGCTGTGGGACACGGTCGTGGAGGAGATCCGCGGGGAGGACAGGCTCGAAGGGCTGACCGTGCGGAACGTCAAGACCGGCGCGCTTTCGCCGCTCAAGGTCGATGGGCTGTTCGTCTCGATCGGCATGATCCCCGCGAGCGGCTTCGTCCGTGATCTTGTCGCCCTCAACGACTGGGGCGAAGTCAAGGTCGACCAGAAGATGGCGACCTCTCGCCCAGGGATCTTCGCCTGCGGCGACGTCTGCGACGCCTGCCCGAAGCAGGTGATCACCGCCGCGGGCACGGGCGTCGCCGCCGCTCTGGCGGTCAACGACTACCTCGAAGGCTGGGGCGAGGCGAAGGTGACGCCGCTCACTCGAGAAGGATGACCTCGACGCCCTTGCCGTGGTATTTCGTGAAATGCTCGTCCCGGGTATAAATCGTCCGGCAGCCGGCCGGATCAGCTTTTTTTCTTTTCCGGTTTTTCGGCTTCGAGCTCGGCGACGCGGGCGGCGAGCCGCCTGATCTCCTTGACGAGGTCGTAGAGACGAGGGGCGCTGGCCCAGAATTTTCTCCAGTCTCGAATGTCGAGGTGGGGGCTGCCCGAGACGAATGAGCCGGCGGGGACGTCCTTGGTCACGCCCGACTTGGCGGCGATGATGACGTCGTCGCCGATATTGACATGGTCGGATATGCCCACCTGGCCGGAGAGGATGACCCGCCGGCCGAGACTCGAGCTTCCGGCGATGCCCGCCTGGCCGGCGAGAACGCTGTCGGCGCCGATCGTGACATTGTGAGCCACCTGGACGAGGTTGTCGATCTTCGTCCCGCGGCGGACGACGGTCGCGCCCAACGCCGCCCGGTCGATGGCCGCGTTGGCCCCGACCTCGACGTCGTCCTCGATGACGACCGTCCCTTTCTGGGGGATCTTGCGGCGCGACCCGTCGGGTTCGGCCAGATAGCCGAAGCCGTCCGAGCCGACGACGACTCCGTTGTGGAGGACGACCCGGTCGCCGAGGCGCACGCCCTCCCGGAGCGAGACGTGGGAGTGGAGGACGCAGTCCTTGCCGATTTTCACCCGGGGGCAGACGCTGACCAGGGGGAAGACGACCGTCCGGTCGCCGATTTCGGCTTCTTCGCCGACGACAGCCAAGGCCCCGATCGAAACATCGCGGCCGAGACGCGCCGAGGAGGCGACGACGGCCGCGGGGTGGACTCCGGGCGAGGGCCGGTAGGGACTCCACAGAAGCTCCACGGCCGCGACGAACGTCCGGTGGGGATCGGTCGAGCGCAGAACCGGGATTCGGTCGAAGGGAATTTCCGGCGGCAGGACGGCGGCCGAGGCGTCCGAGGCCTCGAGAAGCGGGAGGCTCTTGACGTGGGTCAGGAAGACCAGGTCGCCCGCCCCGGCGTTCTCCAGGCCGGCGGCGCCGGTGATCTCGACGTCGCCGTCGCCCTCGAAGGGACACCCGAGACGCTCGGCCAGCTTCCTGACCGTTAGGGACTGAGATGTTCTGTCAGGCATGGGCTCCAGACTCCATGGAATTCCGGTAACGTTCATTCAGCACGGCCGCCAGTTCCGCCGCCCAGAGCAGGATGATGAGAGAGAAGGAAATCCACATGAGGAAAAAAATGATCGAGGCCAGCGTTCCTTGCAGGAGCTTGGAGAGGAGGATGCCGATGATCGACAGGTGGGCGACGTAAAAGGCGAAGATCCTCTTGAAGACCTCCCACAAGACGGCTCCCACAAGAGCGCCGATGAGAGCCGCCCGGGAGCGGATCCTGACCTCGGGAATGAGCTTGAACAGAAAGAAAAAGACGGCCAGGGTCAGGGCGAAGGGCAGGAGGTATTGAAGGAAAATGTTGCTCGCCAGGGACAGGAACCGGGGGTTGAGGTGCCGGGAGAACAGCATGCCCTGGCGCAGGGCCTGTTGGAGCGTCGACCACAAGACGGTGATGGCCAGCGACAGGATGAGGAACAATCCGGCGAAGAACATGACCAGATATTCCTTCAGGCGCTTGTAGAGAAAAGACTTGCCGTGGGGAGCGCGGAAGATGCGGTTGAGGGCGGCGATGAGCTGGGAGAACAGGAAGCCGCCGACCACGACGAGGCCGATGATCGCCGGCAGCCCGAGCCGGCCCACGCCGCGGGACATGGCCTCGACCTTCTGAAAGAACGCGGGGTTGAGCTCGGCGAAAAAATCCTCGGTGAAGATGTTCAGGCTGCGCAAGGCCAATTCCGGGCGGCCCAGAAGCTTGCCGGTGACGAAAGTGAACAGCGCCGTCAGGGGCACGGCGCACATCAAGCCGAAATAGGAGATGACGATCGCGGACGTCCAACACCCGTCCTGGACGAATCTCTTGAAGGTCTTTCCCAGGACCCGGAGCAGGGCGGGCATCGAAGCGCCGGTATCGCTCGCGGCGGCTCTCTTAGACGTATTTCCCCCACTGGACCATGAGGATGATGATGGTGATGAGCAGGGCGTAGATGACCAGGGTTTCGATGAGGACGAGGCCGAAAATCAGGATGAAGCGGATGTGAGGGGCGGAGCCGGGATTGCGGGAGATGCCTTCGCAGGCGGAGCTGATGGCCTTGGCCTGGCAGAAGGCTCCCGCCGCCGCGGCCAGGGTGATGACGATGCCGCCGACGATGATGGACAGCTTGAAAAGAGAGGCCTTAGTCTCGGTGAGCCCGGCGCCGGCGCCCGTCTCCTGGGCCAGGAGGGGGCCGCCGACAAGCAGCAGGACCGCCCCGAGCAGGAAGAGTGATTTCATCGCTTTGGACATGGCATGACTCCTTAAAGGTTAATGGTCTTCCTCATGGGCGACGGCGCCCCCGATATAGATACAGGCCAGGAGGATGAAAACGAAGGCCTGGATGGTACCGGTGAAGATGGCCACGGCCATGAAGGGCAAGGGAAGGAGGATGGGGATGATCGAGGCGATGATGACGATCAGGAGTTCTTCGGCGAAGATGTTGCCGAACAGCCGGATGGAAAGGGAAACCGGCCGGGAGAAATGGCTGATGAGCTCGATGGGGACGAGGAGCGGGGCCAGGAGCGGGATAGGCCCCATGAAGTGCCTGAGGTACTTGAACAGGCCCTGGGATTTGACGCCCTGCCAGTGGTAATAGACGAAGACGCACAGGGCGCAGCCCACGGTGACGTTGAGCTTGCTCGTCGGCGACATCAGGCCCGGGACGAGGCCCAGGAGGTTGCCGAAGAGGATGAACAGGCCCAGGGTTCCGATGACCGGGAGGTACTTTTTTCCCTCCGGGCCGATGATGTCCGTGAGGAGCCCCTCCAAGCCCTGGACGATCATTTCCAGGACGTTCTGGCGGCCGGCGGGAACGAGCCGCAGTCCGCGGGCGCTCAAGCCCAGGGTCAGGGTCAGGCCCACGAGGAGAAGAAGGCTCATGACCATATAGTCGGGAAAGAAATGGGCCGGGTCTTTGACCTCGATTCCCAGGCGGAGGAGCAGGCCGGCCAGGGGACGGCCCACGACCCGGTTGAAGAAGTCGACGACGAACAGGCTGTGCTCTAGGGCTTCCATTGTCGGAGACGGGCCAGGGACCGGACGGCTTCATAGAGAAAGACGGCCACGATCGCTGAAAAACCGAGGGCGAAGGGAAGAACCATCTTGGGATAAAAAAGAATTATAAATGAAAATACCGCGAGAATCAACATGATGCGAAGGGCATAGAGCAGAACGCCGCGGCGGGGTGCTCGCCGCCTGTCGCGGGAGAGAATGTCCTCCAGGGAGCGCCGCAGGCCCAGGAAGCTCGCCGCGGCCGCGCCGCCGCCGAAAAGAATGAACAGGGCCTGAAGAGGCCCCCAGAAGACAAGGCCGGCCAGCCCGAAGAGGACGCCGCAGGCCAGGATTTCAAGGGGGATGCGTCGCAAGGCGGCCGTTTCCGCGGCGTCAGGGGGCGGGATGCTCGTCATCCTCGTCGTCCTTTCCCAATCGCTTGAGACCGCGCAGGAGGCTCAGGAAGCCGGAGACGACGCCGAGAAGGAGGAAAACGATGAGCAGCCAGGGATGCGTGCCCAGCCACTTGTCGAGGAAGTAGCCGAAGAAAAGGCCCACGGCGATCGAAGAGGGCAGCATGAGCCCCAGCGAGCTCAGCTCGAGGAACCGGGGAATATTCTGGCGACCTTTCCATCTTCCGACCATTCCGGCTGGGTATCATAGCACAGGGGCGGTTTTTTTTGGAGTGCGGCGGCGTGACGCCGCTTTGGATTCCGGCGACGCGTCGCCGATTTGAAAGCGGCCTCATGAGGCCGCACTCCAAAAAATGCGCCTGAGCGGCAGGGCTGCCGGACGTTGCGTTGCGTAAAGTGAATCTGCGCGGCAAAGAGCGACCGAACCGGGGCGTTTTTTCAGATTTCAGCCGCTACTCCGACTAAAATGCTGATAAATCGCGGCTTTTCAGCCGGTAACGCCTGATTCGAAATTTCCAGGAGGGTTGACGATGGGAGCCAGGACGAAATACAGCCTGGGCTGGATTCCCGATTACCCCGATCTCAGGGATTATACGGAGAAAACCGAGGATGTGGCGACGCTTCTCGAGCCGACGGGATTGGTAGAGGCCGGGCGCAGGCGCGGCCGCAGCAGGACGAAGAGCGCGCTCCCGGCGGCAGTTGACCTCCGGGATTGGTGCTCAGGTGTCGAGGACCAGGCAGGCCTCGGCTCGTGCACGGCTCATGCTGGCGCGGGCATCGTGGAGTATTACGAGCGCCGCTCTTTCGGCCGGCACGTCGAGGCCTCCCGGTTGTTCCTCTATAAGGTCACGCGCAACCTGATGAAGATGAAAGGCGACACGGGCGCCTATCTGAGGAAGACGATGGGGGCCATGGTTCTCTTCGGCGTCCCGCCCGAGGAATACTGGCCCTACACCGACGGCGAGAAGTTCGACCGCGAGCCGTCGGCCTTCTGCTACGCCTTCGCCGAGAACTACAAGACGGTCAAATACTACCGCCACGACCCGCACGGGACTCAGGCCGGGAGCGTGCTCTCCGGGGTCAAAAAGTATCTGGCCGCCGGCCACCCGGTGATGTTCGGGTTCACCGTGTACAACTCGATCGAACAGGCCGTCGAGAGCGGCCGGATCCCCTTTCCCTCGCCGCGGGAGAAAATCGTTGGCGGCCACGCCGTGGCGGCCGTGGGCTACGACGACAGGATGAAGATCAAGAATCTCCACGGCGGGACCGCCTCAGCCGGCGCCCTGCTCATCCGGAACTCCTGGGGCGAGGGCTGGGGGGAGAAGGGCTACGGCTGGCTGCCCTACGACTACGTCCTCCGCGGCCTGGCCGAGGACTTCTGGTCCATTCTCAAGAAAGAATGGATCGACACCGGCCAGTTCAATATCTGAGACTGGAAGGCTCGGATCACGGTTCCTCGATCCCTCAGCAAAGCCGGTCATTAGATGACATGAGGGTTTTGCTTCAAGAGAAATAAGATTTCTTTCGAAGTACAACCGTATGAGTTTGCCTTTGTTGACAACGGCTTCAGGAAGCCATTTTTTGGAGTGCGGCTTCGTGCGGCCGCGATCCAAAAAAGACGCGGCCGTGCCGAAAACGCCGTCGACCGCTTCCCGAAATCCCTTGGTGAGATGGAGGGGCGAAGAGCGTTTATATGAAAAGGCGTCTTCGGCCGTTGCCGGGCCGAAACGCACAAGCTGGGGGAGGCCGAGGCCGGTAAACTCGACGCCCTGGCGAGCCTGACGGACGTTCCGTCGTTCATCACCATTTTCGATCTTCCAGAGACCGGGCGTTGACGGACGAGGCCTGCGGGCCGCCCGGGCGCGTTGATTGGGCGGGAAGGGGTGTGATAATCTTCTGGTCATGACGGCTTCCGCTTCATCCCGCCGAAGAGCGCCGCGTGTTTCGATCCCCGCGCTTTTCCTCGCCGTCGCGCTTTTTGCGGCGGCCCCGAAGGCGGAGGCGCAGGCCGAAGCGGAGGCCGAAAGGCAGGCCGAAACGCCGACCTTCGACGCCGATCGATCCGATCCGCTCCCCGCCCAGGCCGCGCCGAAGAAGGCCCGGCCCAAGAAAAAGGAGGAGAGGACTGACGCGCCGCAGCCGGAGAAGGCACGGGAATGGAATATCAAAGCCCGATTCTACCAGCGGACCGAAGAGCGTCTCTTCGCCCGGGGAGAGGTCGAGGCCCACTACGGCGATTTCGTTCTTTTCGCCGACAGCGTGGAAGTCGTGCTCGACACCAAGGACGTCCGGGCCGAGGGCAACGTCGTCCTTCAGTCGCCGACGGACGTCATCCGGGCTGAGACGCTGACCTTCAACGCCGACTCGGGCCGGGGCGTCATGGAACAGGCCCGGGGCATGGCCCAGCCGACCATGCTCTTCGAGGCGGGGCGGCTCGAAAGGCGCGATCCCCGGCTCTATGTTCTCGAGAACGCCCGCTTCACGTCCTGCGCCCAGCCCGTGCCCCGCTGGCAGTTCTCCTGCAGCCGGGCCACCTTCAAAAAAGACGATTACGTGGCCATGTGGAACGCGGTCTTCCGGGTCAAGAGCGTGCCCGTGTTCTACCTGCCCTATATCAGCTACCCCCTCGAGCGGCGGACGGGATTTCTCATGCCCCAGCCCAACTACACCGCCGCCAAGGGATTTGAGCTCAATCAGGATTTCTACTGGGCCATGGCCCGCAACATGGACGCCACCCTCAAGCTGACTTTCTACAGCCGCAAGGGTCTCGGCCTGGGATTCGACTACCGCTACATCTTCGGCGACGGCACGGCCGGCAAACTGATCTTTCGCAGCTTCCTCTTCAAGAAGAACGAGACCGGAGAAAAGCCCGCGCCGGCCTTCATCGTCCGGGGCCGGCACAATCAAACGCTGCCCTTCGGCTTCTCCCTGACGGGCGAGGCGGACTACAACAGCTCCTTCGACTTCCTGCGCGAGTTCGACAACGATTTCAACCAGGCTTCGGTCTCCAACCGCCGCACCCAGATCTATCTTTCCCGGTCGTGGCGGGGATTCAACTTCAACGCCCGGGCCTCCCGCTTCGAGACCCACTTCCCGGACTCGGGGCGCTCGATCCTGACCACCTACCTCCCCCAGCTCAGCTTCAGTTCATTTCGGATGAAG
>Ga0068714_10000877_pt1 | contig 49581 bp, 36 predicted proteins | sample MTBNYHSulfiMetaG_FD_62988 | JGI IMG/M metagenome (GOLD analysis project Ga0068714, IMG submission 62988) | Enrichment culture microbial communities from rom New York Harbor, USA that are MTBE-degrading - MTBE-NYH (New York Harbor Sulfidogenic)... | ecosystem: Environmental > Aquatic > Marine >... | reverse complement strand
GTCTCAATCCCCTCAAGTCGGGGCATTCATTCTGACGATGAGGGCGAGCCTCAGTCTTATGAGACCAAGCTGTCTCAATCCCCTCAAGTCGGGGCATTCATTCTGACGATGAGGGCGAGCCTCAGTCTTATGAGACCAAGCTGTCTCAATCCCCTCAAGTCGGGGCATTCATTCTGACCGAAGTTTGGTTGTGGTCAACTTGGAGTCGGCAGCGGTCTCAATCCCCTCAAGTCGGGGCATTCATTCTGACCTAATGAACGCGGGTATATCCCGCGAGGTTGCGTCACGTCTCAATCCCCTCAAGTCGGGGCATTCATTCTGACCAAGGTCCAAACGTCCGTTACGTTCGATTATTCGAAGTCTCAATCCCCTCAAGTCGGGGCATTCATTCTGACCTCGCAAACAGTATGAAGAAGGTCGGAGAAAAGCTCGCTGTCTCAATCCCCTCAAGTCGGGGCATTCATTCTGACATGATTGTTGACAACCCCGAGGCGGTCAACAATCTAAGTCTCAATCCCCTCAAGTCGGGGCATTCATTCTGACGACGTCGGGAAAAAAGTTAAAACCCGTGATGAGCGAGTCTCAATCCCCTCAAGTCGGGGCATTCATTCTGACCATTAGATGGACTGATGGCTAAAAGGGCTGAGCTCAAGTCTCAATCCCCTCAAGTCGGGGCATTCATTCTGACAGATGATCGAAGGCGCGTCTATGCGAGACGCGCTTCGTCTCAATCCCCTCAAGTCGGGGCATTCATTCTGACATGGCACAGATCAGCGACGGAACTCTTGACCAGATGTCTCAATCCCCTCAAGTCGGGGCATTCATTCTGACCAATACCGTTGAGTAGAGCGCGGATTTGTCTTGACTGGTCTCAATCCCCTCAAGTCGGGGCATTCATTCTGACATAACCCCACCGAAAAACGAGGAGCAAACAGCAAAAAGTCTCAATCCCCTCAAGTCGGGGCATTCATTCTGACACAGGGGATTAAATTCATCAGTTTTTTCTACCCTACAAAGTCTCAATCCCCTCAAGTCGGGGCATTCATTCTGACGACATCTCATTAGAACAACAACCAAACCCCGGTCCCGGTCTCAATCCCCTCAAGTCGGGGCATTCATTCTGACCCCTTCAACGTAAAGGATTTCGGTTGCTCCAAGTATGTCTCAATCCCCTCAAGTCGGGGCATTCATTCTGACACAGGTTTCACGTTACGAAGGGCGAGAATTTGCCCTGTCTCAATCCCCTCAAGTCGGGGCATTCATTCTGACACAACAACGACGAAAACGAATAATTAAAGGAACGGCAGTCTCAATCCCCTCAAGTCGGGGCATTCATTCTGACATAGAGGTCGGCAAAAAGGTAAAAACCCGCGACGAAGTCTCAATCCCCTCAAGTCGGGGCATTCATTCTGACTTATGCGCGGCATGAAAGCCGCGGACGTGATTGAAACGTAGTCTCAATCCCCTCAAGTCGGGGCATTCATTCTGACCGAATGGGTAGCCGCAGCAGATGGCGAGACATACGCGGTCTCAATCCCCTCAAGTCGGGGCATTCATTCTGACTGTGCGAAGCGCTGGAAAGTATGCTGATGGCGGCACAGTCTCAATCCCCTCAAGTCGGGGCATTCATTCTGACACAACACACGCTGCACCGTCCTTCCTCGCGCAGAGTCTCAATCCCCTCAAGTCGGGGCATTCATTCTGACAAAGAGGAAGTCACGACCGTTATTCGGTCATAACAAGTCTCAATCCCCTCAAGTCGGGGCATTCATTCTGACTTGACAACGATGCGTCTGCATTCCTCGGCATGAAGATGTCAGTCTCAATCCCCTCAAGTCGGGGCATTCATTCTGACTGTGCGCCAGGTCATCATCGCCGCCGCCCGCAAAGGTCTCAATCCCCTCAAGTCGGGGCATTCATTCTGACTCTGACAGCGACCCGCTGGGTAGGGTAGACGAAGAGCCCGAGGTCTCAATCCCCTCAAGTCGGGGCATTCATTCTGACTAGATAGCCAAGGGTGGCTCTCTAAAGATCAGATCGTGTCTCAATCCCCTCAAGTCGGGGCATTCATTCTGACTCAGAGGCTAAAGTCGTCGTTGCCAGCGCCTGCTCAGTCTCAATCCCCTCAAGTCGGGGCATTCATTCTGACCGATCAATCCTACCAGCCTACCATGCAGCCCGCTTTGTCTCAATCCCCTCAAGTCGGGGCATTCATTCTGACCAACCTAGCAAAGCCCCTGTGTCGATAGGTGAACGGGTCTCAATCCCCTCAAGTCGGGGCATTCATTCTGACAGACGAATACTAATTCAGATTCAAACAATAATTACAGTCTCAATCCCCTCAAGTCGGGGCATTCATTCTGACATTGCTTTCAGGCGCTCGGGAAGCTCGTGGCAACGTGTCTCAATCCCCTCAAGTCGGGGCATTCATTCTGACTTTCCTGGATGGCGAGGGTGCCGAGGCCCCAAAAATGTCTCAATCCCCTCAAGTCGGGGCATTCATTCTGACTTTGTAAACCTTTTGGAGAAAATCAAAAGCGGTATAGTCTCAATCCCCTCAAGTCGGGGCATTCATTCTGACACCATATCCGGGATTATCGGGCATTCAGGCTTGAACGTCTCAATCCCCTCAAGTCGGGGCATTCATTCTGACGACACAGGGGCTTTGCTAGGTTGTATTTGGGGTTGTGTCTCAATCCCCTCAAGTCGGGGCATTCATTCTGACAGTCAAACAGTATTCAATCAGGTAGATCAGGTGAAGAGTCTCAATCCCCTCAAGTCGGGGCATTCATTCTGACAATACTGTTTATTTTCCAGTCGATGAGTTACTCTCGGTCTCAATCCCCTCAAGTCGGGGCATTCATTCTGACGGTAGTAAAATGGATCAGATGTTGGTTAAGTATGTTGTCTCAATCCCCTCAAGTCGGGGCATTCATTCTGACCTCTTGATGCCCGTGGGCGGTGTGTCAAGTGTGGAAGGTCTCAATCCCCTCAAGTCGGGGCATTCATTCTGACGAAGATATGAAGGCATGGACGTGGGAAGTTCTGGAAGTCTCAATCCCCTCAAGTCGGGGCATTCATTCTGACACAACCCCCAAACCCCGACCCCGGCGGGCAAACCGGGGTCTCAATCCCCTCAAGTCGGGGCATTCATTCTGACTCAAACATTCACGTCTTGTGAAAATTTGGAATCTGATTGTCTCAATCCCCTCAAGTCGGGGCATTCATTCTGACAGAGTTCCAAGACTTCGTCTGTGACCTGCTGCTTAAAGTCTCAATCCCCTCAAGTCGGGGCATTCATTCTGACCGTAATAAGCAACTATTCAAGCAAATACTACCAATTAGTCTCAATCCCCTCAAGTCGGGGCATTCATTCTGACGAGGATGAAGATGAAGAGTAGCGCGCGGCAGTTGCAGTCTCAATCCCCTCAAGTCGGGGCATTCATTCTGACCAACGTCGAACCGCGTCATCGCCCTACAAAGGGTGAGTCTCAATCCCCTCAAGTCGGGGCATTCATTCTGACGTATAGCGATGCTGGTTCTTTGACAATTGAATATGGGTCTCAATCCCCTCAAGTCGGGGCATTCATTCTGACACAGACGTTTAGAACGAAGTTGGTCAACGATGAGACGTCTCAATCCCCTCAAGTCGGGGCATTCATTCTGACGTGTCGTGGCTGAGACCAGGCATAGAATGATGGTAAAGTCTCAATCCCCTCAAGTCGGGGCATTCATTCTGACCGGCGACGATCTGGTGCCCGGATCTCGAAGAGAACGTCGGTCTCAATCCCCTCAAGTCGGGGCATTCATTCTGACCCAGATTCTACACGGTCACGCAGCGATGGCGGCGAGTGGTCTCAATCCCCTCAAGTCGGGGCATTCATTCTGACTCCTACACTCCCACGGCTGACACCGACACTCCCACAACGTCTCAATCCCCTCAAGTCGGGGCATTCATTCTGACTGCTCCCGGCCAAGGTTGCCCGAGCCCTTGAGTGGCGTCTCAATCCCCTCAAGTCGGGGCATTCATTCTGACGGCTCTCCCCGCGCCGGTTACCCTCACAAACGATTTCGTCTCAATCCCCTCAAGTCGGGGCATTCATTCTGACCCGGAGGGCTGACCGATGGCCGACCCCCCGACCAAGTCTCAATCCCCTCAAGTCGGGGCATTCATTCTGACACTTTGACTACGACATTGCACCCATCGACCCGCCATACAGTCTCAATCCCCTCAAGTCGGGGCATTCATTCTGACAAAATTGAGGTTGGCGATCATGGGGCCTAGCGGCAGGTCTCAATCCCCTCAAGTCGGGGCATTCATTCTGACTATTGAACGCGCCAAAGTTGCGCAAGAAATGGCTGTGTCTCAATCCCCTCAAGTCGGGGCATTCATTCTGACAAACTTGCTCGAAACAAAGCGCATAGAGCGAAAGTCATGTCTCAATCCCCTCAAGTCGGGGCATTCATTCTGACCATTTTATGACAAGTACAGGCAGGATTTTCACCTTGTCTCAATCCCCTCAAGTCGGGGCATTCATTCTGACGAGAATCGCGAGACTTGCGTTGGTGTATAAGTTGTCCAGGTCTCAATCCCCTCAAGTCGGGGCATTCATTCTGACACTCATCAAGAGTGAATTCCCTGATCTTACGTTATCGGGTCTCAATCCCCTCAAGTCGGGGCATTCATTCTGACCTAGTCGGGCGTTGCAGAACAAAGCGTACAGGTTTCAGTCTCAATCCCCTCAAGTCGGGGCATTCATTCTGACGAAGCCAAGAACAAGAACAGGAACAAGAACAAGGTCTCAATCCCCTCAAGTCGGGGCATTCATTCTGACGAGATGATTTTTCATGACAAAACTCGCGTGGTACAGCGTCTCAATCCCCTCAAGTCGGGGCATTCATTCTGACGATGGCTAGGAGAGCTGAGCTCAAAAACGAGCTCAGAAGTCTCAATCCCCTCAAGTCGGGGCATTCATTCTGACAACAGAATTGTCAGATGCACAAAATCCGAAATATAAGTCTCAATCCCCTCAAGTCGGGGCATTCATTCTGACTCCCCGAACTGAGAAAAACGCTTTATCCCTTTCAGAAGTCTCAATCCCCTCAAGTCGGGGCATTCATTCTGACCTGTTATCAAAAGACACAAGCGCATTGAGGAGCTTGGTCTCAATCCCCTCAAGTCGGGGCATTCATTCTGACTGAAATTTCAGTATCGACAGTTAAAACAGAATTGAGGTCTCAATCCCCTCAAGTCGGGGCATTCATTCTGACTTTTTCAACGAGGTGTCGCAGATCGGATATCCCTCCGTCTCAATCCCCTCAAGTCGGGGCATTCATTCTGACGAAGGCCCAGGAGGAACTGCAGGCCAAGCTGGACAAGGTCTCAATCCCCTCAAGTCGGGGCATTCATTCTGACTGGCCCTGGTGCAGCAGCAGAAGGCCATGAGCGTGAGTCTCAATCCCCTCAAGTCGGGGCATTCATTCTGACTCTGCCTCTGGAGAGCTAATATTTACGCGCGCCCCAAGGGAGAAAACCGGGTATATCCCCCAAAAAGGGCGACCGGTTGTTTTGAAGCAGCCAAAAAAGCGGAGTTTCATTGAAGTAAGATGTTGGAATTTTGGTAAATACCAAAAACCGGGCATCGATTTTTAGTGAAATTAGTGATTTCAACATGTTAAACCGCTCCTACAATTTTGTCGGGAGATGCGCGGTAAATATGGTTGAGCCCGGTGAAATTTGAACGGTTTTCTAGGATCCGAACCCCGAAGCTGGTTCGGCTCGATTACCAAGCTTCGGGGTATTTTATCAGTTTTGGGGCAATATCTCCAATATATTGAATCCATTGCCAATCGGTTCGACCCGCACATCGGCGGTCACCGGTTTTTTCTTTTGAAACAGCTTCTTGTGGAGCCTCTCCGGGACAATGTCACGGCTTTTCGTATAGGCCTTCTGCCCTTCGTGGTTTGCAGTCAGCGTCTGGTTGTTCGGTGTCCAGACCAGGACGGCGGCAGGCCAGAGGATCTTCTCCGGCTCGACCGGTTCTTCCGGCCCGAAATCGGCAGCCTTCTCGGGCTGGAGATCTGATGCAGCCGACACCGGGTCTGAAGCACCCTCAGGAACCGCCAATCCATGTGGATGAGGCGGCTTGGCTGCCTGTTCGAGGGTAACCAGGGCTTCTCCTGCAAAACGTCGGTCCTCGACCGGGCGAAGAAGCACCCAGCCGAGAGGGACGCAGGGGGTTCCATCCGAAGGGCTGAGGGCCAGGCGGCGCGTCTTGGGGAAAACAGCGAACAGGTGTCTCTCCGCCTCGCCGAAGGTTTTTCCGCAGTTTTTATTGGTGCATTTGTATCTGCCCGGCCCATCCCTGCGCGGTTTTTCGCGGCCGCAGAACGGGCAGAGGATTTTCCCGAGGTTTTTCTCCCGCCTAGCGGCTTCGAGATCCTCCGCACTCATCCAGTCCCCGGTCATCCCCTTCCAGCCGCTCCCCCAGGCGAGCCGGAGGATGCATTCGCCCGATGAGGAATCGAGACTTCGGATGGCCGCGGCGATTTCGGCGCAGGTCTTCGCAGCTCCTGCTCCGGCGGCGCCATAGCGCGAGAAGAACGCCTGCTCCCCTTGGGCTATGCTCAGACTGTGGCGGTTGACGGCGTCCGCAAGGTCCTGCGGGGTGCGAATGCCCGGGCAGTCCGGCAACGCCCCTGCAAGCCGCGTCGTCTGCGACTGAAAAAAGGAATCCATGCCGATCCGGGCGACGAAGCAGCCCCCCGCGCGGGCCGCTTCGACAAAAACGCCCCGCGCCTCATTCCAGCTGTTTTTCGTCTTCTTGTCGCCAAAATCCTTCCACCCTGCTTGATCGGGCGATTGGAGATTGAAAAAGCGCACGTCCAACGCCTCGAGCATCCCCTTCTCCGGTTCAAGTCCCGGGCTGTCGCTCACCTGCAAAAAGCGCAGAAAATCGTGGTGAGGGTCTTTCCCATCGAGCGCGTTGACAGCCCGCTGAAACCCTCTAAAATCCCCTTTGGCCCCGGGCAATGCCGACCGGTCGAGGGTCATCCAGAGGGCGGTTCTTATAGCGCCTTTCAAAGTGGTGCCAGGGAGATACGGTCGCCCATAGGCGTCTTTGATGAAGCGGCGAAGTTCAGCCGGCGAGCCGCCGCCCCTCACCGGCAAGGTGTAAGCAGCGCTAGGTTCGAGCTTATAGGCCTTCATGAACCTTTCGAGATGAAAAGACCCGTGTCCCAGTTCGCGCAGCGCAGCGTTGTTGGACCGTAGGGAGATGAGAAGGTCCTCCAGGCTGATCACCCGGAGTCCGGCGGTGGACCGCACAAAATCAAGGCCCTCCCTCAGCTCTTCACCATCGCCGATGTGAAGAGGCGTCAGAAGGTGCACTTCGAAGGTTTTCGTATCGCGGGGCGTGGTCATGATGCAGCCTCCATGAGTTCGGGCGGTTCGGCGCACGGAACCGCAAACGCTCTGAAATCCCGCGGAGCCGAGTGCCCGATCCGTAGGTTCAAGCTTTGCCTCAACTCAGTGATCAGCGTCTGATCCAGCATCGGCACGATTCGTCCTTCAGGCCTTAGGGAAAAATAGGAGCCCTCGGTAAACGCCCGGATCGGAGGTCTGCCGAGGGTGGACTGATGGATCCAGCCCGAACGCGTGGTCAACCCGTAGGCGGTTTTCGCGGTCAAGCCTTGGAGATCCTCGCTGGGATCAGGGTTGTAGAGAGACAGGGTGACCCACCCCTTCCCGGCCGCTGCGAAAGGCTCGAATTCCTCCTCGCTGCGCACCTCGAACGACCCCAGGCCGCTGCTCCGATCCGCGCCGAGGCCCTGATCACCCAGAAAGTTCAGGGCGGCTCGAAGGCGGCCATCTTGCCCCTCGGCGGCATCCGCCAGGAAGAAAAGCCCTGCGTCCGGCGCAAAAAACTGAAGGGCGAAGAAGAAAAGCCCCTCCCCGCCCGGAACCCCCAAGCGGTCCACGCTGACCCGCTGCCTCTCGCTCAGCACCCAGGGTGCGGCACCGCTCCCAAGAAGATGTGCGTCGCGCAGCTCCGTCCTGGACACGGCGATTCCACCGGGGAGGAGTTCGACCTCCTCCCTGGCGAGCCGCCCGCCTTGGAGCACCCGTTCAAAAAGGGGGCGCGAGAGCCAGCACACTTTCTTCAAATCCTTGCGGATCTGAAGGGATTTCGCCTCGGCGTCATCATCGCTCTTCGGTCCACGCGCCAGATGCGAAGCCGTCTGCCGCCAAATATTCCATGCCGGCACCGGAAAAAGCAGCGTCGATCCTGCATAGGGGAAGGCAGAACTCACCTTGAACGGCGGGTCCGAGAATACCCCCGGGGCATCTTCGGGAAACAGCGCCGCCCAGGCCAGCGCGAGGGCGGCCGACAGGGTGTCCGATCGGACGAACTCCTCGGCGCTCTCCGGCTCCCCGGAGCCCCGCGAATCGACGTGCAGGGCCGAACGAAACTTCAATCTGAAGAGCTTCATACTCCCCTCCGCCTACGGGCGCCTGAGCGCCTCCGGCACCTGGACCTCCAGCGCCTCGGGTTCGAGGTTCTCGCGGTAGTGGCGGGCCGTCTTGGCCGTCACCGACGCGACATCGAACTGCACCCGGCCGTAGCCCCGGCTCCCGTGGCCGCCGAGGTAATCGTCCTGGAGAAGCTGCATGCACTCGAAGAGCCACCCCAGGTACTCCTGCTCCGAGTCCTTCCCGTAAAGGTTGAGGACGAAGCTGAAACCGAAGGCCGCGCCCGCCGGGACGCGTTCGATCTGCCGCGGGTTTGCCTGGCTCGTGATCCGGTCGATGGCCACTTCGGTCTTGACCTCGGTAAGCGGCATGTCGGTGTTGCGCGCCTCCTCGAGCAGATCCGCATTCAACAGCATGGCATCACGCACCACCAGGCGCTGGGGGATGAATGCGCCCTCCTTCGGCTGACGGTCGATGGGGACGCCGAAGAGTTTTGCGGATGCCTGCCCGGAATCGGAGGCGGGTCCGGCCGATTTCAGCTTGGCCCCCGAGGCGAGATGCGGACCGAGTTCTTCCAGGCGTGTGACCTCCCGCTTCTCGCTCTTGTCGAGTTTGACGGTCATCTCCCCGCGCATCCGCTCGAATAAGCTGCGCATCTTCCCGCGCAGCGAGGAGCCGGGGATGTAAGGGTGGTTCGTCAACGGGTCGCGGACGACGATCTGATCCGCGCCGCCGATGGCCATTTCGGTCGAGTTTCCGCCGATGTGCAGCCCGGTGAGGGCCGTGATCGTCCCGGAAACGAAGAGCCGGGTCTTGAATTCGAACTGGGTGGCGTCGCTCATGGTTATTTCCCTCCCTCCGCCTTGTGGTATGCGAGAATCGCCTCAAAAAAATCGAAAAATCGCTTCATTCTTTCCTCGCGGCCGTCGGCAAGATCGATGGCATGGGAAAGGCATTCGACAAGCGTCTTGAAACCGGGCACCTTGGCCCGGTCTTGAGAAGACCCCTTGTTGACCCTGCCGTCGGCATAGGCCATTTTGGGTTTGAGCAGCACCAGACGTCCGAACATCTCCCCGATGTTGTCCTTCTTGAGCTTCATCTGGATGGTCTTACAGGTCCCATAGATGTTCCGGATCTGGGACGTCGTGACTGAAGACCCCTCATCCACCCGGCCGTCCCGGCGCTTGGGGGTCATCCGGCCGGCGATCTGCTCGGCCACCCGGACGAGCGTCTTCGGGTCGCCTTGAACGATGATGGCATCGATCTCTTTCTCGAACTCACAGGCACTCATGATTTATCTCCTTTCCGATGCAAATAATCAGCCCAACGCAGGGGCAGTTCCAGCCAGGTGTAAACAGGCAGGACCGGCCCGGCGCCTTTTTGTTCAGTGGGGAAAAGCTTCTCGGCCCAGCGGGTGATCATGCCGCCTTCATCCTTCCCATAGCGGCGCTTCAACTGGTAGGCGGTGCGCCATCTCCAGGCCTCGTAGGCGATCATGCGCCAGGCCTCGGGCTCCTTCAAGCCGCGGCGCAGCATCAACCTGCCGACGAGTCCGCGGTTGACCTCGGCCGTGCGCATGAGAAAGGAAAGAAGTCCTCTGTCCCCGGGCTTCCCGCCGGGAGGGGCGATGTCCGCCTCCAGCCAGGAGCGGATCTCACGGGCGCCCGTCACGTCCTCCCACGGAACGGCCACGTCCAGGAAGCAGAAGCCGTCCTTGTGGAGGGGGTCGTGGTCCTCGGCCCAGGACCTCCGGACCGTCTTGGCCTTTTCCTCCGCCTTGCCGGCCATGAAAGCCCCCTTGTAGATGGGGAACTTTCCGCGCTGGAGCGTGATTCCGCCCGAGATGGAGAGGTCCGGGTTCCCGCAGCAGAAGACCTGGAAATCGTCGTGGATCCGCTGGGCCAGATCCGGCAGCTGGTGCCAGGACCCGATGATGAAGAGATCGTCGCCGCCTGCGTAGATGACGCGGCACTGCCTGAACGGCTCCTCCTCGAGCAGACGCGGCACGTACCCGGAGAAAAAGTGATTCAACTGCCGTGAGAGGGTGACCATCCGCGAAATGGAGGCCATCGGCTTGCGGCCGGCCGCTCCGGTCTCCTTATCCAGGACGACTTCCCCCCAGCCGTCTTTGACCTCCCCGTCCACCGTTAGAGGCGAGCGCTCCGGAAATCGAAGGCCCTCGATGAAGACCGCGCCGAGGTTGTCGACGTCCATGCGCAGGACGCCGAGCCGCCTGATGCCTTGGGATTGATCGGCGAAGTCCTCGAAGTCCGGGAACCCGCCCTGCTCCGCGCCCCACCTCCCCAGGTAGAACGCCCCCAGGCTGCAGGGAGGAAGGCTCAGGGCGGCCAATGGCCTCTCGCCGGTCTGATTCAGGAAAGCGCATTCGCCGTCGAATGCCTCCAGCCGTTTGAGCGAGGAAAACTGCTCATCGGTGAGAACGATCAGCCCCGCACCGAAACCGTCGAAAAAAACCACGGCGCTGTCCATAACCCCGAGCCGTTTGGCGACCCCCGTCACACAGTCCGGATCACCCCAGATCGTGAGCAGGGCCTCGGCGGTCTTCAGCGCCTTTCCGAGATCCTGAAGCGTATTGCAGGCATCGCAGCGCGTCTTTTCCGGCGCAATATTGCGGGTCCCGCAGACCTCGCAGCTCCTGACCGGGTTGAAATCGGTCCGGGGAGCGAAGAACGCCGGGGACAGGTGCTCACGGAAGCGGGTCCGGCGGTCGCGCTCCAAAGACCGGGCGGCTTCGTCCCAGGCCTCCTGCATCCGCCCCTGGCTGAACTGGGCCCCGGTGACCTTGGCCGTGCCGAAACCCAGGAAGACCTCTCCTTCGAAGGCCTCGAGAAGCCAGCGATTCACCTTCGCGCGCGCGGAGCGGAGGCGCTCCTCGAGACGAGCCGGGATCAGCAGGTAGAACTTCCCCCCGGAATTGTAAAGGAGACCGGCCTTGGTCATGCCGAGCTCCCGCAGGATAAAATCCGCCGCCAGCCGGCAGAAATACTGGACGTAAAACGATCGGCCGCGGAGCCCCTTGGCGGCCCCCTTGTTCGTCAGGTTGTAGATGAAGCGCTGGATGCCTGAGAAATCGCCGCAGACGAGGAGCCATTTCGGGTCGTCTTTGGTCTGGATCCCCTGGCGCGGGGCCTCGCGTCCGGCATGCTCGAGCATCAGGGCCTGGGCGATCGCCGCCGTGGTGCGGAGATGGTCGAAGAGGCTGATGTCCGGATGGCGCACGTTGGTGGCCGCCGGCACGTTCGCTGTGTATCGTTCGAGCAGCAGGAAAAAGGTCTCGAGCAGATGGAGCAGCGGGATCTCGGGGCGCTGCTCCGCAAGAGCTTCCAGATCCGCGAGCAGGGCCTCCCCGAGTGCGCGGTACTCCGCCTCCAACGGCTGCTCCGACAGGAGGTGCGCCCATTCCGAGGGCCGCTGCACGTCTCCCCCCGGCGTTTTGCCCTCCACCAGATTCATTTCGGAGGCGCCCAGCGGAAAAAGCCCGTCCCGGTCCGCGGTAAGGCGCCTCAACGGATAGCGCATGGTCGTGAAGGTCTTCTCGTTCCGCCCCAGAAAGACGCGCTCCAGCACCGGCTCGAGAAGGGTCCGCTGGTGCACTTTGCGGACATAGTACTGTCCCTCCTCCCGCTCGCTCGACGAAAGCCGGTCGGCGATCCGGACAACGGTCGCTTCCAGCCCGCTTTCGTCGTTGCGGTGGTGGGCGGCGCACCAGATCTTCCAGTCCTTATGCGCGGAGGCCTTGAGACATGAGAATTTGTCCTCCAGCCAGTCGCAGAAGGCCCGCGTGTAGGCCGAGTGCAGATGTGTGTGATGGCCCTTGCCGTCCTCCCTGCACATGGAGAGGTAGTCGTTGTCCTTGTGCGCGTCCCCCAGGTCCGACACCGGACCCCTTTCGAACAGCTTCCCTGTATCGTGGAGCAGGGCCGCCAGGACGATCAATACTTCTTTTTCATCCTGCATGGGTATCTTTCCTCCCGTTAACACGCGATAATCGGCTGCCGCTCTGAACATCCCTTCAGGGCATCAGCCGCGGCCTTCCCAAAAGGATGGACAGGACACCCGGACCGCCCCGAGGCCCATGGCCGCGCCCTTTCCGACGTGTAGCAGCTCCCCCGCCCGCAACCACTCCCACACCCAGGGGGCCGGCGTACGAAAGCGAGCGGTCCCTACGAGCCCCCCCATGGGGATCTTCTTGTGCTGGCGGTTGGAATAGCGCTGGTAGTCGTCCCAGTCGAACCGGCCGTCGATGCAGCCGAGGCCGTTGCCGAACTGGGCCGTCACGCGCTGCCAAACCTCTTTGCCAAAAGGCTCCCGCTCCCCGAAAAGCGCCGCCAGGGCCTCCACTCTCCGTGCCAGGGTGGCGAAGAAGAACGGCCAGTCGATCACCCCGACATTTTTTCCCTGTTTACGGAGGCGGAGCGGCGTGAGGATATCCACCTGCAGCTCCTCGGGGGCGGCCTCGGGCGACCGCCCGAGCCAGTCCCGGAGAGCCGGCGGCGACTCGTACACCGGAAACCGCTCCAAAACCTCGATCTCACCGGGCCGTCCCGCCGGCAGGATCTCTTGAAGGGCGGACACCCTGAACCGCACCCTGGCCCTGCCGAGGCCCGATCGCTGGGCCCGCTCGAGGGCCTTCAAGATCACCGGCAGAAACCGGCTGCAGTCCCCCACCAGGGTGATCTCCAGCGAGAGCGATCCTCCTGTCTTATCCCTGATCGGCATAAGGATGTAGCCCCGCGGTGAATCCAACAGCCCCGGCAGCTCCGAGCGCTGGTCGAAGAGCAGAATCAGCGGGCAGTGATCCCTCACGATGCACTGTTCGCAGCGCGCCCGCCCCTCGAATGGGCACACCAGATTCTGCAACTCCCAGCCTAGCACCCCGCGCCACGCGGAACCCAAATAGGCCTCCGGTTCGATCTCGCCCTCCAGTTCCGAGAGGATGCGGCACTTGAGGACGGGCAGATCCCCCGCAAGACTGGACGGCAAAAAAAGAAGAGAATCCCTCATGTTTCACCTGGATGAGAATGATGATTGGATGCAGCGAACTTCCTCGCCTTGAATCAAGAGCAGAACATGCGGCATCGAGATATGGGTTTCCATAACAGAAGTGTGGATATCCCGTCAAATGAATCTTTATCTGCAGTGTATTTTATTTATTCTTCGATTGCACATGCCAATCCGCTATCCATGCTCCAACACGATTCAATAGAAACAGATCAGCGATTGGACTTGACAATGGTTCTCATTAATGTTTTGAAACAAAAGTGTCGACGATGTTCTTCAGAAGTGAAAAATTTCCGGATGCACATTTCAACGCCCACTTCCTGCCTGCAAGGAACGGCATCCGCCGCCGGGTTTTCAAAAGAAAGGAGCATATCCTTCGATGATTTATGACAGGGATCTTTCGAAGAAGAAGGACTCGCGCCCCGGCGGTCTGGAAACACCGACCCGCTCGGCTGGCTTGCATACCTGCGAGAGCAGGCGCAACCACCGGGGCATCGAGGCCCGACTCAGTGTTCACATTTTGCTACCACGACTCAAGTTGGGGCAATCCGTTGTCCTCGGCGAGCTCGCGAAGAGCATAACCAGCACCCTTCTTTTCGTTGGCGACGAACCATTTGAACGACTCGCCCTCAGCGTTGGGCGGGCGAAAGCCGACCTTTTGACTGAATCCTATCCCATAGTTTTGACAGATGCGGTCAAAAGCGAGACTATTTTTTCGTCAGGGCGAGATAATTTGCAGACTCGGCGGGTGGAGAATATCGGATCGGCGGATTCGGAGGGTATCAAGGAGTTTTGGTCGATCTTGTACGACCATTTCAAAAACGCCAAAGCACATGAAACTTATATCAATTCGGCGCTTGATAACGATTTATGTAAAATTAAAAATCTTTCAAAAAAATGCCATAATATATTGGAATGATTATGCAGATTTATTTTACGCATTTTTCTGAACCTGTGCAGGAACAGGTTTCCGCCCGTGTTTGATCGTCCCTTGCCTCTTTCATTATGCGGAAACCGCCACGCAGCACGACGGCTGAAATACCTAGACCAATGATTAGATCAGGATATCGGCTGCCGATAGCACAGACCAAAACTCCGGAAAGGATGACACCGATGTTGGCGATGACATCGTTCGTCGAAAAAATCACGGATGCACGCATGTGAACGCCCCCATCACGGTGCCTGGAGATAAGCGCCAGGCAGATGGAATTTGCGATCAACGCCATGGCGCCGACCCCTATCATCAGGATGCTGATGGGTTCACTGCCGAGGATGAATCGCCGCAGGACGTCGAAGAGAACCAAAAAAGCCAGAATCGATTGTACCATCCCGCTGATCTTGGCTGCGGTGCCCTTTAACGAGGCGCTCTTGCCAACAGCATAAAGGCTGATCGAATACACGGAGGCATCCGCGAACATGTCTAACGAATCGGCTACAAGCCCGGTGGATTCCGCTATCAAACCCAGCACCAGTTCAAAAACAAACATAAAGGCATTGATGGCTAGAACAATCAGGAGGGTTCTCTTCTCCCGGACATTGGTAACGTTGATTTCACATTCGCATCCCGACATCAAAATACCTCCTACAACAAGCCCTCATCTCTATACGGCAAAACGCTGTTACAAAGCATTTATGTTTCAATCCATGGAGCGCTGCCATTTCTATCAAGATGGGCACGTTTATCAAACATGCTTTTGAAATAAAATGGCTTCATCTCTTTGGTCATGGTCATACATCTCTGACAGACAAGAATGAAAATCTTTGGTCTCCACTGTTTTGTTTTTTGTCGGTATGGTCAACCTGCGGAAATGTGGTTCGATGAGCGACAGAAATTGTGCTACAGTCACACCACTCACATTTTTCAGATGATGTGGCAAAAACTCAATCGCGAGCAAATTGGCTTTTAAAGTATCCTTTGCATCCCCTGTAGAGCGCGGGTTGGAAACCTGAAAATCAGGTAATGCAGAAAGAGCATCGAGAGAACAGCGCCGACCACGACAGCCGCAACGGCGGCATACCCTTGCGGCAGTGAATCGCGGGTCATTTTCTCCTGGTTCGCCAAGAGCCATTTGCCGACTTGCGGGCTGACATGTGGGACGACTTCGAGGGCAGAGGCGCATCGCACATCCCTTTACGTAATCATCTCCTGCAATTTCAACGCATTCTGAACCGCATATCCCGCTTCATCATTGTCAAAATAACACAACACGTCGCTCCCCATCTCGGCCCAGGTGGAAAACGCACCGGCCCATCCGGACAATGCCGCAACACTGTAGTTGCCTTTGTAGGCGCCGCCAGGACCATGAAGCCGGATATAGATGAAATCCGCTGTGGTTTCTTTTGGAGATTGATATCCCGCCAGATCGTAGATACAGAAGGCCGCTCCAAATAGTTTCAGGGCCTCATAGGCTTCCGGGTTCATCCAGGATACATCCCGGAATTCAAACGCATATCGGCAGCGGTTGGGAAGCATCTCCAAAAAATCATAAAGGCGGTGCGCGTTAAAGCGCCAGCGCGGAGGCAGTTGAAACAGGATGGGACCGAGTTTGTCTCCCAACACATCCACTCTTTTCAGGAAGACGTTCAGGGCCTCTTTGGAGTCTTTCAGCTTCTTCATGTGGGTAATATATCGGCTGGCTTTAACGGCAAATTTGAACCCCTCAGGGACGGTCTTCCGCCAAGACGCCAGGGTCTCCGCTTTCGGGAGTTGATAAAAGGAATTGTTGATTTCAACCGTATGCAAATGCTGGACATAATACTGAAGATACTCATTGCTGTGCATGTCCTCAGGATAGAATGGGCCTGCCCAGTGTTTATAATGCCAGCCAGACGTGCCCACGTGTACATTTTTTAGCTCTGCCATAAAAGGCAAGCTCCTTGTTCAACCGCTCGTTCATATCATATCCCCGCCCATTGCCGCTTATGGGAAGCTCCAGGGCATGCTTCGCTTCAGGATGCAGCCGGGCTGGCAAACGCCAAAAAGGAACTGCAGGAAGTCGTCGATTTTCTCAAGGACACGTCAAAATTCCGGTGATAGACGTGTCACGCCTGGCTTTACACACATGCGTTGCGCCCATCACGCACCGGGGTCACCCGATTTCGGACTGTGGCAGCCGGATATTGGCAACCACCGGCAGATGGTCTGAGGCGCGTCTCGCGAGACAGGATTTGAAGACATGGATCCCTTCAAGCGCGCGGCGCGGCCGGATCAGAATTCGGTCCAGGGCAAGCATCGGAAAACGGGAGGGATAGGCGGCGGGAGCAGGCTGGGCGCCAAAGCGGCGTCTCAGGAGACGGCGCATGGCGCTCGCAGGGTTCCATTCGTTAAGATCGCCCATCAGGATCAAAGGCTCCCCGTCGTTATGGGTCTCTATCTCTTTCAGGATCACTTGAATCTGTTGGGAGCGTTCGCGCCGTTCAAGTCCCAGATGGGTGCCAACCACCATGCAGGCCGTTCCATGGATGTCAAGAACAGCCATGACAGCGCCTCTCGGTTCTCTGGGCTTCACGGTGAGATCCAGCTTTCGCAGGCGGATGAGGGGATGCCGCGTGAGAAGGATATTTCCAAAATCGGCATGCCTCCGAGTCAGCGTGAGGCCGGGAAGAGCCCTCATCCCGGCCTGCCGGGACAGATTATCAATGCTGTACCGATGCCTCCCCCGGACGGGAAATGATACCTCCTGCAAGGCAATGACGTCGGCTCCAATCTCATGGACGATCTGAATCGCCCTCGCCGGTTGCTGACGCCCGTCGCTCCCGATCCACTCATGGACATTGTAAGTGCCTACAGTGATCCTTCCGTGGTTCAATCTTCCTCTTCCTTTGAGATCCTTTTCTTCGTCCACCAGATGCCGATGACCAGGACAATAGCCAGCCCGACAGTTATGGCGATATTCTTCCATTCCGGGTCTTTCACCGCGAGAATGAGACGGTCGGCAAAGATGGAAATAGCGAGCACCCCAGGGGCGAGCCCCAGTGCGGTGCCTATCAGATAATCTCTGAACCTTATCCGCGAGGCTCCGGCAATCAGATTGACAATGGTGAAGGGGGCGACCGGCAGGTTGCGCACAACCACCATGGTAATCAGACCCTGTTTGGCCAATATCTTTCCCAGCCGGTTGATCTTCTTGCCTGCCAACCGGCGTATCAACCCTTTTCCCAGGTGGGCCCCGATCGCGTAGGTCACGACGGCGCTGGCAAGGCATCCTCCAAGGGCGTAAATGCTCGCCTTGAGCGGTGGGAAGATCATTGCCGTAGCCCCAACCAAAAGGGTAACGGGTGCCATCAGGATCCCCCCCAAAACGAAGGCCGCTGCCACAACAACACCCACAAAGCCACTTCCTTCTATGGACTGGGCCCATGTGGTGATTTGTTTCACATCGATCCACTCCGAGAGAGGCGTCCAGCGCCATGCAGCGGCCATTCCCAGGAGGACCAGGACGGTCACAACCGCCTTTACCAGATGGCGTTTGCGGAATTCGGGCTTTTCTTCGTGGACAAACTGATCGATCATCTGGTCCATCTGGACCGGCCTTTCCGGGTCGATGTAAGATGTATCCGGCACCAGGGCCGCCCCGTCAACAGGGATATCCTGGCGGTCCTCCATCGGTTTCAGGGTGCGGCCGCTGCCCATCAGCGATTCGATCGCCTCGATCAGCGACGGGTGCCCGGCAATGCAATCAGCCGCCTTTTCGGGGGTCGTTCCCAGGTGTTCGGCCAGCAGCCGGTTTCGAAAGGCCGCTATCCCCATTTTTGTCTGTTGACGCCGATCACCCACAGATTCAATGGCCAGATCACATTCCGAATCCAGCCCCATGGATCGATTGCTCAGGTTTGCAGACCCGATCCGCACCAACCTCTCATCGCATATCATAACCTTGGCATGGACAAACAAGGGGGTCTCACCGTCTTTCAGCACCGGATACAGGACCCTGAGCCGCCCATGACCATCTACCTCAAACAGACGTTTGAGGATCCGGGCCCTGATGGCGTCCATAGCGCTCTTCTCCAGCCACCCGGTGCTCTCCTTGGGGAGAACGATCACGATTTCCGGCCCCTCTTCCTGTTCAAGACTTTCGACCAGCGCCTGAGCCACGACCCCGGAGGTCAGGTACTGATTCTCAATGTATATGCAGCGGCGTGCAGCCTGGATAGCATCCTTGTACAATGCCTCCACTTCTCTGACTTCCTTCCTTCCCTTGAAAGCCGGAGAGGTCCTGGCAATCGCGACCCGGACATCCGTCATGTCCGCTTCCACCGGCAAAGGCCAGGGAACGGGGCCTTCGCTCCTTGGGCAAGGAAGATGTTTCCCTGTGGCCCGGTGCCAGCGATCCCGAAACAGATCTCCCAGTGCGGCCGCCGCATCCCCCTCCACAAGCATCTGGATATCGTGAAAGGGTTTGTAGGTCCGGCCGCTTGGGTTGATGCGCCGGGAATCGTGCAGGCGGTGTTCAGGGGTGTCCCATCTGTTTCCAGTCAAATCGATACCGCCCGAAAAGGCCACCCGATCGTCGATGACCACGATCTTCTGGTGTTGAGAGGCCCCGGTGGGATGCTCGTCGTCCATAAAAAAATGGATGCGCCGGTTTGTGTTCCATCCCAGCTTGAACATGGAAAGCCACTCCCGTTCGAGGGCATAAATCATGGAGAAATCCCAATAGAGAAGATAGGCCTGAAGGTGGGGGGTGGCGGCAATCTTTTTGTCAATGTGTTCTTTGAGCCTGACGGAAGCACGGTTCTTCCGACCTTTAAACAGGGAAACCCGGCTGTCAATCTCCCATCCGGCGATGTAGATGGTCTTCTCCGCCTGATCGATGGCGGATGAAAAGGCCTCGAAATACGCAGCCCCGTCTACCAGAAAGGAAACCCGACTGGCGTTTTCTATGCGCCAGCAGTTTTCCCCTTCCTTTAAAATAGGGCCTTGTTTGTCCACGACGATGTTGCCCTCAACGCTCATGAATGCCCTTTAATAAAAACCCCTCGCCAACGCCATTACAGGCATCAGGCACGTGTGATCACTCCAAACACAACAAGCCGTTTCCATCCGGAAATGAAAAGTTTTGGCCAATATCAGTGAAATCAAGCGTCCGCGGGGAGGCAAGCTGCAGGTCGTCGCACAAACAAACGTGCAGATTGACGTCGAGATCGTCAAAAAAGACCCCCTCCGGATGGAAACTACAGAAGACAGAGATGAAGACATGTGAGATCCGGAACGACATCAGAGACTAAAAACACGAGGAATTTGTATAACCATTTGGCTAATTCATGATGAATGCGTGCAACCCCTCCTCATCGACCGCGCGGCGTCCTCGGTGTGTGGCTAAACCTTTTCAGGGGGAGAGGAATCCCCCTCTGTAGATTCACAACGCGCCTGTCATACGGCTTGGACACCAATCGCCGATGCTCATCGAACCGTAGAAGCACGACGCGCTCATCATGGCTTTGCGCTCGGCTGCCGTCTTGCCGAGCACACGGCGTCGCTTTTCCTCGCCTTGCCTGCAGCATCTGCCGCAAGCATCGCATTCAGGACTTTTTCGGGGGTCGTGATCCCCGCTTCGTGATGGATGGGCTGGTCGGGAGCACACGCTTTTTCCGCTGCTTCCATCAGTCTTTCCGGATCGGCGTTCCCGAGCCCGATGTCTGCAAGCGTGGTCGGCAACCCGACGTCTTCACAGAAGGCAAAAACCGTTGCCGACTCGTCCATGGAGGCATCTGAAAGCTGGAGCCCGGCTAAAACGCCAAAGGCTACTTTTTCGCCATGGTAGAATGAATGGGTTTCCGCCAGGGCGGTCAAACCATTGTGTATGGCATGTGCCGCCGCCAATCCGGCGCTTTCGAACCCCAGACCGCTCAACAGGATATTCGCCTCGACGATGTGCTCCAGAGCGGGTGTGACGATGCGCCTTTCGGCGGCGATCCGGGCGGCCGAACCATAGGCCAGCAGGGTTTCATAACAGAGTTTGGCGATGTGAAGCCCGGCAGTTGTGCTGCGTCCGCCGCACTCGTTCACCGATTGGGTGCGGCTGCAGGACCTGGCTTCGAACCAGGTGGCCAGTGCGTCGCCCATGCCCGCCACCAGGAACCGGGTCGGGGCCGCTGCGATGATGTCCACATCGACGAGAACCGCCGCGGGGTTGGCTTTTTGATAGTGCACGGCTTCAAAGACCCCATCACTCGAGTACAGCACTGCACATCCGCTGCACGGAGCATCGGTCGAAGCGATAGTGGGGATGACGATCACGGGTCTGTTCGCCCGATCAGCGGCTATCTTCGCGGTGTCAATGGTTTTTCCCCCACCCATCCCGACCAGCACATCAACCTGTTTTTCCGACAGAATCGCGCCGATCCGGCCCACTTCCTCCTCGCAGCACTCGCCGCGGAACAGCTCGGTGTGGATGCCTTCCGCGTTCAGATCTATGGCGCATCGAGGGAGCACCTTATCCAGAACCGAGGGCGAAGCCAGTATCAGCCCCTGATGACCCAGCAATGTGATCAACGAGGGCAGCTCGGTGATCGCATGGGGACCCTGGATGTATTTGCCTGGAAAAACAGCCTTCTTCAACATGTTGAACTCCTGACCGTTTGATGAATCGGGGGAACTCCCAACCAAATGGCTCATATGCAGCCGCGCGGCGTGTCGCGTTGTTCAACCTTTCCCCCGGGATGCCGTTTCGAGACACCACAAACAGCTGCAGTCTATCTATCCATTCGGAAATGATTTCCCGGTAGGACCCCGTTTCCAATCCGAAAATGAGGATTTTTGGCTAACATCAATGAAATCAAGCGTTTGCGCAGAGGCGACCTGCAGGTCGCCGCACAAGCAAACGTGCAGATGGATGCCGAGATCGGCCAAAAAGACCATTTCCGGATGGAAACTGTCTAGTGTTTGTCGAGGTGTCGGTCAAGAGTTTTTTCGGTCTGGGCCGAAAATCTCCTTTCTCCGGAGCGCCCTGTCCTGGAGGGCCTCGACCGCCACGGAAGCCTTCCGCGCGAGCCGCCCCGGGCGCACCTAGACGCAGAATTCAATGCCGAAAGATGTGAAGCGCACACCATCGGGCTCTCTATGCCGGGGCGCCGTCCCTGCGGCGTTCCCCGCCTGTTTGCTTGAAAAACCGGGGTCGTGCCAGGTCTGCCTTTCTCGAGGACGGGAACCCGGATGCGGACTCCCTCAAAAAAATTGACACCGCCTGCGACCGATAATATGATGATCGGGTCAATTTCTTATAATAATCCTTATATCAAACAGTTGCGGTGGATTCCGCGCCGCTGCTTTGCGGCCTCCCTGTAGGTTGGCCGGTTCATCGGTCTTTGTGCAGGGGGCTTCGGGCTTTTTCGTGGCTTTGATCGCTGACCCGAATCCTGAACTGCACCGTCTCGGGCCCTGCCAATGTATGCCATCGCCCTGAAAATGCTCATCGGCGACCGAGGAAAGTACCTGGGCATCATCATGGGCCTTTCCTTCGCCTCCTTGCTGATCACCCAGCAGTCCTCCATTTTCACCGGGCTCATGACCCGAACCTATGGAACCATCACGGACCTCTCCCAGCCCGACATCTGGGTCATGGACCCCAAGGTCCTCTTCATCGACGATGTGAAGCCGCTTCAGGACACGGAGCTTTACCGGGTACGGGGCATCCCGGGCGTGGAATGGGCCGTTCCGCTGTACAAGGGGCTTCTCAAGGCGCGGCTGCAAAACGGCAACTTTCAGATCTGCAATGTGCTCGGCCTGGACGACGCCACCCTCATCGGCGGACCGCCCGCCATGCTGGAGGGCACCCTCAGCGATCTGCGCCGCCAGGACGCGATCATCGTCAACGATGTCGGGGCCAAAACCCGCCTGGCGCAGCCGCCCGATCGACCGGGCGGCAAACCGATCCCCCTCAAGGTGGGCGATATCCTGGAGATCAACGACCACCGCGCCGTCGTGGTGGGGATCTGCCGCGTCTCGCGGACCTTTCAGTCCCAGCCCGTCATTTTCACCACCTACAGCCGGGCGACCAGCTTTGCCCCCCGGGAGCGGAAGCTCCTTTCCTTTGTGCTGGTGAAAGCCGAGGAGGGCGAGGATCTCCAGGCCCTGTGCGACCGCATCGAGGAGCGCACCGGCCTTGCGGCCTATACGGCCCAGCAGTTCAAGGACCTGACCTATGACTTCTTCATGGAAAACACGGGAATTCCGATCAACTTCGGGATCGCCGTCGCCCTGGGTTTTCTGATCGGGACTGCGATCGCCGGGCAGACCTTCTACAATTTCACCCTGGAAAATCTCCGGTATTTCGGAACGCTCAAGGCCATGGGCGCCACCAACGCCCTGCTTCTGCGCATGATCATCCTCCAGGCGCTGGTCGTGGGCGCCATCGGCTACGGCATGGGGGTGGGCGGGGCGTCCCTCTTCGGATACCTGCTGCGCGGGACCGAACTCGCCTTCCGCCTCACCCGGGAACTCCTCCTGGTCTCGGCAGGCGCCATAGCCGTGATCATCGTTTTTTCGGCCTTGATCAGCATCCGCAGGGTGATGCGGCTCGAGCCGGCCATCGTCTTCAAGTCGTAGAGGTTGCATGAACCAGAACGGACTGGCGGTCTACTGCCGGGGGGTCGGTAAAACCTATGTGACCGGACCGACCAAAGTGGTCGCCCTGAGGGGGGTGGACCTGGAGGTGCGCACCGGGGAACTCCTGATGCTCGTCGGCCCCTCCGGATGCGGCAAAACGACGCTCATTTCGGTCATGGCCGGCATCCTCGACCACGACGAGGGGGAGTGCCTGGTGTTCAATCAAGACCTCCGGGGCATGAACCAGCGCCGAAAGACACGGTACCGGGGATCCAAAATCGGGTTCGTGTTCCAGGCCTACAACCTTCTGCCGACGCTCAGCGCGGCCGAAAACGTGTCGGTGCCCCTGCTGATCAACGGCATGGGCCGGTCCAAGGCCCACGAGCGGGCGGCCCGCCTCCTCGAACAGGTGGGTCTCGGCGACCGCCTCCAGGCCCTTCCCGCCCAGCTTTCCGGGGGCCAGCAGCAGCGGGTGGCCATCGCCCGGGCCCTGGCCCACGACCCGCAGTTGATCGTCTGCGACGAACCTACCAGCGCCCTGGATGCCGACACCGGACGCATGGTCCTGGAGGTCCTGCGGGGCAAGGCGCTGACCGCGGAACGCGCCTTGATCATCGTGACCCACGACAACCGCATCTTCAACTTCGCGGACAGGATCGCCCGGATGGACGACGGACGGATTACCGTCGTCGAATCCCAGGTGGCGCATGAATAGAGGTCCAACATGATCCGCAAGGTTCTTCTACCCCTCCTGGCCGTCGCCGGGGTCCTTTTCGCCGTCTGGACCTCGGTCCAGAGCACCCGGCCCATCCCGCCGGCAGAGCCGGTCGCCGAACCCCCCCGCCCGTCCTTCGCCAACAAGATCTCCGGTTCGGGCATCATCGAAGCCAGCACGCGCAACATCGCGCTCGGCGCCCACCTGCCGGGCATCGTGACCCGGGTCTATGTGAAGGTCGGGGATCGGGTCGCGGCCGGGGATCCGGTCTTCGCCCTGGATGAACGAGCCCACCGCGCCGAACTCGCGGTGCGGGAGGCCATGCTCCAGGAGGCCGAGGTCCGCCTGGGGGCGCTGAAGGCGGCGCCAAGGCCCGAGGAGATCCCCATTGCCGAGGCGCAGGTCAAGGAGGCGAAGGCCATTCTGGATGATCTCCGGCAGCAGTTGGAGATCATGGAAAGGGTCACCGACCGTCGGGCCGTCAGCATCGAGGAGATCAACAAGCGACGCTATGCCGTGTCGATCGCCGAGGCCCGGCTGAACCGGGCCGCGGCTGACCTGGCCCTCCTCGAGGCCGGCTCCTGGCAGCCCGACATCGACGTGGCGAAGGCGGCGATCGAGCGCAGCCGCGCCGAGCGTGAGGCGGCCCGCGTGGAACTGGAGAGACTCACGGTGCAGGCGCCCGTGGCCGGCGAGGTGCTTCAGGTGAACATCCGGCCGGGCGAGTTCGCGCAGAGCGGCCCCCTGCCCCAGCCCCTGGTCCTCCTGGGGAGCGTGGACCGGCTCCATGTCCGGGTCGACATCGACGAGAACGACGCCTGGCGCTTCAGCCCCGAGGCCCCCGCCGTGGCCTACCTTCGGGGCCATGCCGAATACCGGACGGACCTCGCCTTCGAATATGTGGAGCACTACGTCATCCCGAAAAGGTCCCTCACGGGCGAAAGCACCGAGCGGGTGGACACCCGTGTCCTTCAGGTGGTGTATTCCTTTCCGAGGGAAAGCCTCCCGGTCTACGCCGGACAGCAGGTGGACGTTTACATCGAGGACCGGACCCAGATGGACAGCGGGCGGAAACATTGATGGGTGAGGCGTTGGAGAATTCAAGGATGACGGCCTCGCGGCCCTGCGGCTTATGGGCCGCACTCCTCCTTGCCGCGGCGATGACGGCGCAGGGATGCGCGCCGGTCGGCCCCGACTATCGAAGGGCGGAGCCGGCCGTCCCTTCGGCCTATACAGCTCTCGAGCCGCCCATTGCCACGTCCGATCCGCCCGGCCCCTGTATCGGCGGCTCCTGGTGGACCATGCTCCAGGACCCGGTCCTCACCCGGCTGATCGCGCAGGCGGTGGAGAACAACCTCGACATCCGCGCGGCCGCAGCGAGGGTGCAGCAGGCCCGGGCCATGGCGGGGGTCAGCGGCGCCCGACTCCTTCCCGAGGGCGGCCCCCAGGGATCCTATGATGTCTATCGGCGCTCAGACGCAGCGGCTCCGACCCGGGAAATCGGCACGAGCCCCACGGCCCTTCAGCGGCGGGGAGAGTTTTACCTGGCGGGCTTCGACGCCTCCTGGGAGATCGACATCTTCGGCGGCATCCGGAGGGAGATCGAAGCGGCCTACGCCGACCTGGAGGCGGCCGGAGAAGGCCTTCGAGACGTCCTGGTGACCCTCCAGGGCGATGTGGTCCGCAATTACCTGGAACTGAGGGGGGCGCAACTCCGCGTGGACATCGCGCAGCGGGAGCTGGAATCCCGCAGGACCAACGCCTCGATCACGCAGTCACGCTACGATGCAGGCCTGGTGAACCATTTGGAGTTGTCGAGGGCCCTCGGGGAAGTGGCCTCAGCCGAATCCAGGATCCCTTCCCTCGAAAACGACATCCTGACCGCCGTGCATCGGCTGGGCGTCCTCCTCGGCCAGGCCCCCGCGAGCCTCATCCCGGAGCTCTCCCCGGCTGCCCCGATCCCCGCGATCCCCGACAAGCTGCCGGCAGGCCTTCCATCCGAACTTCTGAGGCAGAGGCCCGACATCCGCAAGGCCGAGCGGGAGGTGGCTGCGGCCACCGCGGGGATCGGCGTATCCACCGCGGATCTGTTCCCGCGCTTTTCCCTGACGGGATCTTTCGGATATCTGGACGACGATCTGGACAGCACCTCCTGGCGCTCCGGCCACTACTGGGGGCTCGGCCCCTCGATTCGATGGCCGATTCTCAACTTCAGGCGCATCCTGTCCGAGATTGCAGCCAAGGAGGCCGTTCGGGACGAGTCCATCGCCCATTACGAAAAGGTGGTGCTGCTTTCCCTGGAAGAGGTGGAGAACGCCCTGATCGTCCTTTCCACGGAAAAGCGGCGGGCCGCTGCGCTCTCGGTCGCCGCAGCGGCCAACGAGGATGCCCTGAGCATGGCCAGGGAGCTCTATACCGCAGGGGCCGTGAGCTATCTCGCCATCCTGGACGCCGAGAGTGCGCTTTACAGGGCGGAGGACGAATTGGCGCTGAGCCGGATCCATCGGGCCGTCGGGTTCGTTTCCCTCTACAAGGCGCTCGGCGGGGGGTGGCGCGATGCGGAGCTTCAGACAGAGGAAGGCGGATCGTCGCCTGAAGCAGATGTTGCAGACGGCCGACCGCCGTCAGGAGGATGACGCCATGGGGGCATGCGTGGGTGCGCCGGCACCCGATTTTGAGGCGTCGGCCTACGACAAGGGGTCCGTTACCAAGATCGCTCTAGGCGATTACAGGGGACAGTGGGTCGTCCTTTTTTTCTACCCCGCCGACTTCACCTGTGTGTGACCTACGGAGCTGGCGGCAGTTGCCGCCAAATACCCCGCCTTTCAGGAACTGGGAACGGCCGTGCTGGCCGTCAGCGTGGACAGCGTCGAAAGCCACCGGAAATGGGAGGAAGCGGAGCTCTCCAGGATGATCCCCGGCGGCGTCCGATTCCCCATGCTCTCGGATCCGGAGGGGGAAATCGGAAGGCGCTACGGGGTCTATGACGCCCGTGCTGCCACCGATCAGCGGGGCCGCTTCATCATCGACCCGGAAGGCGTGGTGCAGGCCATGGAGATCACGTGCGACGTTCTTGGAAGAAATATTCCCGAAATCCTGAGGCAGCTCAGGGCCCTGCAGCATCACCGGGAAACCGGCCAGGCCATGCCCTGCGGCTGGGAGCCGGGCAAACCCGCCCTCCCGGGCGAAGAGGAGGGCAAGAGGCTCTCCGGAAAGGTCTGGCAAACCTGGAAACTGAGAAACGCCTTTTAGACGGCCTTCATCCCAAAAGGCCTAATTATCGCGGAAAAAGCGCCGGCGAGCATCTCTTCGAAACCCTCGGTCGGAGGCTCCTCCAATAGGATCGCTCGATGCCGCCTCATGAGGCCCGCCATGAACAGGATCATTTCCAACCGGTGAATAGGCAGCCCCGGGGGGATTCCTGTACTGCCATGTGAATCCATCGTGTAGGCAGCGTATCGATCATATGAAAAATTGGTTGCCAGAGAACAGCATGAATGCTTAGAAGTCTTTATTAAAAAGAGGTTTTCGTTTTCAGGAGTTCTCATGACCATGAATTTTCTGATGAACGAGGATTTTTGCAGTGCGGTGCTGGATTCGTTAGTCTCAAACATCGCGGTGCTCGATCCGGACGGAACCATCATCTACGTCAATGAGTCATGGAAACGATACGCCAGAGAAAATGGGGATCCCCTACTCGTGTCGACCGGTATCGGCGCAAACTACCTGGACGTCTGTCGCAAGGCGGAAAAGGACGAGCCCTCTCTCAAAGAAATCGTCCGGTCCATTGAAGACGTGATAACGGGCCGCACCCCCTCTTACTTTCACGAGTATCCCTGCCACAGCCCCCATGAAAAGAGGTGGTTTCTGATGGGGGCGCGGCATTTCGAGAGGCCTCTTACCGGCGCGGTCTTTTTCCACCTTGACATTACAACGAAAAAACTGGCTGAAGAGGCCATGAGCCGAATGAACCAGGAACTCGAACGAAGGCTGGAGGAGAAGACATCCCACCTAAAGAAGGCGAACCAGGAACTCCAGCGGGCGCTTTCGGAGGTGCAGTCACTGGAGGAGCAACTCGAAAGGGAGAATCTCGCGCTTCGAGAAACGATCAAGACGGATCAGGCCTTCCCCGGCATTGTAGGAACGAGCCTCGCCATTCGGAGCGTGCTTTCACAGGTTGCCCAGGTCGGCCCGACCGACGCACCCGTTCTCATCCTCGGGGAGACCGGAACCGGGAAAGGCCTCATTGCGAAGGCCATCCATGAATCGAGCACCAGGAAGGACAAACCGCTTATTCAAGTCAACTGCGCGGCTCTGCCCGCGCAGTTGATCGAGAGCGAACTTTTCGGACACGAAAAGGGCGCCTATACCACGGCCTACAACAAGCGGATCGGGCGTTTCGAATTGGCGGAAGGAACATCCCTCTTTCTTGACGAGATAGGGGACCTCCCATTGGAACTGCAGGCTAAGCTGCTACGGGTCCTGCAGGATCATGAATTTGAGAGGATAGGCAGCTCGAGAACCATCAAAGTGGATGTGCGCGTCATCGCCGCTACCAACCGCAACCTTGTCAAGGCTATTGCGGAAGGGCGTTTTCGGGAGGACCTGTGGTACCGGCTGAGCATCTTTCCCATAACGGTCCCGCCTCTTCGAGAACGCAAAGATGATCTGGAGTCTCTGGTCTCCCATTTTATTTCGATTTACAATCGAAAACTGGGGAAGCAGATCAAAAGCATTTCACAACGCACCCTGAACGCCCTGATGAAGTATGACTGGCCCGGAAACGTCAGAGAATTGGAAAACGCAGTCCACCGTGCGGTCATCCTCTCGCACGGCAGCGAATTGATGCTGGATGCACCGGAAAACCCGGCCGCCAACCCGCCGGAAGGCGCCACTCTCGAAGAAATTGAACGCCGCCACATCGTGAACATCCTGGAATCATGCCAGTGGAAAATCGAGGGAAGAGGCGGAGCGGCTCAACGCCTGGGCATCCACCCGAGCACCCTGAGAAGCCGCATGAAGAAGCTCGGGGTACAGAAGCCTCTGCCTTGACATATCGCGGAACCTCGACATGTCGAGGGTTACCTGCAAGATGCCGCATCCCATCCAAGTTCAACGAACGTTGTTATATCCATAGCTTACATGGCCTGACCCCATTGCTTTCTCTTTGGCACGGCCTTTGCGTTTGTTTATGAGACAACGGCCGCAGAGATTCGTTATATGCAAGAAACCTCATTCCTTCGTTGAATGCAACGAAATCAGCACGATGAAAGGGGATCACAAAATGGCAGAGCATGAGCAGAGATTTGTTTGGGTAAAAGACAAGGCGGGCAATGAATATGTGTGCAGGGTTATGGATCTCAAAGACCCCAAGAAGGTCAACGAAGAAGATCTTAAAAATTGTATGGATGATGCTTCGCGTGCCATTCCTATCGGAGACTAACCCCTCATCTTTTTTTTCATGAGGCGTATTCTTTAGGCCCTATTCCCTGTTTAACAATCTGCGGCTAGATCAGGGAAAAGGGCTTTTTTTATTTTTTAATTTTTGACAGGATCCATTCAATAAAATATACTGTGGGTGTGGCACTACAGTGATCATATTGAATAAACATAAAAAATTAGGATGAGCTTAATGAAGGAATTAAAAGCTTATTTTGAAAATATAAAAGGCATCGGGGTCATGGCTACATCCGACATCGAGGGAAAAGTAGACGCAGCCCTCTATTCTAGACCACACTTTATGGAAGATGACACCGTCGCCTTCATCATGCGCGACCGACTGACCCATCACAATCTCCAGTCCAACCCGCATGCCGCCTTTCTGTTTGTCGAGGAGGGTCCCGGATACATTGGCAAGAGGCTTTACCTGACGAAGGTGCGTGAAGAGGAAAACAGCGAACTCATTCATACTCTCAACCGGCGGGAATACTCGACGCCTCCCGGAGAAACTCGATTCCTGGTCTTCTTCAAGATCGACAAAGTCCTTCCCCTCATCGGAGGGGAATAGGAGCCCGGTTGTTTGGACCTCGCGCAGCACGCAAGCGCTGCAGGACACCACCTGGCGGGATTCCGCAAACTCAGCGATGCCGCCGGGCCCTCTTGTCGACGGGTTGAATCTGACGGTTCGATCACGGACTTTGGGGACCGGCCAAAGACATCCGCTTGGAGTAAATGATGCCGAATGTACTGGTGACGGGAAGCAACAGGGGTTTGGGGATCGAGTGGGTCCGCCAGTATGCCGAGGAAGGCTGGCGGGTTTTCGCGACCTGCCGGCACCCCGCAGAAGCGGATGACTTGAAGGCTTTGGCTCACTCCCATCGAAGCATCACCGTCCACCGGCTGGACATCACCAAACCGGATGACGTCAACGCCCTTGCGCGGGAACTCCGGAATGAATCCATAGATGTCCTGATCAACAATGCAGGCCTATACCTGGAGAAATATGAAGAGGTCAGCCTGGACAACCTTCGATTCGACGACTGGGAATTGACCTTCCGGGTCAATACGCTAGGATGCCTGCGTGTAACACGCGCTTTGAAGCCAATGGTAGCCGCGAGCGCCCGGCGTCTCGTTGTCGCCATCAGCACTCATATGGGAAGCATCACAGAGATTGAAACCGCGGATGCCTTCTATTATCGGTCCAGCAAAGCGGCTCTGAACGCGTCCATGAAGGGGGTCTCATTGGAGCTGAAACCGCTCGGAATCGGAGTGTTGATTCTGCATCCCGGATGGAACAACACCCGCATGGGCGGACCCGATGCCCCCTTCAGGCCCGTCGACACGGTGGCGGGCATGCGCCGCATCATTGAACGCTTCGATATGCGCCACACCGGAAGGTTCTTCAGATTCAACGGCGAGGAAATACCCTGGTGAAGGCCGCGGGCTGCAGCGGTCAACGCCCTTCACCGCCGATGATCACCATCCCCAGATAGCCGTCCACGGTGAGGACATCGCCGGTCCGGATCCACCGCGTGGCATCAGGCACGCCCGTGACGCACGGCAGACCGTATTCCCGGGCGATGATGGCCCCGTGGATGAGCATGCCTCCCCTCCGCTCCACCACGGCCGAGGCAAGCGGGATCACAAAGGTCATCCCCGGGTCGATGGCGTCGCACACCAGGATTTCGCCCCGCTTGAATGAAAACAGATCGGAGCGGCTCAAGACCACGCGGGCCTTTCCGGTTGCGATGCCGGGGCCTGCCGGCTGGCCCACGATCTGTCGGGCGGCGACGGAAAAGCTCTTTTCCCGAGCCGCCTCAAGAGACGGCTTGTTCAGGCTTTCGATCGTCCGCTTCCCCCGCAGTGCATCCGGCACCTGATCCCTGGCGAGCCCCTGCGCACCGGCCTCCGGCTGCTTCGCCAGCCGCGATCTCCCCTCTTCGACCGCCGCCAGGAGCTGCCCCTCGATCTTGCCCAGATAGATATTGTCGTCGTCCCTGAGCCGGTAGCTGGCCCTGCCGATGTCCAGGATCTCGAGGGCCATGGATCGCTGATCCTCTTCGAACATGGAGAGGAAGTCTTCCTCCAGCGATTCGGCCCGCTTTCCCTCCTGCGCTTTGGGTTCTGAAGACCGTTTCCCCATTTCCAGAAGAAGCGCCACCAGATCCTTCGCATCCTGGCTGAACCGGTTCTCCCCCCATGCAACATCTCCGAACTGCGAGATCAGCGCGTCGAATTTCTCGCTAAACCCCTCATCGCAATGCTCGACAGGCTCCGTCTCGAGGCAGGCTGAAAGCCTCCTGTCGTGTCGAATCATGTCGGCCAATTCCCCGAGCATCCGGTTTCTCTCAGTGCTCACCATGCCGGTTCCGGAAAGGAGCTTCAAGAATTCGAACGGGTCCTCCGGCTGCATCCTGTCGTTGTACACCTGACCGAAGAGGCGCATACCGTGGGCGAACGGGATGCAATCCCGCTTGTAGATATCGAGCCAATGCAGGTGAATCCGACGTCGCCTGTGGATTTCGTCCGCAAGGTCCTTGTTCGACAGCGCCCCGAGCTCCATGCCAGCGAGTTCCCGGGCCTCCTTTTCCATCATCGGGATCAGCTCACCCTCGATCCTGGTGCGAAGCGCCTTCAGGTTTTCGAAACTTTGATGGAGGCTCAGATACCACGGCCGCTGGTCATCCGGTTCGGCCTGAAGAGCAGTGGTGATCGGCCTCGATTGAAGCGCATGCAATTCCTTGCCCCGGTAGGTCCACTCCATATCCTGGGGTGCCTGAAAGACCGCTTCCGAGCGCATGCAGAGCGCATAGACCTCGGAGAGCTCCGTCGCGACGAGCGGGGGCTCCTTCTGCAAAGACGCCGGCAAGGGCCCGATGCGGACGCCATTCCCGGCAGGCCGCAGGGCCTTCTCCCTCCGCACAGGCACATGAGCCAGGATCCGACCGGTTTTTCGATCCAGGTTCCACCGATCCGGCTCGATGGTGCCGTCCACCAGGCCTGCATTCAGACCGTACACCGCTTCGATGACGGAAACATGGGGATCGGTCGGACTCCTGCCGAATATGATCCCCGAGCGCTCCCCCGGAATCATCTCCTGGACCAGCACGCCCATGGCGCTCTTCCGCACGTCCAGACCAATCTCCTGCCGGTAAAGAAGCGCTCGATCGGACCACAACGATGCCCACACCAACCGCACATGCGCCAGGATCGCATCGGCCCCCCGGATATTGACGAAGGACTCGTGCAGGCCCGCGAAAGAGGTTTTCGACGAATCCTCGCCCGGCGCGGATGACCGGACGGAGACAGGCCTTGTCGAAAACCGCGATTCGAACTCCCCGAGCAGGGCCGTTTGAAGCTCTGCCGGAACAGGGGTCTTCAGAAAGGCGTTTCGAATGCGAAGGGCGGTGTCCCAGATCTCCTCCCAGCGCATCTCCTCGAACGGCTTGCGGTAGAGATCCAGAATGATCTGGTCCGCGAGACCCGTCACGGCGACATACTGACGGTAGGCCTCCACGGTGATGCAGACGGCAGGGGGCACCCGGATGCCGTTCTTGTGCATGGCCGCAAGGGAAACCGCCTTTCCACCCACGATCGGGCCATGCCCCTCTTCCACCTGATCCAGCGTGAGAATCAATGCCGTCATGTCAAATGGATCTCCACCACATTCTGAAAACGGGTCACCAGATAATAAACCTCGACACGGATGGCCACCAACGCACACGACGGGGATGACACAAAATCTTCCATATGCGGGTGCTTGTCCAGATAGGCGGCCAAAAAACCCTCAGGCGCATCCTTCGATATTTCCTCCGCCCTTCCTGTAGCCGTCACGGCCCTGGCGAATCTCAAATCGGAAGGATGGTTGGAACGGTTGTCGATGACCATCGCCACCCGTGGATCTGCGGACAGGTTCGCAAATTTCCGGGTCGACCGGGTCGTTGAAAAAACGAGGTGCTTCAAATCCTGACTGGCGGCAAAGGCAACCAGGCTTCCGTATGGCTGTCCATGGTAGTGGGTAGCCAGCACGGCCAGCGGCTGCGACCTGAAAAAGGAGACAAGATCGGCTTTATGATTCTCTAATGCAATCATAGTCTGACTCACCCTTCTTGCATCTTGGAGGAAAATCACGTCCTGTTCGGCGAAACCAGGCACAAAACGGCAACCGTTCCCGCAGGCCCATCGAGCATGGGAAGCGGCCTGCTGACCGCTGAAGGAATAAGGCTTTTATTTTTATTTTATCTTTAATCCACATCCTGAAATAAAAAATCGGAAAGGAAAACTCAAGCGGATTTCCTGATTGGACATTTCGATTTCCCCAGAGGAGCATTCGACTTTGCAATGCACATAGTAAAGCTCCGCACCCTCAGAGCGCGGAGCTTTACGGCTCTACCAGCGAATAACTCGTGCTCCGGCCACCTCCGGTATCTTTTTGCAGAATGCTTAACCTAAGAAGTTCTTTGATGTCACGCAAAGCCGTATCCTGAGAACAGCTCTCGATCTTAGCGTATTTCGAGGTGGTCAGCTTGCCTTTAAGGCCAGCCAATAGATGCATCAGAATATCTTTCTGCCGGTCGTTGAACGTCACCTCAGCGTGACATTCCCAGAAACGCGCTTTTTTGAGCACGTTGGCTAGGATCACCTCGGCTCCTTCGATAGCACGATCCAGACAGTCCAGATACCAGCGCAACCATTCCGTAATATCAAGATCCCCTTTCTGTACTCGTTCCAGGTCCTTGTAATAGATGCCTCGCTCCTGCCGGATTTGCGCTGACAGGCTGTAGAAGCGCTTCGAACTCCCCTCTGATCGAGCGAGAGCCATATCGGCAATGGCCCGTGCGATGCGGCCGTTCCCATCGTCAAACGGGTGGATCGACACAAACCACAAGTGAGCGATTCCTGATTTCAGAACGGGGTCGATTTTTTGCTCCGCGTTGAACCACTCAAGAAAGAGTTTCGTTTCACGGTCGAGACGCGCGGCATCGGGGGCCTGATAGTGGACTTGTTCTCTGCCAAAAGGGCCGGAAACAACTTGCATAGGTCCGGCACTGTCATCCCGCCATGCCCCGACAAGGATCCGCGTCATGCCACTCCGCCCTGTCGGAAACAGCGAAGCATGCCAGGCGAACAGGCGTTCCACGGTCAGGGGTTCATCGAATTTCTGGGTCGCATCGAGCATCATCTCGACAACGCCCTCGACATCCCGATCCGCCGGAACCAGCCCGGCGATGTCCATACCCAAACGCCGCGCGATCGAAGAGCGCACTTGAGCCGGATCGAGCATTTCACCTTCGATTTCGCTGGATGTGAGGACATCCCGGGTGAGGGTTTCAAGGACCGCTTCGTCCCGCAAAGAAAAACCAAGGATTTCCATTCGTCCGATCAGCCGCCCCTGCCGATGCCGAACGGCAGCCAATCGATCTGCCAACACCCCTGTATCCCACTGAAATTTGGGCCATTCGGGCCGTTCATGTATATATTTCACCATAATCGCCGCACCTCTTGCGGATATTATGACCCTTATTCACCGCAAAGGCAAGCATATTCTCCGCAATATATGCAGAGAATACAGGATCTAATCGCCGCAGACCGGACAGGTTCGCACGAGAAGCCGAACCCCGGAGAGTGGCGCCCGCAAAGAGGCTCGGCAGGCTTGAGCCCGGCGGGCCATACCGAAGTGCACATCTGGATGCTACTGTTAGCAGGACAAAACGATCTATGCGTTGGACGAAAGTTGGCGCTTTTGGAGACCTAACGTACCATTTAAAAAGGAAGCACCGAAAAAAGATGTTCGCTGGGGCTATAAAAATCATCAGAAAAAAGGTCAAGAACTCGACAAGAACAGGTCAATCCCCGCATGCGCGGGGGAAACAGGGAACCCAGCTCGGCTCCCGTAACTTGTTGAGGTCGATCCCCGCATGCGCGGGGGAAACAGGCATGTGCATGGTGGTTCCTCCTTGTGTTGGGGTCGATCCCCGCATGCGCGGGGGAAACGTTGGCCGACAGTCATCGTAGAGCGCCGTCAGGGGTCGATCCCCGCATGCGCGGGGGAAACGTGTTGGCATCGACATAGGTGCAGGTGTAGGTGGGTCGATCCCCGCATGCGCGGGGGAAACTCGAGCCGATCAGGGTGGAAACGGAACCAGAGAGGTCGATCCCCGCATGCGCGGGGGAAACGCTCAGGAACATGCTGGTACGGAATGACTTCGAGGTCGATCCCCGCATGCGCGGGGGAAACTACATCGGGGTTCACGGCCTACACATCGGGCGGGGTCGATCCCCGCATGCGCGGGGGAAACTCCACAATCTGAGCAAGCCGCCTTCCTCAGTGAGGTCGATCCCCGCATGCGCGGGGGAAACCCTGTCACGGTCATGGTGCCGGAGAGCGTCGCGGGTCGATCCCCGCATGCGCGGGGGAAACCCGGCGAGGAGCTCATCGGCGGATGGAGCGAGGGGTCGATCCCCGCATGCGCGGGGGAAACCCTGACGGCCGACTGCGCGGCGGTTGCCTCCCAGGTCGATCCCCGCATGCGCGGGGGAAACGGCATATCAGCCTCCTATGGGTTTACTATCGGGGGTCGATCCCCGCATGCGCGGGGGAAACCCTTCCATTCGACGACCCACCTGCCGTCCTTGAGGTCGATCCCCGCATGCGCGGGGGAAACCCCCTGCTCGGGATTGCTGACCACGTCCTTGGGGGTCGATCCCCGCATGCGCGGGGGAAACCGGCGGCTTCTACTTTCGGGATGACGGCAAGATGGTCGATCCCCGCATGCGCGGGGGAAACTTGGTGAGCGTGCCAACGAAGCCGTTGCCAGAGGGTCGATCCCCGCATGCGCGGGGGAAACGTGTTCGATCAAGTGGAGGTGCCGTGGTTCGAGGGTCGATCCCCGCATGCGCGGGGGAAACTGTAGGGCATGGCTTCGCCTCCTTTCTGAGTAAGGTCGATCCCCGCATGCGCGGGGGAAACATGCTTCGCCAGCATGATGGGTGCTGGCAGGGGGGTCGATCCCCGCATGCGCGGGGGAAACATAAAAAATATCCCTCCGCACCTTTTTGGTGCAGGTCGATCCCCGCATGCGCGGGGGAAACTTGCTCTGGATGATGTCATCTATATCCTCTTCGGGTCGATCCCCGCATGCGCGGGGGAAACCGCTCATCGCGTGCGCTCCGGTAAGCTAAAAGGGGTCGATCCCCGCATGCGCGGGGGAAACGTAGTTGAATATTTGCAAGCAAGGCTTCGTGATGGTCGATCCCCGCATGCGCGGGGGAAACATTCCAATGCTTGCTCTCTCGTCAAAGGGGTGAGGTCGATCCCCGCATGCGCGGGGGAAACTTCGCCGTCCAGGTGAAGGACAAGCTCTTGTACGGTCGATCCCCGCATGCGCGGGGGAAACATCCGCCAGAATGGGTATCCGCGGCCTGCATACGGTCGATCCCCGCATGCGCGGGGGAAACGGAGAGAGCCCAGCTCGCACCGGATCGCGCTCGGGTCGATCCCCGCATGCGCGGGGGAAACCGAAACCGCCGGCGCTCAGGAAGGCCCGGTACAGGTCGATCCCCGCATGCGCGGGGGAAACGAATCGATCTCGATGGCTGATCATGTGCTCGTGGGTCGATCCCCGCATGCGCGGGGGAAACATCGAAAGATGAGTCGTGCCCTCTTCGGGGTAGGGTCGATCCCCGCATGCGCGGGGGAAACCCGTCCCCGCCGGTCAGGTCAGAGGCGTCGCCGGGTCGATCCCCGCATGCGCGGGGGAAACCAGGACATGGACAGGTATTGGGAAGCCGAGATGGGTCGATCCCCGCATGCGCGGGGGAAACGGCAGATACTCCGTGCGATAGAGGCTGTCCCAGGGTCGATCCCCGCATGCGCGGGGGAAACGACCGCCGAAAGTTTACGTCGACAAGTAGACCAGGTCGATCCCCGCATGCGCGGGGGAAACTGTATATGCAAACCCGCGTATGCAGCAGCAGCAGGTCGATCCCCGCATGCGCGGGGGAAACATGACGATGCTCATAGCGATAGGTTTGGAGCGGGGTCGATCCCCGCATGCGCGGGGGAAACGCCTGGATGTCCGTGCCGATCACCAGGCCGAGGGGTCGATCCCCGCATGCGCGGGGGAAACCCTTGCGAGATGGCATTGGAGGTGACGCGGAAGGGTCGATCCCCGCATGCGCGGGGGAAACATATTCCGCTTGACGTTGCAGCTCGCGGGCGCGGGTCGATCCCCGCATGCGCGGGGGAAACACCCCGTCCACCTGCACCTGAGCCTGAGCATGGGGTCGATCCCCGCATGCGCGGGGGAAACGGCATCCGGCAGGCCGACGAGGACGACCTCAAAGGTCGATCCCCGCATGCGCGGGGGAAACTGCGGGGCCGGATCGGGGCCGTGGTGGCAAGCAGGTCGATCCCCGCATGCGCGGGGGAAACGCCAGCCGGCAATGCCTGGATTGGTGGCGGCAGGGTCGATCCCCGCATGCGCGGGGGAAACTCGGCGGGTTCAACTCCTTCATGGAAAACTTGGGGTCGATCCCCGCATGCGCGGGGGAAACACCGTCACAACGTCGGTGGTATCTGGAAGGATGGGTCGATCCCCGCATGCGCGGGGGAAACCCACGCTCCCCGATCAAAGCCACGGTCGGCCGGGGTCGATCCCCGCATGCGCGGGGGAAACGAGCAGGTTCGTGTGCCGCATGGCCTCGCCAAGGGTCGATCCCCGCATGCGCGGGGGAAACGCCCCGGTACGCTCGAAGCTCTGTGCCAGGACAGGTCGATCCCCGCATGCGCGGGGGAAACGAGAAGGAAGAGACCATCACGACCACAGATGAAGGTCGATCCCCGCATGCGCGGGGGAAACCCATCGAACGCGCTTTCCTCGTGCTGTTTGGCAGGTCGATCCCCGCATGCGCGGGGGAAACAAAACCGCAACGCTCGCGTGGCTGGTTCTCTGGGGTCGATCCCCGCATGCGCGGGGGAAACGTGGACCGAGCACCGTCACAACTTTCCCGCAAGGGTCGATCCCCGCATGCGCGGGGGAAACGGCAATTATGTTCCGGAGATTTGGTCCGGTCAGGGTCGATCCCCGCATGCGCGGGGGAAACAAAAACGGCCCCAATTAACAGCGTGGCGCTACAGGTCGATCCCCGCATGCGCGGGGGAAACTCCTGCCCTTCGTGTCCCCGATCCAGGGCGGCGGGTCGATCCCCGCATGCGCGGGGGAAACCCCGCCACCTCTCGCTGCATGTCGAGGCTCTTGGGTCGATCCCCGCATGCGCGGGGGAAACCATGATATCTTTCCTCCACTCTGGCCAATCTAGGGTCGATCCCCGCATGCGCGGGGGAAACCCCATGTCAGGATTGACGGGTGCGAGTTTACGGGGTCGATCCCCGCATGCGCGGGGGAAACTTCGGAAATTGCCCCGAGTAGAGCGGCGTGAAGGGTCGATCCCCGCATGCGCGGGGGAAACGCCACCCCTTCACCGAAGTCGTACTGGATCCAGGGTCGATCCCCGCATGCGCGGGGGAAACTCCTTGGCATGTATCAGCACTACGGAACTGACAGGTCGATCCCCGCATGCGCGGGGGAAACCATGCGCTGACCTCAAAACCCCAGCTGATCGCGGGTCGATCCCCGCATGCGCGGGGGAAACGTTGGGACATCCTCATATCCATAGAGATCGGCGGGTCGATCCCCGCATGCGCGGGGGAAACCCCTCTTTCAGTCGCGTTATAAGCTGCCCTATAGGTCGATCCCCGCATGCGCGGGGGAAACTCTTGCTAGTAACAAATTAAAATGATTAAACTTTAAGGATTTCGCTCTAAAAATTCCCGTTCCAGCGAACAGCATTCAAAAAGGTTGAGGGCTCTTGAAGGAGTTTTTTTCAAGCCTAAAAACCTCGATAGAACCGTTTAATAAAGCGTTTCTATAAGGTTCATGTTGTCAAAGAACCTTGTCGGCGGGACACGATCAAACCGTCTATTTCGACCAGTTCGATCGGAGGAGACCCTAAGATTCGAATCGCCTGCCCCCCGGCGGACGTATTGTCCGCCCAGAGCATCACGATCGATGCATCATTTTCATATAAATACCAGTCGCTCAGAACATCCCAAATTCTATCTCGCACAGCGGGGGAGATTCTGGGCGCCGTATATACGCCTGGCGCGAGTTCAAGCATAGTGGACGACAGAAATCCCCGGATCCTGTCCCTCACGTTACGCGTCACCACCACCGTCATTGCCATGCAGCAAATCCTTAATACGGTCGATCATCTTTGGAATCAGTTTAAAGCGCCTAAACTCTTTTGATGCTTCCTGGCGAATCAGCCGTTCAAGAACAGCCCTTGGGTCGTTCAATATCTGATGCGCACATCGAAAAGCCAGCGGGATGGTAAGTTCGGTCCTGTAAAGGTCGGCTATGTCCAGGGTGAAGGCATTGCTCGAATCCTCGTGGATAAAGCCGAGCGGGGGCAGGGCCCCGACGGCCGCCACGGCTATATCTGCGGCGCACTCCACAAAGGTTGCAGCATGATTGATGGCCTGGTTTGGTATATCAGCAGCGGTGGGATCCGACCGGTCGTAGCGTCTTCCATTCCATGGAATATCGTGCCGGTCCGCCAGGAGTTTGTAGGCCGTTTTCATTCGGCTACCTTCGATACCCCTCAAAACGTTGATATCCTGGTGACGATTGATCATGGAGAAACGAATGGCGTACATGTTCTTCGCAACTCCGATCCGCTTTTTTTCATTTGCCCAGAGAAGCGCGTGGGCACGAGCCACATTGCTGCGGCCCTGCCCCATCGGAGGTGCCGTATAATACTTGACCCATCCTTCGCCGACCGCTGCCAATAGAACCCCGTGCCGTGCAAGCAATCTGAGGGCATCATGGCTGACTGTTGAACCGGGACCCAGGAGGATCATTGAAATGTTTTGATAGGGGATGGCGTAATCCCCGGCATCCAGTTCATCAGACTTTGCACAGACGAACCGAAGGGTCCCGTCTTCAACGAAAAGCCTTCCACGAGAAAGACCTACCAGACCGTGCCGGTCCACGTAGGGTACCCTTGCGGTGGCTAGTCCCAGTCGCCCAGGTAAAAGGGTGCCGTTGCTCATCCCCCCTCCCTATAACAGGTGCTCCGCAGGAGGCCGCAGGAGAAGCATTCCAAACCCGAAGGCACGATGACGCCCAATGCCTCGTCTCAAAAGGTTGACGAATGCCTCAGTCCGCCGGATCCGGAACTCGCCTGAGAACAAGACATCCGGTCTTTCGATGGATTTCCTCCGATTGGGACTTGCGCCCTTTGTGCTTCTAAGAAGCTTTATCCTTCTTAACCCTACAATTGAGATCCCGGCAGGAAGCAGTTCAACGACAGGTTCTTCCGAGTTGCCTGTCGGGTCGATAAAATCTCCCCCCGGTTTTATGGCGCCCTTCATTCTCTGGACCAACCAGTCTGCGTAGACTTTTTCCCTTTGAGGCACTCTTTCCCCAAGTGCCTTGGCATGTTCCAGAGCAGAGAGGAACACGTCCCTTTCTTTTCCTTTGCGAGATACCGGGCACGCCCGGACCTCGAATCCAAGTCGTCTTCCCTTTTCCCAAGTGTCCGGCATGCTTTTAGAAGCTATCGCATCCCACTGACAGACCTCAGATGCAGCGGGTTCGGCAAAGTGCCGCGCGTGCTCACAAAGCGCACTCGCCGAATACTCTGCGTATCCAAGGAGATGGAGCCCGTCGCGGCGCTCCAAAATCCTGAAAGGCTTAGGCGCCAAACTGCCAAATGCAGCCAACATCCAAGCATGCGACATGTAGCCGAAGTCTTCGTCCGAAGACAGGGGGTGGCCCTGCATTTGCGCAAACCGCATCAACTTGGCTGCATCAAGATGCATATCGATCATGAACATTGAGATGCCTCCTCGATCAAACCTTCTGCTATGGAACGGCTGCCTCGGTGCAGTTGACTTTTCCAGTCCCGCAGGTCAAAAACCTCCCGGGCGTGTCCAGCCCTTTTATTGCCGAGGTCGGCCGGCCAACAGGCGGGCATGATTTCCTTATTTGATGAAGCCTGTCGACATGCCCGGGGAATCTGTTGCAGCATGTCCAGAACGTTTTCGCCTTCGATCCGCCCCACTAAAATGGGCGACGAAGGCAAGCATGTTTTGCGGCCTATGAACAGTGGCCGCGCCGGCCGATCCAAGGCCTTCTCAACAGCTAAGATGTCCGGGAAACTTTCATCAGGTAAGGCGATGACTAAAATCAACACACCGTTGGCCAGATAAAAACGGTACCTCTGGTGCGTTCCAAATTTTGCGTCCGGGCCCCCTTCGCGATGCTCGGGAACTCCCCAAGTGGTCCAGCCCGGAGATTTCATCTTTGGTTGATTGAGATCAACGGTCTGATAGTCCAGGATGAGAGTCGGCTCGATATCCCAGCGCGAGGCGCAGATGAGCCTCCCCTGTAGTTGCTGGATCTTCTCCGTATCCTTGTGAGTCCAGCCGAACGCGTTGGCAAACATCCCAGCCATCATGGAAAGGCCGGGAAACCGTTCTGTAGGGTTGTTCTGGTCGACCTTCACACCGCCGAAACTCATCAAAGGAGCATCGAAACGCAGAATAAGACCTTTCATTATTCCTCTCTCCACAGGGCGCCGAGAGACCCTTCTACAGATTGGGCTAGAGTTCCCCTTAGAGCTTCCTGGAAAGCCGAAGTCGCTTTGGTGGATGCTATAAAACGCTCTTCGTTTCGGCCGTACATGCCGTCCAGTTCACTGAGATGAACTCCCAACCTATCCACAGCCGTCTGCATGATGTCCCCCTTAGGCAGAAGCGCTTCAAGGTAGGCATTGGCTAGGGTCCGCGGCTGGTATTCACCGCATTCCAGCAACACCAGGGCTGCCCTGGCGTAAGGAGCGGTCGAGCCCAGCTTTGCGCCGGGACTGACTGTAGCGATGGCGTTGATAAGGCGCTCGAGCACATCTTTGCCGTCTTTTACAGTCTCCTGGGGCTGTGCTTTCCATGCTGAGCGGTCGCAGCCGCAGAGGTTTGAAATCAGGAGCGGCACGTCTACGACAACGTATCCGTAGAACACCCCTGCTCCGAGCTCCATATCACCTGCATGGGCGGCGCCGGCATGCTCAAGTTCTTCCTTCAAATCATCGACGACCGTGAAGTAGTCCACTTCCGTTTGGAGCGGATGCACCGTGAAGGCGTGGGCCACATGAACCGAGGCGTCAACACGCGCCAGGATGTCGGATGTCACAAAGCGGCCGAACAGGGCCCCTTCGATCCCGGCTACAAGATCATCCTGTCCAGCCGATTTCATCAATGCGCGCAAATTGTATTTCTCAGCCTTTAGTCTCTCTTTTAGTTCCTTGTCCGGGTCTTTTCCAGACCCTGCGCAATCGGTGACCAGGCTTACCAGGTAGTCCGCCTCCGGTTTTCCGAAGAGCACCGGCTGTTTCAGATGCAGCGGGTTGCCGTCTGTCTGTTTGGCTTTTCCATCTTTGGCGGTGATCAGAGCCTTCATCAGGGCTGTTACGAGTTTCATTGCCGTCTCTTCATCAACGCCGGCGGTTACCGCTCTGCGCCAGACCTCCCTCTCGAAAAACATTCTGGACCGGATGCCTTTCGGGAGATCGAGTCTACGGTGAAGTTCGTCACGCCAGTGTTTTTTGAGACACTGGGAGGAAACGCGCATACGCTCCGCGTTCCCGAACGGGATGCGCTTTGCGAGGCCGGCGTCGTCGCGGTTGAGTAGTGCTGGGGCATAGGACGTCAGGGTGTGAATCTGCAAGAACATTTCATTCCTCCCGGTTTTAGGATTGCAGGGTTCGGTAAAAGTCTCGGGCTATGCGCCGGTTGACGCTTTCGCGAATTTCCGGATCACGACTGAAAAGCAGTTCGGCCAATTGTCTCCAGTCCGCCGCGATCCCTTTGGCCGCTATCTGGCGAGCGGCGCGAAGGGCTAGGCTGCGGAGAGTTCCTCCACCGGCAGCCAGAAGTCTTTCGAGTCGATGTTCGGAAAAGTCAGCCTCAGCCAAGGTTTGTCCCAAGGGTCTTGAAGGGTCAAAGCCTCCGTCCCTTTGGATCGCCAGCGCACAGAGCAGCGCCCGCCATGCCGGAATAAGCACATCCGCATGCCACGGAGGATCAATGTGCCGCAGCATAAACCGGTGGAAGGCCAGAGGCGCAGGTCCGTCCAATGCCATCCGTTTCAGCGCGGCCCGCTCCCCGGTGGGGAAGTGCTCTGCCTTGAGGATGGCCGCCAATTCCGGCACATGAGCAGCCGGCGAGCGATTCTTGTTTTCCGTCATTTCCGTTCCTCCATATAGTCGGCAAAGTTTTTGTTGAGTCCGCCGAAAAAGACGGCATTGGCTCGGGAGATGGCACGATATCCTCGTCCGCTTCTGGCCGGGCAAATGCGAAATGCCTTTTCAAGAAGTGCCTGCGAAAGGTGCTTTAGCTCGAGGAGCCATGGTCGCAGGGCGGCCACGGTATCTTCAGCATCCAGGGTAGACCAGAGCCATTTGAAATAGCGCGGCTGCCAGGCACGGGAAAAAAGGCGAGCCTGTGAATCCACCCAAGCAGTGATTTCGCGTTTGCCGAAATCTACCTTGTCTGGTCCGCCTTCCATCAGCGAGTAGAGCGAGGGTCTGAGGCATCTGTTTCGGATATCGCCTGCCATATCGAGCCCCAGTTTGGACCATTCCGCCAATTGATCAATGGGCTTGCCTCCTCCGAACAGAAACGCTCTGGCACGAGCGGGTATTCGAATAGCGGCTTCATGAAACCCGTCCGTGGTCCCCTGCCCGCGCACAAGCACCGAAGCACAAAACCAGCCGGCCCCCTCATCCGAAGCCGGGGTCTGGATGGGGGATAGCAGGTAGTTATCACGGAAGATCAGATTCCGTAAAAGCTCGGGCGTGAATCCGCTGGCAGATGGGGTCAGAGCCGATGAGTCGGATTCTTTGACAGGTGTCCAGGGGTCGCCGATATTTCCTTTTGAATCTTTTGCCGAAACCCTGCTTGTCTTCGACGTAGCGCTGAAAACCGATGGGCCATTTCGATCCAATAGCCTCACTCTCCTGGCGACCTCGATAAAGAAAGGGTCGAGCTTTGAGAGCGGGAGGCTCTCAACCCCGTCCCATGGCTCGGTCCAAAGGCAAGTCAAACCTCGATCGATATAAGGGTAAGGCTCCTTCAGTAGGTTTTTCCTATGTGCCATGAGGATTCTGACGTCTCTTTGAAAACGCCTGCCGGGACGCCGGTTTTCCTGCCATCCGACGCATACTCGGCTACCGAAACCGCCGTTCATGCGCGCGATGCCGTAATTCCCCTGCCCTAGGAACCCTGAGCTGTTCTGGTGCGAGATCAGGGCAAAAACCCAAGCTTCCTCATCCCCCCAATGCGCACGCGCCGTTTTGATGTCATGATTCTTTGCCGTCTGGAGCACATCCAACGCGTCAAGAGTGTCCGACTTGTGCTTGTAGTCTGTTTCGAAAACCCGCTGCTTCGAGACCGGTGGCTGCATGAACGCTGATTTGGTCGGATCTTCAACCACCAGTTCCCATGCGCAGTCGTCATCCTTGTCAACCAGGGACCGCAAGCCTTCGCGCCAGAAGGCGGCCGTCTGAGTCGGCGAGTCCCGACTGGCCCGCGCGAGCACAGAGCCCGCCAGGTAGCAAAGAAAGATGTGAAAAATATCCACCTGGTGCCGCTGGATCCCACCCAAGGACGCGACTCGATCCTGCCCCAGAGACTCCAAAAGCCCCGGCAGGCTTAGCCGGGCAGATCCTTCCGAAGTCGCCGCTTTAAATAGTTCATCCGTCAACACATTCATCGATCTTCTCCAATCCAAAACGTGAATAGCGATAACTGTAGCGTCCCACCTGGATGAGGAGACCCTCGGACGAAACCTCGATCAAATCCGCTTCTTCTTGCTGAATTCCACGACCCAGGTGCCCTGGGATGTCAATCTCATCAATTTCCCTGCCGAATGGGCCCCTGTAAACACGGCCAAGAGACAAACGGCGGTCATCGAGCCCAAGCCGAGTTACAAGACGCGTGTCCAGAGAGGACGGAAAGGAAAAATCGCCGAAATGCGCGCGGGGTATTACAGCACCTCCGGCAGCCATGAGCATAGCCTGAACCTTTCCTTCGATATGCTGGCCATGCTTCAGCCAAGATTCTCCCTGGAGCGTGAGCATCCTGTCGGGATGAGTCGCAGCCTCTACCAATTGCCGGTTGTCGCGCGGAAGGTCGAAAACTGGCCCGCCAGCGACGAGGTCAAGAGTGAGCTGTAGGATCCGCATATCCTCGTAAACAGCCCCCAAGCCGGCCGGAGCGCTGAACCGGACCTCGCCGTCTTCGCGCAGATAGAGGCTCAAGTCCGGCGTGGCCGGCATTAAAATCGAGCAGACCGGCGCCGGCCGCTTGCCGCGGTCATGGCGGTGCAGTCGACCAATTCTCTGAAGCAGAACATCCATGGGACAGAGGTCCGTCACCAGCCAATCCGTGTCGATGTCCAGGCTTTGCTCGAGGGTCTGGGTGCCAATCAGAAGGAGGGGACCCGCTAGGGAACCTTTTCCGAGCCGACGGCTGACTTCCTTGTCCAGGATCTCGCGGTCCGGCCGCGCAAAGCGCCCGTGGTGCGGGCACAAGGCACCGTTGCAGGAGAAAAGAACATGCCTGAGCAAAGGCCGGCGCTCGGCCGCGCGGCAGAGGTCGATTGCCCTTTGAACGGTATTGAGAACCACCATGACGCGCATCCCCTCTGACACCGCGCGCTCCAGCCGATCCAGCATGGAATCCGGGCTTTCCATAACCGGAAGCGGCTCGACCGTCACCTTTTTGGGCCGACTGCCTGGGTTCGGAACGCTTTCCGTCCCGGAACCCAGCGCAGAAAGCGCCGGGTAGGGCAACGCAGAAGCCTCTTCGCAGGAGGTGCATCCGGAGCGTTCTTCGAGATTCAGATACGCCTCTCTTGCAACACTGCCAAGGGTCGCTGATAGAAGCAAGGCCCGTCCACCTACACTCAGATGCTCACTGAGCATACGCCGAGACAAGGCCCGCATATAGACATCAGAGCTGTGCACTTCATCTATTACAAGAAGAGAACGGTCGAGACAGGCCCTGCGAAGGTGGGCATGGCCGACGCGAATCGCTGAAAGAAGCGCTTGATCGATCGTTCCGACCGCTACCGTCGCTGATAGGAACCGCTTAGGCCGTTCAGCAGCCCATTGACGGAGGGGACGATAGTCTTTAGGTTCGAAGAAGAGCCGCTCCTCGGATGGCAGCGCATATAAAGGTTCGCCGTCAATCCGCGCGTAACCAGGCACAGCCAGCAGAACGGGTGGACAGCCACTTCCGAAGGCGGCGCGCATGGTCTTGAGAACACGTTCGTAAAGCTCCCGGGCAGCTACCCGCGTTGGCAATGCGAAATAAAGGCTATCCACCAGGCCGGCCGCAAACAAGGACAGAAAATGGATGAGAGCAGCCTCGGTCTTTCCGGAGCCGGTGTCGGATTCTGCTATAAGAAGAGGCCCCTCTGTTCGGGACAGCCGCGACTGCAGAGGATAAGGCGGAAAGCCGAAGAGCGCAGAGAAATCGGGAACCTCGCCAGCGAGGCGCTTAAGGTGGGCGCTGATATCGAGCCCGACTTCTTTCACCGCCTGGCGGGCACGGAGCCGGGACCAATCAACGCGGTTGCCCGTGTGGCAAAACGGAAAAAATCCTTCGCTATGGGATCCAAGCCAATCGGCCAGCATAATCAGGCCCGCGAAACGGTGCTGCAGGCTTTCCGTGATTGGAATCGGGTCGGATGCACCGTCGAAGGCGTCCGGGAAAGCGCTATGTGCAGCCTCGAGCAGTTCTCTCAGACCAGTCATCGGATCAAGGCCTTTGTTCGGCATCCAGAACTTGCTTGCCGTTTGAGCAAAAAGGCCGTTCCCGTCCTCCATTGTGAAAGCAGGGCGACCGTGATGGGAAATCGCGGCTAAAAAAAGCCGGAAAACTGACTCAGATTTGTCGACCCAGCGAATCAACCGATCGCACTGGAAAGCACTAAAGAATTTTTCAGCGGTGTCTGGGTGAAAAAAAAGCGGCAGTGTTTCCTTGACGTGGCCCGCAGTGATACGCTCAGCCAAATCCTGCTTCACTTGAAATCCCCAGTTGCATTTTCCAAGATCGTGGGCAAGCGCGAACACCGCAAGTCGATCCAGCTGCCTTTCGCTGAAATCTATCCCTGCGGCATAATCCAAAGTGCGGCGGATCGATGGCAGTCTGCAGAGCTGCCTGAAAACCATGGCAACATCTATGCAGTGATCGCGCAGAGACAGTCTCTCGAGCACTTTGTTGGAATTTTCGTCGCGTTTCAGTTTACCCCAAAAAAGGCTCAACGGTAGATCCTCCCTAATTTGACTGTCATAATCATTTTCCATGAGCGGTCGTTTGTCAAAACTAGATTATTGCATCCTCATGCAGGAAGAAATGTGTGAATTAAAAACTCTATGATATTACAGCGTTTTTTTCCTAAGATAAGATACCACTATGTTCAATCATAAGGATAAATTTGTTCGTCTTATATGAAAGCGTGGTCTCTCGCGTGTTGAAGGAATTCCTGGAACATAGGTATGCCGTTGTTGAACTGGCCTAACCGCAACTAAATCCCAATATAGCAGCCTTCTTTGTGTTCTAGTCTTGTACGCTCTTTTCCCCTATACCTACCAAGACCTATAGTCAACATCAAAAAGCCGCGTTTATACGACAGAGGCCCAATTTCTTGCCCCAAATCTGGAAACACCACTCCCATCAGCATTTTAGAACGGAGTGGTGGAAGTAAGCTCATTTTCGTAGACGGATTTTACGATTGAGTTTTGACAGATCCGGTCAAACGCGGAGATATTTTTTTGTGAGGAGAAAGAAACTACTTGGAGTCACGAGCGGCAGTTGGGTGGTCTCATCAAAGGGGGAGAATTATCACCGACCGGTGAAAACCTTTTGAGATCCGCAATAATATCCTGCCTATAGTGCAGTCTGGACGTAATGATAGTAGTTTAGGATTGACGATTTTTACGGTTCATCCGGTTTTTGCGTACTTGAGGGTTGAAAAAAGTGGACGATGACGGTTTCCTTTCTGGTGAACGCCAATTCGCCAAGAAGGAGGAAACCGATCATGTCCACGAGTCTTTTGTACCATGGGTTCAACGTCAAAGGCTATGACTACGTCAGAACAAAATACCAGGAAGGGGCTGTGATTTTCACCCTGCGACCGAAACCATTCGAACTGAGATGCTCCTCGTGTGGAGGTCAGGGAGTAATCCGCCGGGGCACGGTCACACGTCTTTTCCGGTCTTTGCCCATCGGCCGAAAACCGGTTTGGTTCAAGCTCGCTGTGCAGCGGGTGCATTGCCTTGCCTGTGGGCTTGTCCGGCAAGTCAATCTGGGGTTTGCGGACCCACGCAGAAGTTACACGCGGGCCTTTGAACGTTATGCCCTCGACCTGTCTCGAAAGATGACGATCCGGGACACGGCCCGACACCTGGGCGTCAGCTGGGATGTAATCAAAGACATCCAGAAACGCTATTTGAAACGCCGTTTTTCCCGGCCAAAGCTCCGCGGGCTGAAGCTGATCGCCATCGACGAGATCAGCATCGGCAAAGGTCATCGGTATTTGACGGTCGTTCTCGACCTCAGGAGCGGGGCAGTGGTTTTCATCGGAGAGGGCAAAGGGGCCGAGGCGCTCGAACCTTTCTGGAAGCGGCTCCGCGCCACGGGCGCAAGGATCCGAGCGGTTGCCATGGACATGTCTCCGGCCTACATTCAAGCTGTCTCGGCTCATTTGCCAGAGGCAAAGATCGTCTTCGATCACTTCCATATCATCAAGATGTTCAACGACAAGCTGTCGGATCTGCGTCGGAAATGGTTTCACGAGGTCCATGACGTCCTTCAAAAGCGGGTCATCAAGGGAACCCGGTGGCTGCTCCTGAAGAACCCTGAAAATCTCGATGCTGCGCGGGATGAACCGCGAAGGCTCCGTGAAGCCCTTGAGTTGAATCAGCCCCTCGCAACGGCCTACTATATGAAGGAGGAACTCCGTCAACTCTGGAAGCAGCGCGACAAACAGACCGCTAAAGCGTTCCTGGCCAGCTGGGCCGCCAGGGCAAGAGCATCGGGCATCGCCATCCTCATCCGCATGGCCAACTCCCTGCTTCTCCACCAAAGCGGAATATTGGCCTACTATGACTATCCGATTTCAACCGGTCCGCTCGAGGGTACAAACAACAAAATCAAAACCCTACAGAAACAGGCCTATGGGTTCAGGGACATGGATTTCTTCAAACTCAAAATCATGGCCCTGCACGAGGCAAAGTACGCTTTAGTCGGATGAACCA
>Ga0068714_10000875_pt1 | contig 49706 bp, 33 predicted proteins | sample MTBNYHSulfiMetaG_FD_62988 | JGI IMG/M metagenome (GOLD analysis project Ga0068714, IMG submission 62988) | Enrichment culture microbial communities from rom New York Harbor, USA that are MTBE-degrading - MTBE-NYH (New York Harbor Sulfidogenic)... | ecosystem: Environmental > Aquatic > Marine >... | reverse complement strand
CCCCGACGCTGTTTAACGCCAGATAACTATCCTCGTCCAGGGCCAGTGCCTTTTCATACTCTTGCAGCGCCTGGTCGAGTTTGCCTTCCCGCAGAAGGCAATATCCCAGGGCATTGTGGGTATCCGCCTCTTGCGGGGCGATGGAAACCGCCTTTTCCAGAATAAGATGCGCCGGATCTAACCGGTCCATTTTTATATAAACCATCCCCAGCCGCGTCATGATCTCGCTTTGCGACGGATCGACTTCCAGCGCCTGTTTATAGGCATTGATGGCCTTGTAGGAATCTCCCGTTTTGCTGTAGATGTCGCCCAGGCTCAGCAGATAATCCTTATTATTGGGATCGAGCTGGACCGCTCGCACGCAGTAGGTGGTCGCCAGATCGTATTGATTGGTTTCGTAGTAACTGACTCCCAGAGAGTAATTAGCCTGGGGATTGTCCGGTTCCAGTTGGCGAGCACGGCTCAGAACTCTGATGGCATCGGTAAAGCGCTTCATGAGGCGATATACTTCCCCCAGATTTAGATGATCCACGAAGTCCCACGGATTAAGCAGGCACGATCTTTCATACGCCTGGGCCGATTTCTCATATTCACCCTGTTGCCGATACAGTTGGCCCAGCATGGAGTAGGCTACGGAAAATTCGTGGTCGTAGCGAACCGCTTCTTGGAGTTGAAAAATGGCATCTTCCGTAAATTCCGACTGCTGCAGGACTACCGCGCTTACGTAATGATCCACCGCCCGTTGGCGAGCCGCCCCGTTATGCCAGCACCCGCTGGTCAGCAATAACAATACTATTAAGCCTGGAGATAATATTCTTTTTATCTTCATGGGGCCAGCTAGTATAAACCATCCGCAAGTTATGGTCAATATCGCTTTTTTATTCCGGCATAGCCCAATGCGATTCCTGCTTGATCAAGCGGTTCTGGAAAAATATCCCCAGAATGGTCGGCACAATCACCAGGGCAGGCAAAAATGAGGCTCGCTGATAAACAAACTGGGCCAGATAGTTGCTTAGGTCCGGGTAATCATTCAAGAGTGCCAGCCCACCAATCGTCAGAAAAACGGCTCCTTGCAGCGAGGTAAACATGATAATGGAAGTTTTAAAGGAAGAAAAAGCCATAAATCCTCCCGCAATCAGTCCCGCCAGCGCCCCGCACCAGATCAAGGGATCCGGCAGCATACTGGCCCGCCACGCCGCCGCTCCCAGGATTGCGCCCGCCATTGCTCCCAGCGCCGAAACGCAATATTTCATAAACGGCCAGGAGAGAAATATCATCAACGACGCACCCACAATCCCGCCCCATAAGGGCGAACCTATGCGAGGACCGATTAAGCGACCGACTATCAGCCCGATAATGGCGCAATTGATTACCACCAGCACTTTAAATACCCGCCAACCGTAGATCAGATAAATAGCCGCGAAGGCTACACATACCAACGCCTGCATCCAACTGATGCTGCTGATTGTCTGCCAGAAGTCGTCTATCGGCAGCCGGGAATGAAAGGTCTGGGGTATTTCCTGCGGCGGCAGGGTGATCGGATTGCCGTCGGGACCAACAGGCGGATTTACCGGTTGCGCGCTCTGCGCCAAGAGAATTGATAAAAGATCCATTCTTGTTACCTCCATTTATTTTTTTTGAACAGGAGTTTTTGTCTTGCCCGGCTTGCCCAGCAGAAGCTGAATGACCCAGCCGAAGATTATCATCGCAATCAGAATCGTCGGCAGCACCTTGGGCCGATTCGACAGAGCGGTAATAACCAGCGTTCCCTTCGCCAGCACTACCATTAGCGCTCCGCTAATCACCGCTGTCGAGCCGACAATGCTATAACATAGTGACATAATCAGGGTTTTCAGGATATATACTAGAAACAATCCCACCGCCGCCCCAACCATTATCCACAACAGCAGCATGAAGCGGTTGGATGAGGCGTTTTTGCGAATTTCGCTGAATATCAGGCCTAATTTTTCCTCCGCGGTTTGGTGCAGCTCGGTTTTATTGGTAGGGGGGGGCATAGTTTGAGTTTTTTCTTTGATTCGGGCTAATATTTCCTGTGCCTTCTCGCCCGCCAGGGAATAGTTGAAATAGAAAGTGCCCGATATCAGGGCAAAGATAACCACCGCCAGCACGACAATAGCTATTTTTTGCAGCAGTACCGCTATCACCGCCACTACCGCCGCCCCGCCGATTACGCATATCGGCAGGCTGATGGCCAGCCATCGGGACAGCAGCAAACCCATAAAAGCTCCCGCCCCGCCCCCTAATAGACCCATTATCATGCTTGAATACCGCACCCCGCCCAGCCATAAGAATAGCCCCAGCAACACGCATACCAGCCCCGGTATCGCCAGGGTCCAGCTATTTAAATCTTTTGCGGCATCCTCAAATCTTAAAAGTATTTCTTGCATTATTGTAACTATATTTTATATAAACACTTATTTATATTGCCGAGCAATGTCCGCCCGGTTTGCTTACACCTGGATTTATTATCGGTTAAAAGGGCGCTTTTAGCGTAATTAATGGGGGAAGCCCAGCTTTGGAGGCCTGCTCGTAACCTGCCGCGGCGGCTCGATTAATCGCCGGACATTACCGATTTAAGCACCTTATGGAAATAATCAAGCATATAGTAATCGTCCTGCTGTGCTGCGTGGCCCTGTGCAAGGGGGCAGGTTGGCTGGTGGATTCTGCCGCCCGCATCGCCCGGCGTTTGGGCGTCTCGCAGTTAATTATCGGACTTACCGTGGTGGCCTTTGGCACTTCCGCGCCGGAGTTTGCCGTCAGTATCCAGGCGGCGTTGATTGGTTCCGGCGACATCTCCGTCGGCAACGTCGTCGGCTCCAATATTTTTAATATAGGTTTTATCCTGGGCGCCTGTGCCGTGGTCAGCGCCATTCAAACCACCCCCGCGCTGGTCAAACGCGACGGGGTCATTATGCTGGCGATTACCGCGGCGTTATTCCTGATACTCGCTTCCCGGCATATTTCCCGCTGGGAAGGGATTTTGCTGATTGTAGCTTTAGGGCTGTATCTGCTCTTTTTGTTTATCCAGCGTAAGGCACCCCTCGAGGAGGAAATCCCCTTAAAACCCGCCGATTGGCGGGATGGACCGCTTCTCATTATCGGTTTGGCTTTAATTATTGCCGGCGGAAGGTTCCTGGTCCAATCTTGCGTGTTCCTGGCCGACCAGTTGGGTATGCCGCAGTGGATTATCGGGATAACCGTGGTCGCCGCCGCTACCAGCCTGCCGGAATTGGTCGTTTCCCTGACCGCCCTGGTCAAAAAGCATCACGGTATTTCTGCCGGTAATTTAATCGGCAGTAACATCTTCAATATCCTGGGCGTTCTGGGCGTTGCCGCTGCTATTCGGCCGATGACGATTGAAGGCGGGGTGATTTTAAGTATGGCCGCCCTGGTCGGCCTGACCCTTCTGGTCCTGGTCTTTATGCGCTCCGGCTGGCGCGTCAGCCGCATCGAGGGACTGGTATTACTTTTCGTTAGCCTTGCGATTTGGATATTCAGTTTTGTCAAAAAATGGTAAAAACTGCGAAAAACTGGTTTTTTTATACATCTGGTTGAACAAAAATACGAGTTTCGCCGTAGCATAATAGTTAAATTTAGGAGTTTTTTTTGTAATTTTTTGCCGAAAAAAATTGGCTTTTATTGCCTTACGGGCTATGAATATTTCATCTATAGTTTTACAAATCAATGACGCTTTTTACCCGAAGCATTATTGGGGATATAAATATAGTTCAATTTCTCGTTAAGCTTTTTAGTTGATATGATGGGAAGATTTTTTACAGACGCACGCCGGTGCGGGAGGCATAAGATGATGGTAATCAACAAGTTAGCAAAGCAAAGACGTTTTTTGGCCTGGATTTGGGTATTAATCGTAGCTGGCTTGCTAATACCATCTGGCCTTATTCAGGCTCAGGATAACAATAGTGTCGAAACCCTGCGGAAAACGGGGGAGGTTTTTGCTAAAATTGCTAAAAACGCTTCTCCCAGCGTGGTTTATATCGTTTCGGAGAAAGAAGTCCGCCGCGAGCGAACCCCCAACCGCAGGATGGTCCCACCAAATATGCCCTTCGGCAATGATGATTTTTTTAATTTCTTCTTCCGCGATCGCGATTGGCCCCAGTCTCAGCCTCAGCCCCAGATCGGTCAGGGTTCTGGTTTTATCGTCTCCCAGGATGGATATATCCTGACTAATAATCACGTGGTAAAGGACGCCGACAAGATCACCGTTAAGCTGCTTGACGGCCGGGAGCAAAAAGCCAAGCTAATCGGCACCGATCCGCAGACCGACGTGGCGGTAATCAAGATCGAAGCGGATAACCTGCCGGTTGTACAGCTCGGTGATTCCGACGCCCTGGAGGTAGGCGAATGGGTATTGGCTATCGGCAATCCTTTTGGCCTGAGCCATACCGTCACTGCCGGTATCGTCAGTGCCAAGGGCCGCCGGGTAATCTCCGACCCGAAATTATATCAGGACTTCATCCAGACCGACGCCGCCATTAATCCCGGCAATTCCGGCGGGCCGCTTATCGACCTGGACGGCAAGGTGATCGGCATCAACACGATGATAATCAGCCAGAGCGGCGGTTACATGGGTATCGGTTTTGCCATTCCTATCAATATGGCCAAGGACGTTATGGATCAACTCATTAAAAAGGGCAAGGTCACCCGCGGCTATATCGGAATAACCATTCGTGATCTGACGCCGGAAATGGCGGAATCCTTCGGCCTGAATAAGGATCAAAAAGGGATATTAATCCAGGATGTTTTAAAGGACGCACCCGCGGAAAAAGCCGGCCTGAAACATGGTGATTTGATTGTGGAACTCAATGGCAATACTGTAACTGAATCGGACCCTTTCCGTAATCAAGTGGCTATGCTGGCGGTTGGTACCGAGATCAAACTGGGCATAATCCGTAAAGGCGAGCGGAAAAATATCGAGTTAAAAATCGGCCTGCTTGACGAGGGTGTCGCCGCCGCCGAGCCGTCGGATCTGCTCGACAAACTGGGGCTGGCCGTACAGAATCTTAGCGACAATCTGGCCAAAGAGCTGGGCTATGAAGATGAAACCGGCGTGGTTGTATCCCAGGTTGAGCCTGGCTCTTTTGCCGATGAATCCGGCCTGAGGCGCGGCATGCTCATTAAAGAAGTAAACCATGAAAAGATTAATAATGCCGGCGATTTTGAGGAGGCCGTCACCAAGGCCCAGGCCGGCGAGAAGGATAGCGCCTTACTTTACGTCAGCGACGGCAAATATAATTATTATCTCTCGCTCAAACTTAAAGACTAATTCAAAATTATTGCTTTATGATCGACCTTGTGCCAGGCGATGCAGCTCGTCCTGGCACATTTTATTGTCTTAAACCGGTTTTTTGCTCTAATTTTGGCCGAAAAATCAAATCTGGCGAAAATTTCTAAAAATTATTAGACTAAATCAGCGGCATTTCTGCTCTTATTTGCGGCGATCGTCAGTTTCGAAACTATAGCAGGTTGTTTATTATGCAAATTCTCGAAGATAGATGGTTAATCTGGAAGCTCAAACAGGGCAACAGTGATGCTTTGGGCCGAATCTATCATAAATATAAGAATGAGCTGCTGGCCCTTGCCCTGGCTCTTTCACATGATAAGAGCAGCGTCGAAGATGTGGTCCACGATGTCTTTGTCGCTTTTGCCCAGGCAGCGAGTAAACTCCAGTTAAGAACCAGTTTGAAAAGCTACCTGCTGACTTCTGTCGCCAATCGTGTGCATTCAATAGGCAGAGCCAAAGTGCAGGTGGAAATACCGCTGGACACGGTGGAGATTGCCCAACCTGATTGTAATCAGCCGGACAAACTTACTATTTCCCTGGAAGAGTTCCAGATGGTTACGTCCGCCCTGGCTCAGTTGCCCTATCCCCAGCGGGAGGTGATAGTCATGCATCTGCACAGCGGGCTGAAATTCCGGCAAATTGCCGACTCCCAGGGCGCTACGATTAATACGATTCAAAGTCGCTACCGCAACGGCTTAAATAAATTACGGTCTCTATTGAATGGCCAGGTGAAAAAATGAACACTAATCATAAAATTGAAAAGCTGATAAAAAATTTTTTCCAATCCCATAAACCCTCTGCAACCACCTCCGCTGAAATGGATGACAAAATCCTTTTCGACGCCTTATCAGCCTACGAAAAATCCCAACCAACCAAACCGGCTGTACCCCAGCCGAATATCTGGAGAATAATCATGAAAAATCAGATCATCAAATTCGCCACCGCCGCAGTGTTAATAATGGGGATTCTATTTGGCATCAACCATTTTTTCGGCTCCAGCAATGGTTCCAGCGTTGCCTGGGCCCAGGTGGTTGAGCAGCTTAACCAACATGAAAAATATAAATGCCGCCAGAGAATCGTTCGGCAAAATGGCACTAAGACTACCACCATGCAGGTGTATCATCTGAACCTCTCACTAAGGCGGCAGGAACTCGAAGACGGTACCATCCATATTATTGATATGCGGGGAACCGATGCGATAACCGTAGAACTATATCCTGATAAGAAGAAAGCAATAGTTACAAAACTACTTGGTTATGGTCCCAGAAAAGACCCGGACATTATTGATATGGTCAAGCGATTTGAGCAGAAATCTACTGAGAGACTCGGCACAAAAGAGCAAAATGGAAAAATTCTCCACGGTTTCAGGCATCAGCCGAACAAGTATAATGATTTTACGGTATGGGTAGATGCCCAAACCAAGCTGCCGGTGGAGATAGAGCTTAAACATCCCAATTTAGGGCAAACCATTTTTATGGATGAATTTGAATTTGATTTTGAGCTTGATCCATCCGCATTCAGTACGGAAATTCCTGACGGATACGAGGTCGAGACGATAATAAATGATTATAGAAAGTTTAAGCCAAGGGAAATCACCGCTGAACACCTTCGAAACTGGCTTAATCATACTGCATATACAGTTGATAAACTACCATGGATGGAAAAGATCATTACGATAGAGAATCTCGATCCACTCGGCACAAGAGCCATAGTGTATATAACCGGCATACAAAGCAATGATGGAAACCTGATTTTGTTAGTTCAGGGAAATTATTATGACATGACGAAAATGGTGTGGATACCCGATCAGCAGCTTGTTCTTGAGACTCCCGGCGGAATAAAGCTTTATACCCATCCAAACGGCGCCATATACGCACAAAGTTTTCTGGAAAGTTTCGCCGAGGCAAATTCTGACTTCTTTGATATTAACAATCTTAGCGAAGAAAGATTTACCAGAATGATTGTCATGCCGGACGAAACTGTTTTGGGCTTGTCAGCCAATAAACAAATAAGCAATGAAAAATTACAGGAACTTATTGAGTCCTTAATAGAAATTAAAGCAAATTGAGCAATGCTTGGTTAAGGAAAAAGGGAAAAAGGGGACATTCTAGAATGTCCCCTTTTCCACTTCTTGTTATTTGATGGTTACTCTTGTGCCAGGCGATTCAGCTCGTCCTGGCACATTTTACGCTGGTTGGGATCGCTTAAATGTTCCAGGGCGATTTGCAGGTATTTACGAGCCGGCTCCTTCTGCTGGAGGTAGCGGCTGTAAAGCAGTCCCAGCATTAACTCCACCTGATCGATTAGCGGGTAACTGCCGTAATGCTGCAGAAATTTCTCGTAGGCCTGCGCCGCCTGGGCGTGGCTTCCTGTATGCATTAATTTGTTCGCTACATCCAGTTGCTGCTGCATGGGCAGTACCTGCTGCCGGTCAAGCTCCTGAAGCTGCTGATATCGCTGGGCTGCGGCGGCCAGGTCCGTTCGGGCCAGGGCCTCGGAGATTTCCGTTCGCAATTGCCATATCTGTTGCTGCCGGGCGTCGGTGGGCGTTTGGCCCGGCGTAACACTCGCATCCGCCCAAACTCGGCCGGTAAATGGGCGGTTGCCCTGATTGACCACCTGGCGAAACTGCTGACGCCGCCGCCAGCGGCTAAATACCGCCCACAGGTCAAACTGACTATGGGGTAATATTTTTAACGCCAGCATCCCCATCGGCACTAGTATCCCGAATAGATACCCCGCCAGATGAGCATGATAGGCTATGCCGCCCGCACTGGATAGGCTAGGCTCCAGGATGTTATCCCACACGATCAGCTTGAACAAAATGAAAAGATAGGCTGGGAACTCCCAGAACCCAATGAAGAAGATGAACCAGTACAGCACATGTATAAAGGTCTTGGGGAAAAGTACCATATACGCCCCGGTAACCGCCGCTATTGCCCCGGAAGCCCCCAGAACGGGACTATTCGAGGTCAGCACATGCCCCAGGCCGCTGAATACCGCCCCGCCCAGATAGAGCAGGATATACCCGATATGGCCCAGCCGGTCATTGACGCTGTTGCCGAAGATGTACAAAAACAGCATATTTCCCAGGATATGCATCCAGTTGGCGTGCATAAAGGCATAGGTGATGAACTGGTGAAGCCGCGGTGCCAGCGGGTGCAGCATATTGGGGTTATACTCATACGGGCCCAGGGACACCGCGAAAATCCGCGGCAAGATGCGTGGGGCCAGGAAAATAGCGATGTTAATCGCTATCAATCCGTAATTAACTACGGGCGTACGCCTTAGTGGATTGTCCGTACCTATCGGAATAATTATAAACATTTACCGTCCTAACTGCATGAATTATAGAGTATTATAATAATTAATCCAAAGATTGCAAATTTTCCCGCGACTTAATCGCTGTTTTAAATTGACACTTTCCGCCCGTTTTGTTAGTCTTTTCTACGTCATTTACTTATTTAAATAATCACAAAGTTGGGAGAAAACACATGAAGATTTATAGAAAATTATTCATAATTGCCGGCGTTTTGGTATTTACTGCCTTTGTTGTGTGCCCATTGTTTGCCGCAGTCCAGGATAATCCCGCTCCTGCCGCCGCCTCGCCGGAAAAACCGGCAGGCGATGTTTCTGCCGCGCCAACCGAAAAGCCAGCCGGCGAAGTTGTTGCGCCGCCTGTCGAAAAAACAACTGCGGCCGCCGGCGAAAATCCCGCCGTCTTCGAGCCTTACGCTGCCGCTGTTAACGGCGACAAAGTCAACATTCGCTGCGGGCCAGCGGAGATATATTACCCCGTAGCTCAGCTCAAAAAAGGCGACAAAGTAATAGTGCATGAAGAAAAACAGGGTTGGGCCAAAATTGAGCCTACCTGGCAATGCTTTAGTTACATCGCCAAAAAATTCGTTACCATCGCCGATACCGCTCAGCCGCCCGCCGCGACTGCTGCTTCGCCGGAAACACAGTCTCCGCCGGCATCCGCGGCGTCTGAGCCCAAAGCACCGGCCCAGGAGATTATGTACACCAAACCGCGAATCGGCGTGGTTGCCGGTGATGCCGTTTTGGTCCGCGCCGGCAGTATCAAAGTGCCCCCAGCTTATGCCTACGTCGTCCAGACTAAATTAAATCAAGGCGATAAGGTAGAAATTATCGGCGAAAGAGACGATTACTACGAGATTATTTGCCCGGCTAATTGCTATTTCTATGTTGCGATCGATTTCGTCAAACGCACGGCTGCCTCCTCGCAGGAACTGGATAGCATCCGCAGCGAAGTAAGTCTCACTCAGCAGACCGGCTTGATTCCCAGCCCTTCCACCCCGGCGTTATCTCCTGATCGCAGTGAATACCAGCAGTTGATGGAGCTTGTCAAGGCGGAGCAGAAAAAGCCCTTGCCCCAGCGCGATTACAGCAGCGTCAAGGAGAAACTCGATAATTTTCTGGCTAAAGTCCAATCTCCCTCGGTAAAAGCCTCCGCCCTGAACCTCCAGCGGTATGTCGATCGCGACGAATCGATCCTTTTGGCCCTTAAGCAGTCCCAGCAGTTGGATAATCAACTACTGGTCAGTCTGGAACAGATCGACTCCAAGGTCCAGAAATTAGCGGCGATCGAGCCGAATTCCACCGAGAAGGAACTTGTCGTTCAGGGCCGACTGGAAAAATCCTCCGTTTTTAACACGCCCGGTCAGAACCAGAGATTTGTGGTTCTGGACGACAATAATAAAATTATCTACTATGCGGTATCCGGCAGTGATGCTTTGGATCTGGGCCGCTGGCTGGGCAAAAAGGTATCGATGTCCGGTACGGCTGCTTACGATTCCTTTGGCAAGGTTACTATCATAACCGTTCATCGGCTGGTGGAGTTGCCGGCGCAGAATAAATAAACCGCGATACCTGATTGTTGATAAAATCATTTTATCACGTCCGACAGCGATTTGATAAGCGGGTGGTCTGCACGCTATACGTGGGCCTTATTCGGGGGGTCTCCCGGTTGCTAACTTTCGCAGATTATTTTACCATAATTTGCACTCAAACAGGGCCTTATGACGTCATTATAATAATTTATAAGTTCGAAAAAACTTTCTTACTTCACAAAAAAGCTGTTGAAAAGGCTTTAGGCCCTGTCGGTTCATCAGGGCTAATGTTACGCAAGAAAAAAGTACGAAAGTACTCCCGTTAACATTTGCTCGCGGACGCAGAAGTTTCTCGTTACTATACTATTAAAAATGAAAAATATTTCTAACAAACTGACGGTTTTGCTCGTTGCCGCGGCGCTCGCCCTGGTGCTGGTCAGTATTTACCGGCAGGTTCGACCTTCGTCCAGGCAACTGATTACCGTAGAGACCGGCCGATTCATGACCATGGGTACTTTTGCCCGCATTCAACTTCGCTGCCGGGATGAGCCGGCCGGTCGGCTGGTTCTTGCCCAGGCGGTAAACACCCTGGAATTACTGGAAAAGATTTTAAGCACCTATCGCGACGATTCGGAAATTACCCTGGTTAATCGCCAGGCCGCCCGCCACCCCGTAAAAATCTCGGACGAGCTCTACCAGTTGCTGCTGGCTGCCCAGGAATACAGCCGCTTGACCGACGGAGCATTTGATATTACGGTAACGCCGCTGATTGATTTATGGCGGCAGGCCGAGAAAGATGCCCGCCTGCCGGACGAGGGTGAAATTGAACAAGCGCGGGCAAAGGTTGGTTACCAGAAGGTTATTCTCTCTTCCGCGCCGGAAAAAACAGTCTCTTTTTCCGCCGAGCACGTTCAGCTTAATCTCGACGCCATCGCCAAGGGATACATTGTCGATCGCGTATTAGCCGCCCTCCGTCAGCCGGGGATTTCCGCCGGCCTGGTGGATATCGGCGGCGAGATCGCCGGCTTCGGCCAGGACCAGCCCGGCCGGGACTGGCTGGTGGGAATACAGGACCCCTTTAGCCGGGAGAATGACAATCCACTCAGTGAGGTGCCCCGCTGGAAGATCCGCCTTACAAATTGTGCCATCGCTACCAGCGGCAATTATCGCCGTTTCTATACCATCGCCGGCGAAAGATTCAGTCACATTATCGATCCTCGAACGGGTCGGCCCGTCGATCTCCTGCCCAGCGTGACCATCATCGCCCCCGATACCACCGCCGCCGACGCCCTGGCGACCGCCGCCTCGGTAATAGGCCCGGAAAAGGCCCTCGCTTTGATCGAATCCTTAAAGGATATCGAGGCCTTGCTCGTGGCCGGCTCCCGCGAGAATCCGAAAATTTACCGCACCAGCGGATTCAGCTCATTCGAAGCCGCACCTTAAAATTTCACCTGGGGAACCGCCGTTTTTTCCTCGGGTGCTTCGAAGTATTCCGCACTTTTAACCTTTGCCATAGAGCAGAAAAATCGGCCGAAAAACGACCGTTCATAGGCGTTTAGGTCCTTTACCCCCTCGTTATAGCGCATCCGCGCTACCGCGATGCGGTTTTCCGTGCCTTCCAACTGATCCTGCAGCTTGAGGAAGTTTTCGTTCGCTTTCAGCTCCGGATACTGCTCCCGCAGCAGCAGCAGTCGTGATAGTAACCCCTGCACCTCGTTGGCAGCCTGGGCCTTGTCCGCTACGCCGGGCGCTTGAAAATATTTCGTCCGGGCATTGGCGATATTTTCAAACAATTCCTTCTCATGCGTAGCGTATCCTTTGACCGTCTCCACCAGATTGGGAATCAGATCGAATCGCCGCACCAGTACGGTATCCACCTGTGCCCAGCGGTTTTTTACCTCTTCATCCTTGGTTATCGCCTTGTTGTAACCGCTGACGATAACCCCAACGAATATCACCAGCAGAAGAACCACCACGACGACAGCTACTACACAACCAACCCCGATTTTTCCCTTGTTACGTGAAAACTCCATTTTGAAACTCCTTAAATTTGTTTATTTACCAACTGCCGCCCGCTCCTCCTCCGCCGAATCCGCCGCCTCCTCCCCCGCCGAAACTGCCGAACCCGCCTCCGCCGAACCCGCCGCCCCCGAATCCCCCTCCGCCGTAACCGCCCCTGCCCCCGCCCAGCATCGAGCCTGCCAGCAGTCCCCAGAATAACAACCCTCTGCTACGCCGGTTGGAGAACAGGGAAAAAAATATAAAAAACAATATCAGCGGCAAAAACCCGCCGCAGCAGGGTATCGTCCTTACGCCGACACTTTTAGGCAGTTTCGGCATCCCGCTCAGCGTTACCCCTTTCTCCTGGGCGATTTTTCCCGCCAGGGCCGCGGTTCCTTCGTATATCCCCTGTCCGTAGCGGTTCGCCCGGAAATTGGGGACGAAATATTTTCGCCCAACCTCGCCGACGAATCCGTCCGGCAGGATGCCTTCGTAGTCGTAGCCCACTTCCGTAAAATATTTTCGATCACCAACCGCTACCGCCATGAGGACGCTGGCCGACTTTTGATTGGCCCCGAACTTCCATTTGTCCGCCCGTTCGAAGGCATACGAATTAATATCCTGTCCGCCGGTGGTCTTTACCGTAAGGACAATTATCCTGGCCCCGGTCTTTTGCTCCAGCTCCTGCAGCAGCCCGATCAGCTTATTACGCGTGTCGCTATCGATAACCCCCGCCCGGTCTTCCACGTAAGTCTGGGGAGCCGGCCCGATCTCGTCAACTCCAGCTAATGCACTAGCAGCCGGGAAAAATACGGCACTTGCCGCCAGGAAAAATATTTTCGTTAGTCGCTGATTCATGATTTCTCTGCCATTTGGTCCACACCGCGAGATAAATGATCGATCACCTGGTAAACGTCTTGAAACATCTGCTCCACCTGTTCTTTGGGGATGGGGCGGTGCTGCTGTTTCAGGCTGACAAGTGCGGCGATTTTCACCTGGTCAAATTCAAATTGCTGGGCCGCTTTCTCTATCGTCGCCATCGCGGTGCCGGGCCGGTCGATATCCTGCAGCCACAGCATCGCCCGCAGCAGCACCACCAGCTCCGCCGCGCACCCCAGCAGCAGTCCCGCCACAAGCTTCGCCTGGCCCAGACTGCGGATATATCCCTGCCGCAGCTTAATCAGGGCCGCCTTGAGCTGTCTTTCGCATTGCAGCCGCACGTCCTCCTTTTCGAACTTCAAATCCGCGAACGGATCCACGCCGAACACCACTGCGTGGTTCAATTGAAAATCGAGAAATTCCACGGCGAACACGTCCCGCGACCGCTCGATGTATTCCGGCGTCATCAGCAGTGGCGCCCGCAGTTTCATTTTGCCCAATTTCCCCCCGTAACCGGCCAGTAACTGCAAAAGCTGATGGCTCCGCTGCCGCACCACTACCACGGTGTTAATATCACTTCGCTGCGGATGAAAATCTTCCGTCGTCGCGCTGCCCACCACGCACAGCGAGAGCAGATTCTCGCCCAGATCGCCCAATAGCTGTCCGGCGAGTAGTTCAATCGGCTGGCGTATTTCCTGGCGTAACCGGCTGGTGAGAATGGTTTTTTTATCTGTCTGCGCCATGATTTTCACCTTTTATAAATGAATATTTTTTCCGAATTTGCCCTGCTGAAATAATATATGTTACTTTGCCTGCCCGTCCCGTCAAGGATATAGTAATAAAAAATGGTTTGTCCCCATAGTCAAATATGGGATAATACTCTCGATTTCGCCGCGAAAATTAGTTCGTCAAAAAATGAGAAATAAACTATGCTTCGTTATATAATGTCCATCACTGCCCAGGATCGCCCCGGCATAATCGCCGGCATCAGCGAAGCACTTCTGCATCTAAGCGGCAATATTGAGGCTGCCAGCCAGACGGTACATCAGGGTTATTTTGCCATGATTATCCTGTGCAGCCTCCCGGAGCCTGTCCCCGCGGAGGAGCTGGCTGGGCGGATCCGGCAAACCGCCGGCCAGGACCTGCATGTTTATGTTACCCCCTACGAGCCTAATACTTTTCAGACGGATCCCGCTGCCCAGACATTTATTGTAACCGCCGTCGGTCCGGACAGGCCCGGTATTCTCCACGCTCTTTCCGCCTGCCTGGCCCAGCGTCAGGTCAATATCACCGACCATTACGCCCGCGTCGAAAATGGCGATTTTGTCGTCATCTGTCAGGTCTCGGTGCCGCCCTGTCTGGATATCTTTAGCCTGCAGGCCGATCTGGAAGCCACCGGCAAAAAACTGGGATTCTCCGCCCAGATGCAGCATGAAAATATTTTTGTCGCGATTAACGAGCTGCGCTTCGGGGCTGTCAGATAAACCATAATATTATGCCATGAGGTATTCAAATTATGCTGCGAACCGAGGAGATTCTTAGCACCATCCGCATGCTGCAAACCGAGCACCTTGATGTGCGAACGGTAACGATGGGCATCGATCTGAACGACTGCGCCGCCGGAGACGATAAGCTTCTCTGCCGCAAAGTAGCGGAAAAAATCACCACCCGTGCCGCCCGCCTGGTCGAGGTCTGCCAGATGGTAAGCAATAAATACAAAATCCCCATCGTCAACAAGCGACTGGCTGTCTCGCCCGTTAGTCTGCTGCTGGAAGGCCGCGGCGCCGCTGCCGCACTCGATATCGCCCGTACCCTTGATGATAGTGCCGCCCGGGTGGGCATCGATTTAATCGGCGGGTTCACCGCCCTGGTGGAAAGGGGCCAGACCCCCGGCCAAAAGCTCTTAATCCAATCCCTGTCCCAGGTGCTCAGTCAAACCGCCAGGGTCTGTTCCTCCATCAACGTCGCCACCACCAAAACCGGCATCAATATGAACGCCGTCCGTGATATGGGTTATGTTATCAAAGACATCGCCCAGGCTACCAGTTCGCAGAACAGTTTCGGCTGCGCCAAGCTGGTGGTTTTTGCCAATATCCCGCCGGATAATCCCTTCATGGCTGGCGCTTATCTGGGCGCCGGCCAGGGTGACTGCGTCCTCAACATCGGCGTTAGCGGTCCGGGTGTGGTAATGTCCGCCCTCCAGCGGGCCCGCCGGCTCGGAAATCCCACTTTAGGTGAGCTCGCGGAGCAGATTAAGCTTACCGCCTTTCGCGTCACTCGCGTCGGCGAGCTGATCGGCAGGGAAGTAGCCGATGCTTTGGATATTCCTTTCGGCATTGTGGATCTGTCGCTGGCCCCCACGCCCCAGGTAGGCGATAGCGTCGGTGAGATATTAAACGTCTTGGGCATCTCGGCTATCGGCGGCCCCGGCAGCACCGCTGCTTTGGCCATGCTCAACGACGCCGTCAAGAAGGGGGGCCTCTTCGCCAGCAGCTCCGTTGGCGGGCTGAGCGGTGCTTTCATCCCCGTGCTGGAAGATGCCGCACTGGCCGACGCCGTCCGCCAGGGTCACCTGTGCCTGGAAAAACTGGAGGCTATGTCCTCCGTCTGCTCCGTGGGCCTGGACATGCTGCTCATCCCCGGCGATACCGACGCCGCCACCATCAGCGCCATTATTGCCGACGAGATGGCCATCGGGGTAATCAATAACAAGACCACCGCCGCCCGACTGATCCCCGCCGTGGGTAAAAAGCCGGGCGATATGGTCGAGTTTGGCGGGCTTTTCGGCGGCGGGCCGGTGATGCCCGTTCGCAATATCGGTTCCGCCGCCCGGTTTATCGCCAGTGGCGGCCAGATTCCCGCACCCATCCGCAGCCTGAATAATTAATTTCACCGGAAAAATTGCCGATAAATAGATTATAAATCTATAAGAAGGAGACCCCATGACCAGGCAAATTCAATTATATTACAAAAACGCCCTCAGCGATATTGTCACCTCCGAACATGGCATCAGGATCGACGAATTAACCGCCTTATCCGTCCGCATCACCGAGATCACCGCTGACATGGACCGCCAGCGGAAGGCTGGTAAACTTCCCTACCGGGACCTGCCTTATCAGGATAAGATAGTTAGCAACGTAAAGGCACTTACCCATAAATTGGCAGGCAAATTCGATAACCTGGTCGTTTTGGGTATCGGCGGCTCGGCTTTGGGCAATATCGCCCTGCAGGGTGCCCTTTCCCGCCCGACCTACAATCTGCAATCCGAGCGTCCCGGCCCGCGTTTGTTTGTCCTCGATAACGTCGATCCCGTCCAGCTCGCCGATATCCTCGATCTGCTCGCCGACCAGTTGGACCGCACCCTTTTCAACGTCATCAGCAAATCGGGCCAGACTTCGGAGACCGCCAGTCAGTTCCTTATCGTCTGCCAGTTGCTCCGGGAAAAGCTCGGCCAGGATAAGCTCGCCGATCATATCGTCGCCACCACCGACGCCAAAAGCGGCACCCTGCGCGGCATCGTCGAAAAGCAGCGTCTGACCTCTCTGCTCGTGCCCGACGGCGTAGGGGGGCGATTTAGCGTTTTAAGTGACGTGGGCCTCTTTAGTGCCGCCATGTGCGGCATCGATATTGAGTCCCTGATGGCGGGCGCCCGTGACATGGACGAAAGGGTCAAAACCGGCGCGCTAACGAAAAACCCCGCTGCCCTCTACGCCGTCCTGCAGTACCTCTTCTACCTGAAGGGCAAAAAACTCTGCGTCATGATGCCTTATAGTTATCAGTTAAAGGACCTCGCCGACTGGTTCCGCCAGTTATGGGCGGAAAGCCTGGGCAAATCTCACGATTTAAGCGGCCAATTAGTCAACGTCGGTCCCACCCCCATCAAGGCCCTCGGCGCCACCGATCAGCACAGCCAGGTCCAGCTTTATCGCGAAGGTCCCAACGACAAGGTCTTTACCTTCCTGGCGGTGGAGAATTTTGACCGCGACGTGACCATCGGCTCCGCGGAGGGCATACCTGAGCTGAAGTATCTGGAAAAGCAGAAAATGAGCCGGCTCATCAACAGTGAAAAACTGGGCACCGAATACGCCCTTCTGCAATCGCAGCGGCCCTGCTTGACCATTCATTTCCCCCGCGTCAGTCCCTACACCGTGGGCCAGTTCATTTACCTTTTTGAAGTGGCCACCAGTTACATGGGCCAGCTCCTGAACATCAATACCTACGATCAGCCTGCCGTCGAATTGGGTAAGCACGCCACCTTCGCCCTGATGGGTGATCAGAATTACCGCGACTTACAGCGTAAGATTCAACCGATTAGTCAGCTTGATGATAGTTTCCTGATATAGCCGGCTTACCCCTGCTAGGCCCGTGCCGGTTATTTCTTCGGCCAGATGCGGATCAGCAGTATCCCCAGCTCATAGAGAAAATACATGGGTAGTCCCAGCGCCACCTGCGAGACCACGTCCGGCGGGGTCATGATCGCCGCCACCACAAATATAAAAAAGAACACATACTTGCGATTGACCCGCAGTGTCTCTATGCTCACCAGTGACGACTTCCCCAGGAAGAACACCAGCAGCGGCATCTGAAACGCTATCCCGAATACCAGCGCCAGCGAAACCACCAGCGAAACATATTTCTGCAGCGTGAACAACGGCTTGACCAGCGGTTTTTTCAAGAGCGACTGGGGTTCGGTTGTTTTTTCTTTGGCCTCGGTGCTCGGATTTGTTGTGCTATTATTTTCCTGGGGCTGGACTATCCGATATGTTTTTGAGGTCATTTTCAGCAGGGTGCGGGAAATTATATTATCGGATAATTCCGGCGTCTGCCATTTGGTGCTGAAGTTTATGAAGAAGTTAAACGACAGCGGCGCCACGATATAAATGAAAAAAATCCCGCCCAGGATAAACAAGCTCGTCGAAAAAGGCATGAACACATTCACGTATCGCCGTTCATGCGAGTACAGTCCCGCGGCGATGAATCCCCAAATTTGATAAAAAATCCAGGGTGAGGCAAGAAATATTCCCGCGTAGATGCATATTTTAACGTAGGTTAAAAACCCCTCCGGCGGAGAGGCTAAATAAAGCTCCGTATTATACCCGCTCGCCGCCAGGGCCACCAGCAGCGGTTTGGTGATGAACCCGAGAATGTAATTGCCATAATAGAGGCATATTACCGTTCCGATAATCAGCCCGTATAAGCTCTTGATCAACCGGCTGCGAAGCTCCTCGATGTGTTCGCCGAAGCTCATGCTGGTAGCGTTTAAGTCATCTTTTTTAACGGTTTTTTGAGGCAATTTAAGCATAGTGGTTTTATTTAAAACTAAATTAATAATTCACTCATGTTGACTTTCGCAGATTATTCTACCATAATTTACACTCAAACCTGCCGCGACGGGCGCCGGCACGGCGGGCAGGGCCTTAATATCCAATTATAATAATTTATAAGTTCGAAAAACCTATCGTACCTAACAAAAAAACTATCAAATAAGCCCCAAGGCCCGGCTCGACCGAGCTCGCCGAAGTCTGTCGGTTCATTAGAGCCAATGCTGCGCAAGAAAAAAGTACGAAAGTACTTGCTTATTATAGTTCATTTTCCTCCGTTGGTAAATCTATTACTTTTTACCTCCAAAGCCATTCTGTCCCTAACCATTTGTAATTGCATAATTAATAGCAAAAGCGGGCAAATATTTATGCCCCGGCAAGGAATTTCTGATTGTGAGTATCAGCTTTCCTCGGTAAAATCCATGTTTTGCTGTACTCCCATTTATTACAGTTATTGTAATGGGTAATTTTATAACTATTGGTGTTAAGCAATCGGTTGGATAAGAGGTTCTCCTATGGATGCACTTGATACAAAAAGCACTTTGTTAAAAACCTCCTTTTATAATTTTGATCGCACTGCCCGGGCCCTGCAGCTAACGGATGCCGTCTATAATCGGGTCCTGGGTCCCAAAGAGAAGATCGAAGTCAAGATGCATCCTTTATTGAGCGACGACAGTTCCCAAAGTATTACTGCCTTTATCGTTCGTCACAGTGACGCCCTTGGCCCAGCCAAGGGTGGCATTCGCATGGCCCCGGACGTTACTTTGGACGACATTGTCGGCTTGGCCATGGAGATGACCTGGAAGACCTCTCTTATCGGCGTGCCTTTCGGCGGCGGCAAAGCCGGGATCTGCTGCGATCCCAAAAAGCTGAACTCGCACGACAAGGAGGCCATTATCCGCGCCTTTACCCGTGGGTTGAGGCGACACATCGGCCCGGAAATTTATGTTCCCGCCCCCGACATGGGTACCAATGAGCTGGATATGGCCCATATTAGAGATTGTATTTCATATTCTTCCGGCACGAGTATTACGGACGGCTGTTTCGTCACTGGCAAGCCCACCATTTTCGGCGGGATTGTCGGCCGACGGGAAGCCACCGGCAAGGGGGCGGTATATACTGTTATCGCCGCCTGTGAAAAATTGGGCCTCGACATCAAAAAAGCTCGCGTCGTCGTACAGGGTTTTGGCAATGTCGGGTCCGTTTGTGCCCAGGAAATCAGCCGCCGCGGCGCCAAAGTTGTCGCGATAGCCGATATCACCGGCGGGATTATTGATGAAAAAGGCATTGATATCACCGCCCTCCAGGATTATGTCAGCCGCACCGGCGGCGTTAAAGGCTTCCACGTCCAGCAGCAGGTCGGCAGCAGCGACATTTTATCGGTAGATTGCGACGTTCTTATGCCCGCCGCCACCCAATCACAGATCACCGCCGATAATGCCGCCAGGATAAAGGCTAAAATCATCGCCGAAGGCGCAAATGCCCCCACCACCCCTGAAGGTGATGAAATCCTCAACGATCGCCATATCTTTATTATCCCTGACATCTTGTGCAACAGCGGCGGCGTTTACGTCTCCTACCTCGAATATACCCAGGAGACCCAGCGCGATCAATGGTCCCTCAACGATGTCGAGGATAGACTTGCTGAGCGGATAAAGAGCCGATTCAGCGAGGTCTATGATTATTCCCGTGAGAATAAACTGAACATGCGGGATGCCGCCATGCAGATAGCCGTTAAAAGAGTGGCTCAGGCCATCCTGACTCGGGGGTTATTGCCTTAAGTAACGGTTTACCTACAGAAAGCAGTTCACTCCCCCTCGCTCGAAACTATCTTCTCCTGCCGCTCCTGCGGGGGATTTTCCAGAAAGCTGTGCAGAATCTCGCACGCCGCCAGCATATCTCGGCGGGCCTGACGTTTGGCTTGCGTTAGCCCCATACCAGCGAGTTTTTCGTCAGCCGAGGCGCTGCTCAGACGCTCGTCTTCCAGATAAACCGGTATAGCGACTTCTCCCGCCAGCTTTCCGGCGAACGCCCGGCTGAGTTTTGCCTGTCGCCCTTCGCTGTCATCCATATTCAAGGGCAGCCCGATTACTATCCCTTCCACGTATTCTTCGGTGATTATCTCGCTTATTTGCTTAATGATTCTTTCCGGCCCCTTGCCGCCCGCCTCCAGTTGCTTCAGCGGCGAGACGATCGTCTCGCTTGGATCGCAGATAGCCAGCCCCAGCCTTTTCCGCCCGTAATCTACCGCCAGGTATCGCATTTTAGGTGAATCTTTCGAGACCTTGCTCCTGCATCTGAGCGATTAACTTTTTTAAATGGTCGGTTTCATCGCGGTGGCAGATGAGGGTGGCGTCTTCCGTGTGCACGATGATCATATCTTCCACATGAATGGCGGCGATAATGTGCTCTTTGGTGGTGCTTATCGCGATATTATTCACGCTGTCCACCCACTGGCAATTCGTCTGGGCGATGGTCACGTTGTCGTCATAATTACTGCTCCCGATTGCTTCTGCTAATGCCTGGTAGGAGCCGACATCCACCCACTGGCAGTCCAGTTCGCACATATATACCTCTGCCGCCCGTTCCATCACCCCAAAGTCAATACTGATTTTTTCGAGCTGGCGGAATTCCTCCTGCAGCACCTGGTCTCGCTGGTCACTGTGCCAGGCCTGGCCGATTCGCGCCAGCCGCTCGGCGTTGGCCGGAAGAAAACGCTTTAGCTGATTCAGGATGGTCTGGATTTTCCAGACAAACATCCCGCTGTTCCAGCAGTATTTACCCGAGCGGATATATTTGCGGGCCGTGCTTTTGTTGGGTTTTTCCTTGAACTCCTCTACCGGGAAAATGCCCTTCTCCTTGCCCTTTTTGCCTTCGCCGCGCTTGAGGTAACCAAAGGCGGTATTGGCAAAAGCCGCCTTGATCCCGAACGTAAATAGCGTCTCCGGATGCGTTTCGATGAACTTGATTGCCTTGCGGACCGCATCTTGCAGGGGATGGGCAGGCTCTATTATCTGGTCGGCGCTGAAGACCGCCATTATCGCTTCGGGACTTCTCTCGGCCAGAACCGTCGCCGCCAGCCCGATGGCGTTGGCCGTATCTTTGCCCGTCGGCTCGCCCACAATATTCTCCGTCGGCAGCTCCGGCAGATGCCGGTGTACCACATCCGCGTAATCCGCGTTGGTCACTATCATTATTTGTTCCGGCGGGAAAATCACTTTTATCCGATTGACGCACATCTCCAAAAGTGACATGCCGTTAAATGCGGATATCAATTGCTTGGGATGATGCCGCCGGCTCAGGGGCCACAGCCTTTTTCCCGACCCGCCCGCCATGATAACCGCATAATTCATTTTTATATCCTTGCTTGATTATGGTTGGTGATCAGCCTGCTTGAGCCGGCTGTTTATCCAGTTCAAACGCCTCATGTACCACCCGCAGCGCCTTATCCGCGTCCGCCGGATCGATAATGCAGCAGATCTTGATCTCGCTGGTGGTGATAGCGTTGATGTTTATCTTGGCCTCCGCCAGGGCCTTGAACATCTTCTGGGCTACTCCCGTATGGCTGCGCATCCCCACTCCCACCGCCGAGACCTTCGCCACCGGATTATTGCAGATTACTTCCGGTAGTTTGAACTGTTGCCGGATCTCCGCCAGTACCAGCTTGCATTCCGCGAGGTCACATTTTTCCACCGTAAAGCTGGTGCTGGCATGCCCGCTCTGATCCGCCGTTTGAATAATGTCGTCCACCGCTATATTATGTTTAGCCAAGTGGTAAAAAATCTCCGCCGCCACCCCCGGCTCGTTCGGCAGCCCGATCAGCACGAACTGGGCCAGTTCTTTCTTTACCGCCACCCCTGAGACCACGATATTTTCCATTTTTTGTACCTCTCTGGTTATTAACGTTCCCGGATAATCGGTGAAACTCGAGCGAACGTGGATATCTACCCCGTATTTTTTCCCGAACTCGATCGCCCGCGAGTGCATCACCCCTGCCCCCTGGCTGGCCAGTTCCAGCATCTCGTCGTAGCTGATTTGCTCGATCTTTCTCGCCTTTGGCTCGAGGCGGGGATCAGCGGTATATACCCCGTCCACATCGGTAAATATTTCACAGCGTTTTGCCTGGAGAACTGCCGCCAGGGCCGCCGCCGTCGTATCGGAAGCCCCTCGGCCCAGGGTGGTTATCTCGCCGTTTTCTGCTATCCCCTGAAAGCCCGCCACGATTACGATCCGTCCGTTAGACAGTTCCTGCCGGATCCGATCGGCATTGATTTCCTTGATCCTGGCCTTGGTGTGTACCGAGTCGGTAATCAGTCCGATCTGCCCGCCCGTCAGGCTGATTGCCTCATGGCCCGCCTCGTTAATCGCCATCGCCATCAGACTGATGCTTACCTGCTCGCCCGTCGTCAGCAGCATGTCCAGCTCGCGCTTGGGCGGATCTGACGAAATCTCTTTCGCCAGGTCGATCAGTTTGTCGGTCGTTTTGCCCATCGCCGAGACCACTATCACCACCTGGTTGCCGTTTAGTTTTTCCTGGATCGCCCGCCGCGCCGCCCGCCGGATCCGCTGGGCGTCGGCCACGCTGGTGCCCCCAAATTTTAGCACTACCAAATCCATGTCTTTTTTTACCTCTTATTTCTGCCGCCTTTTTTTATCTTAAAATCCTGCCGGGCCAGGCGCGCACAAATTACCTTATCGGCTGAATTATTATTATAATTACCGGAAATCCCGTCAAAAGCAAGAAAAATCACTCGCTTATATCTTCTGTGAACAAAAACGTTCCCCTGCTGGAACTCCCGAACGATAATTTTTTATTGGCAATCGCCCATCCTGCCCCTATAATTACCTTTTAAATATCTTCTTGTCATTTGGTGATTTTTATGTCTGCTGATATTCAAAATCTGCAAAATTTCGTTTGGATCGCCCTCGTCCTGGGCATCGCCTTTGTCGCTGGCCTGGTTCTTCATTTTATCCTTTTCGTCATTTTCCGTCTTTTCGCCCGCCGCTCCCCCGGCATCGTCCGCCAATCTTTAATCAAGCACTGCTCAGCCCCCCTGCGCTTAACTATCATTACCATCGCCTTTTTCATCGGCGCCACCTTTTTGCCGTTATTCGAAATTTCTTCTGTCTGGCTTAATTTTTTACGCCATCTTCTTACTCTGCTCCTGATAGCGGGCGTCGCCTGGCTGCTGATTCGTCTGACCGGTGTCTTCAATGATTTCATCCTGCACCGCTTCAGCGTCGAAGTTAAAGATAATCTCCGCGCCCGAAAGGTTCAGACCCAGCTTCAGCTTTTAAAGCGCATCGCGATTATTGTGGTAAGTATCCTGGCCTTCGCCGCCATGCTGATGACTTTTGACCGGGTCCGCCAGTTGGGTACCAGCATACTCGCCTCCGCCGGCGTCATTGGGATTGTGGTCGGCTTTGCCGCCCAGCACTCTTTAGCCACCATGATCGCCGGCATCCAGATTGCCGTCACTCAACCCATTCGGCTGGATGACGTCGTCGTTGTCGAGGGCGAATGGGGCCGCATTGAGGAGATCACCCTTACCTATGTGGTCGTTCGCATCTGGGACCTTCGCCGGCTGGTTCTGCCCATTAATTACTTTATTGAAAAGCCCTTCCAGAACTGGACCCGTGTTTCTGCCGACCTGTTGGGTACGGTTTTTCTTTACGCCGATTATTCCGTCCCCACTGACGCCGTTCGCGGTGAGTTGTACCGGATATTGCAGGAATCTCCCGATTGGGACAAAAAAGTCTGGGGTCTGCAGGTTACCAACACCACGGATAAGACCGTTGAGCTGCGGGCTTTGATGAGTGCCGCCGACTCTTCTAGTGCTTGGAACCTCCGCTGCCACGTCCGTGAAAAACTTATCGACTTCCTCCGCCGCAATTACCCCGATGCTATGCCCCGCTTCCGCGCCGAATTACAGCAAATCAAACCGGAAAAATAATTATCTTGGTGACACAATTTCAAGTGGGGTGTTGTTTGTCCCAAATCCAAAATTATCCGTGCACAAAATATTCCATCAATTCATGCCCCTTATCGATCCGCAGGCCGCTCGCTCTGCCGTTAGCCTCGCTATAGGGCTGCTGTTGAGCGGCGGAAATACCACTGCCCGCCATAGCGAACGGCACCGCCTCGCCGCTATGGGTCCTCAGCCGGATCGGCGTGGGATGATCCGGCAGGACCATGATCCGCCAACTGTCACCCTCCTGCAATTTTTTCAACAGGGGTCCCACAATTAGGCTGTCTATATGCTCAATGGCGGCAATCTTGGCCTCCACCATCGCGTTATGGCTCGCTTCGTCCGGAGCCTCCACGTGTACGAACACCAGATCGTTATCCTCCAGTGCCGCTGCCGCCGCCTCGCCTTTGCCCGCGTAATTGGTATCCAGATAGCCCGTCGCACCAGCCACCTCGATGATCTTCATCCCCACCAGTTTGCCCATCCCGCGGAGCAGATCCACCGCCGTTATCATGCAGCCGGATACCTTAAACAGCTTCTGAAAACTATCCATTTGCGGCTTTTGTCCCTGTCCCCACAGCCAGATGGCGTTAGCGGGGTTTTCCCCCAGGTCATGCCTTACCTTATTGACGTCATGCTCCGCCAGAATTTCACCCGCCTGGGCCATCAGCCCCCGCAGTATCTTGCCGCTTTTGCCCCGTGGCTGATATTTGGCCGCCGGCTGCTCCGTGATATCATGCGGCGGCGTGCATTGGCACTTGAACGGCCCGCCGTGATATACCATTAAGTGCCGGTAACTGACCCCCGGATAAAATCGGATGGTATCGTTGCCCAGCCGCTCGTTGAGATCGCCGATTAGCTTAGCCGCCTCTACTGTTCCGATATGCCCTGCGGAATAATCCACCATCATCCCGTCGGCGATTGTCACCAGATTACAGCGGAACACCCAGTCATCCCGCCCCAGCTCGATATCCTGTGCCGCCGCCTCCAGTGGTGCCCTGCCGGTGTGATACACCGCCGGGTCATAGCCCAGTACGCTCATCAGGGCCACGTCGCTGCCCGGCGGATAGCCGCGGGGCACCGTCTGCACCATGCCACCCCTGCCGTGGATGCTGATCCAGTCGGTATGGGGAATGTTAGCTTTTTCCAGCGGGGTTTTGCCTTCCAGTTCCGCCAGCGGCTCATCCGCCGCTCCATCCATGATTATTATGGCGTATTTCATCACCTTAACTTTCGCAGATTATTTTACCAAAATTTGCACTCAAACAGGGCCTTACCATGTAATTATAATAAATTACAGGTTCGATAAAACTCTCGAACCATGCAAAAAACTATCCTATGAGCCCCAAGGCCCGGCTCGACGGAGCTCGCCGAAGTCTGTCGATTCATCATGGCTAATGTTGCGCAAGAAAAAAGTACGAAAGTACTCATCACGCTTCATCATCCGGGGGTGTTACCACGTGAATGCAGATCGGTTTCGCCTTGATAGTTTCGAGTTTATTGAGTTCCAGCAGGGCCTGTTCCATATCCCCCTGACGGGCCAGATGGGTCATAATCACCACTGGCACGCTGTCGGCCCGGACGCTTTCATGCTGCAGACAGGCCGAGATACTGATCTGCTTATCGCCTAATATCCGGGCGATCTGGGCGAACACCCCCGGCTTATCTACCGCAAAGAGCCGCAGGTAGAATCGGCTGCGAACCTCTTCGATCGGGCAGATCGCGCCTCGCCGACCCTCACAGCCCAGTCCCGGCGTAGCGGAAAACAGCCGCTGCGAATTGCCGCTGGCCACTTCGATAATATCCGCGACCACGGCACTAGCCGTCGGCATCATCCCTGCCCCTCGGCCGTAATACAGACTATGACCCACCGCGTCCCCGAAGATGCTTACCCCATTGAACGGCCCCGACACCTTCGCCAGTGGTTCCTCGCTGCTGATAAACGCCGGATGAACCCGCAGCGATATCGCCTCGCTGTCGCCCCGCTCATTTGTCATTTCCGCGATAGCCAGGAGCTTCATTACGTAGCCCATCTCTTTACCGTATTCGATATCCGCCAATTCCACCTCGTCGATGCCCTTTACCGCGATATCGGGATAATTTATTTGCCGTCCGAACGCCAGCATCGCCAGGATAGCCAGCTTATGCGCGCTGTCGGTGCCGTCAACGTCGAGGGTGGGGTCAGATTCAGCGAAGCCGGCTGACTGTGCCTCCTTCAGGGCGGTAGCGTACTCCTTGCCTTGGCTGAACATCTCGCTGAGGATGTAATTGCAGGTGCCGTTGACGATTCCGTAGATTGCCTCGATGCGATTAGCCGCCAGTCCCGTTCGCAGGGCGGTGATAATGGGAATCCCGCCGCAGCAACTGGCTTCGAACGCCACGCACCGATTATACTTACGCGCGATCGGGTAAATCTCCCCGCCCCGTTCTGCCAGCAGGGCCTTATTAGCGGTAACAACATGCTTACCGGCGGATAAAAGTTTAGTAACGACATCGTAGGCGATGGTCGTGCCGCCGATTAGCTCGACCGCGATCTCTACCTCCTTATCAGCGAGTACCTTATCCAGGCTGTTGTGCAGGATTCCCCCCGGCAGCTCGACCGGTCGCTGGCGGGTCACGTCGATATCCACCACGTGCGATAACTCCAGTTTTAGCGAGGTCTTATGATAAATATGATCGGCGTTCTTGAGGATGATTTTAGCTACGCCGGTACCGATAGTGCCGAATCCGATAATCGCTATTTTTACATTTTTTCCCGGCATAAGATTGTTCCCACGAGCTGGGGGTGGTTATTTCAATCGTGCTAACACTATTTGCTCGCCGCACTTGCGATAATTTTATCGGCGGAAAGTGTAACCAAATAACAGCGGTTGGTCAAGTCAAATAAAGACAAGCCGCTTTTAGAAAGTTACAATGCGACAGTCTCGCCTTGGTTACGTATCCAGGCGCTTGACTCGTGCTACGTAGCGTACTACGCAGAGTAGTATATGAGAGATGCCGGCTAAAGGATACCGACAAATGAGCAGGACTGGCAAACAAATCGGTCGTCGTGATTTTTTGAAAGATGTAGCTGGCGTTACTGCGGGTGCGGTTGCGTTTCCCTATATTATCCAATCGTCAGCCTTGGGCCGGGCGGGCAGGGCCGCTCCGAGCAATCGCATCGTAGTAGGCTGCATCGGCGTAGGCCCCCAGGGCTGCGGGGTGATGGCCGGCTTCCTTAGCCAGGCGGATGCCCAGGTCGTCGCCGTCTGTGACGTTAAGACCGACATCCGCCAAGCCGCGAAACAGCAGGTCGATAAGCACTACCAGACAACCGCCTGCCGGGGCTACAACGATTTTCGTGAACTACTCGCCCGCCAGGATATCGACGCGGTAATGATCGCCACCTGCGACCACTGGCACGTTCTGACCGCGCTGGCTGCTGCCAAAGCCGGCAAGGACGTTTACCTGGAGAAGCCCATGGGCCTGTCATTAGCGGAGGACCAGGCCCTCCGTCATGCCTGCCGCAGCTACGGCACGGTATTTCAGTTCGGCACCCAGCAGCGCAGCGACCACAAGTTCCGTTTCGCCTGCGAGTTGGCTTTAAACGCCCGCATGGGCAAGGTGCACACAATTAACGTATTATCGCCGTCGAGCGTAGCTGGTGGCAACCTGCCCCTTGCTCCTGTTCCCGCCGGCCTCGACTACGACCTCTGGCTCGGCCCCGCCCCTTACACCCCTTACACCGAAGGCTGCTGCTCCAACCAATATTGGTGGTTCAATTCCGACTACGCCGTCGGTTTTATTGCGGGCTGGGGCGTGCATCCTGTGGATATCGCCCTTTGGGGTGGCGGTTCGGCCCTGGCGGGAAAGGTTGAGCTGGAAGCAAGGGTAGTTTTCCGAAGGATGGTTTTTGTGATACCGCTACTGACTGGCGGATTGTTTTCAACTATGACAGCGGGACGGTGTTGAATTATGTCGGTGGTCCCCAGCCGGACGAATGGCGCCAGCGCTATGGCGAGGACGATCATGGTATTGCGTTTGAGGGTTCGGCTGGCTGGGTGCATGTTAATCGCTATCGGATCGTAGCCCAGCCGGCGTCGCTTTTGGATTCGGTGATTGGTCCTGATGAGATTCAGCTTTACCGGAGCAACCATCATGTGCGGAATTTTCTGGATTGCGTCAAGAGTCGCTCTGCGACCATCTGCCCTGTTGACGAGGCGGTGCGAGCCGATATTATTTGCCACCTCAGTGACATTGCCATTCGTACCCAGCGTAAGATCAGGTGGGATCCGAAGGAGGAGGTAATCATCGGCGACGCCGCCGCCTCGCGCCTGCTGACCCGCTCCATGCGTAGCCCCTGGCATTTATAATTCCGCTTTAGGAAAATAGGGAAAACAGGGGGGCATTACGGCTTTACATCGTGGCATTGTAAGGTTACATTGAGGCATTGTTAGCTTGCATCGTGATGTTGTAAATGATCAAAAAGACATTTAAGCCGTTTTTTTTTAAGCTTGCCCTGAGCGTAGTCGAATGGGGCAGTTTGGCGAATAATCGCATAAAAGGTAATTTGCGCAAGATTATGGTATTATTATTATGACATCCAAAAGCTTGGTTACGTAGCCGGGCGTTTAATATGGAAAATTTCAGATTACATTTGCCACAAAGCTAAATGGCTGCTCGTAGCCTTTGCTATCTTCCCAGTGTGCCAGGCTGTAGATCTCAAAATTGTCTTTTATGTATCGTCTTGCGGTAGCCGATTTTTATTGAAGAAAAAGGGGCTTATGAAGCAGAACACGGAAAGAAGAATCGTTTTCTTCTTATTCTTTGCCTCCGGCACAAGCGGCCTCATTTACGAGATAATCTGGCTTCGGATCCTCTCGCGAGTTATCGGCGTGACCACTTACGCCACATCAATTACGCTGGCTGCCTTTATGCTCGGCCTGGCCCTCGGCAGCTTCAGCTTCGGAAAATTGGCTGACAAAAGCAAAAATCACTTGAGAACCTACGCACTGCTGCAACTGACAATCGCAGCAGCCGCCGTTATTACGCCCGTTATCCTGAACGTCTCTATCCCCCTGTATAAATACATCTACCAGGTGAGTAATCAGAACACTGCCCTGATTATGCCGGCAAGAGCTGTCGTTTCTTTCCTGGTTTTGCTCATCCCCGCTATCCTCATGGGGGGGACTTTGCCGATTTTGACCAGCTATCTGGTCATCAAAGAAGGCGCATTCGGAAGAAATTTCAGCCTGCTTTACGGCCTCAATACCTTAGGGGCAGTCCTGGGGGTAATCCTCAGCGGTTTCATCACCATCGGCGCTATCGGAGAGTGGAACACCATATTTATCGCGGTCTTCATCAATCTCGCGGTCGGCATCAGTGCCGTTTTCCTGCAAAAAATATCTCGCCGTCCGGAAAATATTGCGCCCGGAGAAATCGTAAAATCCGACGCTGCTATTTCCCCTTACCCGGCGGAACTGCGGAAAATCGTCCTCTTCGCGGTCATGATAAGCGGCTTTACCTCGCTGGCCTACGAAGTAATATGGACCCGCCAACTGATTCTCTTCCTGAAAACTTCAATTTACGCCTTCTCCGGTATGCTGGCCGTATTTCTGACCGGCCTGGCCGTTGGAAGCATCTGCGTAAACAGATGGGTTGACAAGCTCCGAAATCCGCTTTTTGTCTTTGGCAATCTGGAATTGGGGATCGGCATCTTATCGATCGGCAACTTATATCTGCTCGGCTATCTCGACACCAATCTGGCGACCAGAATCCTCTCGCCGGTGATACTGGTTTTCCCGCTGACGTTTTTTTTCGGCGCGATTTTCCCCCTCGCTGCCTTCTGTTACGCCAGGTGCATATCCCAAGCCGGCTCCTCCGTCGGAACGCTTTATGCTGCCAACACCATAGGCAATGTCGCGGGTTCTCTGCTTACCGGCCTGGTCTTTATTAGCCTGTTCGGCTCCAGTAAAACCGTGATTCTTCTGGGTTTTGTAAACGTTGCCATTGGTCTTTTCATCCTGCAATTAGAGCGGAACAAACCGCTCCGGCTTAAACTGAAATATCTATTGGTAATCCCGGCAGCATTACTTCTTTCTGCCGGCTTCTGGGGCAAAGACCCATTCCTGATGGCCGTCGAGAAAAAAGTCGCCGAAGGTGCCTATAGCTATCAAATATTTTACAACCGTGAAACGGTAGAGGGAACCGTTACCAGCTTCATCATAAACAACTCCAAAAAAGGCCTCTGGACCAATAGCGGAGTCGGCTATTGCGGCTTGAACACCGAAACGAAATTGATGGCGCATCTGCCCATTATGCTCGCCGAAAATCCCAAAAAAATCCTGGTAATCTGTTTCGGAATGGGAACCTCTGTCCGCTCTGCCTGCAGTTATGATAATCTCGACATCACCGCGGTCGAACTCGTTCCCGAGGTCTTCGATTGTTTCAAATATCATCACCACGACGCCAACGAAATCCTCAAACGCAAAAACCTCAGACTTATCGCCGAAGACGGCCGAAATTTCCTCCTGCTCTCCTCGGAAAAATATGACGTTATCACCGTTGACCCATCTTACCCCATATACGGCGCTGGCACCGTAAATCTTTATACCCAGGAGTTTCTCTCTCTCTGCCGGGAGCACCTTACACCCGGCGGCGTGATGTGCCTTTGGTTTCCGCAGAGCCCCCCGGACGATACGCGGGCCATATTGAAAACCTTCCATTCCGTCTTCCCTGATTTAATGGTTTGGGTCAGCCCGAATAAATGGGGGCTCTATCTTACGGGTGCGCCCACCCCGATTAAAAACGAAGGCCAAAGAATCAAAAAAGCCTTAAGCAATCCAAAGGTCCTTAGTGACTTGAATGAGTATGAGCAAATTTTCACCGAGAGCACGCCCTTGATGAACCTGTTAATAATAGATAAAACCAGCATCGCAAAAGGTATAGAAGACGCCGCTCTTATTACCGACAATAACCCATACACCGAGTTTCCGCTCTGGCGCTGCTGGCTGGCAGGCGATTCGCAGACGAAAGATAATCATCTTTCGGTCCGCGAGAATTAAGTGTCCGCCCCATTTTTGTTGACAGTACCTGAAAGTCCACCACCGACCTGCGAGGTAAAAGGAAGGTAACTTTTCATTGACCTGCCGCGACCATCTCTATTTTTAGATAAGTCTTCTTAAAGCATCTTATAAATGATATTGTTAATCCTGTAAATCTAATATTAATTTTTCTCTCTCGATTTGCATGCATCCTGTTATTCTGTCAAAATATTTATCTTTTTCTTTGCGCCTTCGCGTCTTGGCGGGGAAAAATAAGTTTCTCTTCACCGCCGCTTGTCTCAAAACCCGTTAGCCGACTTGATCTATTATACTAAATTTTCCGAACCGGGTAAATCCTGTTAATTATCCTATTCTATTGGCGTTAATTCGCGTTTATCGGCGGTTTTATATGATCCATATCCTTGCCTTTTATCTTAATCCTGGTAATCCGTGGTTACATCTATTCTCTGAAATATGAAATTTGATTTTATTTAATGGATTATTGTAATCTTATAAATCTTGTTAATCCTGTCTATAATTCTTTTTCTTGCTTCGCGTTTATTCGCGTCCATTCGCGGTTCATAATTTAATCCTGCCGATCCTCTTTATCTGAAATCTGATATTTCAAATCTAAGATTATTATATCTTATATATCTCTGTACTGTGTCTCTGTGCGATCAATTGTTTATTTTCCCGGCCCGGCGTCAAATGTTCCTTGGTTATGAGCACCTTTCGTCAACAAACAATGTTCCGCGATTCCTTAATCTGCGTTATCTGCGGCCATCTGTGGATAAAATTTTATCTTTTTTGTTTACTGGTGTCTGCCGAAAAAGTCTCAATTTTTCGACGTTTTATTTTGGTAAAAATTTGCTTAAAAAAACCGAATTTTCCTCGAAAAACCGCCTCCCACGCGACCAAAAATCACCATTTTTCACATATTTTCACAAATTTTGACGCCTGGCGCGCAGATTTTACCACTTTTTCACACCTTTTTTGAGCCTTTTAACCCCACCATATCCATAATTTGCCTTGCCTAACTTGCCTGTTTTAACGAGTCATACGCCTCATTTTTTATCGTTTTCCGCCCGGATGATCGCCTCCACCAACCCGTCGATAGTATAAACCTTCGCCTCCGCGTCCACCTTCAATCCCTTCTCTTTTATGGTCGCCGAGGTAATCGGCCCGATACTGGCGATGCGAAACTTCTTCCCCGCCAGTTTCTTTAACTCCACTTTTTCCAAGAAGTTACGCACCGTCGAAGAGCTGGTAAAAGTTATCCAGTCCACCTTATCCTCCGCGATCGCCTGGCTGATTTCTTCGGTGGGCTCCTCATCAGCCACGGTCCGGTAGGCAGCCACCTCGTCCACCACCGCCCCCAATTTGCGTAATCCCTCCGGCAGATCAGCTCTAACCTCTTGTGCCCTCGGCAGTAATATTCGCTTACCCGCCAGGTCATCCGCTTCCATTAGTGACTGTAATATAGATTCTGATACGTACCGCTGGGGTACTAGATCGGGAATAATGCCGAAGTAGCGTAACCGCCCTGCGGTTGCCGGCCCGATAGAGCAGATTTTCGATCCCGACAGCGACCTGCTGTCCATTTTCGCCTCGTATAAATGCCGAAAAAACGCCTCGACCCCGTTGACGCTGGTGAATATAAACCATTGATATTGCTGGATGTTATCAATAGCTCGGCGCAACGGCCCAACGTCTTCCGCTGGCTCGATCCGAATAGTGGGAAACTCCAGTACCGCCGCTCCCAGCTCTTCCAGCTTCTCGACCAGCTCGCTCGCCTGGCTGCGGGCTCGGGTAACGATGATCCGCCTGCCGAATAACAGCCGATTTTCAAACCACGCCAGTTGCTCACGCAGCTTAACTACTTTTCCCACAACGATTACCGATGGTGGGGTAATCTCCTGCCGCTCCGCCGCCTCAGCCAGACTACCCAGGTCCGCTACCACCGTCCGCTGGTCGGCGGTAGTGCCCCAACAGATGACCGCCGCCGGCGTAACTGCCGACATACCATGCTCTTGCAGCTTTTGGCAGATCATCGGCAGGTTTTTCACTCCCATATAGAAAACCAGCGTACCTTTCCACCTGCCCAGGCTAGGCCAATCCACCTGGCTTTCGCCCGTTCGAGTTGCGTCTTCATGTCCGGTGATGAAGGCGACATCGCTCGCTAAGTCACGGTAGGTAATAGGGATACCCGCATAAGCCGCCGCTGCTGCCCCGGCCGTTACGCCGGGTACCACCTCAAAATCAACCCCTGTTTCAGCTAGTGCTACCGCCTCTTCCCCGCCTCTGCCGAAGATGAAGGGATCGCCGCCCTTGAGTCGAACGACAATCTTGCCTGCCCGGCTTTTTTCGATAAGTAGTTGATTGATATGGTCTTGCGGCAAGGTATGCTGGCCGGCCTTTTTGCCCACATATATCAGTTCCGCTGTCGGCTGGGCCGATTTTACCAGCCGCGGGGGTATCAGGTAATCATAAATAATCACCTCCGCCTGCCGCAGCAACTGCAGCCCGCGGACGGTAATCAAGTCGGCATCACCCGGCCCAGCCCCTACCAGATAGACGATTCCTTTACCGCCGGAACTTGGTTTTTTCTCAATTTTTTTATTCATAATATTCGGTTTCGCCTAAGGTTATAATCTATCTGTCATCCTGCGGATTTCCGCGATTATTTCGTCACCACCCTGGTCCAGCAGCTCTTGTGCTAACTTACTACCCAGTTCGATCGGTTGATCCGCCGGCCCGGTTGCCTCGGCGGTTAATAAATTCACGCCTGCCAGGTCCGCCAGCATCCCCTTTATTATCAATAACTTATCCTTCACCTGGGCGTAGGCTCCAACGGGAATCTGGCAGCCGCCCTCCATGTGAGCCAATACCGCCCGTTCCGCGGTTACCGCCTGATGGGTGGCAGCATCATCCAGCGGCTTGATTAATTCGCTCGTTTCCTTGTCATCCGCCCGTATTTCCAGGGCCAATGCTCCTTGTCCGCAGGCGGGAATAAACTCCGTCGGCTCAAGACGTTGCGTTATCCGATTTTGCAGTCCCAGTCTTTGCAGCCCCGCCGCGGACATTATCATCGCCGCCGCGTCTGATTCGTCGAGTTTTTTTAATCTGGTGGGTACATTTCCTCTTACATTATCTATCAGCAGGTCCGGCCGACGGTTAAGTAGCTGCGCCCGCCGGCGGAGCGAGCCGGTCAGTACTAACGCACCCGGCGGTAAAGTGTTAAGCGTAAAATTATTTTTACTTACCAGGGCGTCCGCCGACTCCAGTCGAGTCGGAATCGCCGCGATGACCAGCCCCACCGGCTGCTGGGTGGGCAGGTCCTTTAAGCTATGCACCGCCAGGTGGATAGCACCACTCAGCAGTTGTTCCTCTATCTCGCGGGTGAATATTCCTTCCGCGCCGATCTGCGATAGGGCGGTATCGCGGATTTTATCGCCCTTGGTGCGGATGATCCGCAACTGGATTTCCAACTGTGGGTGCAGGTCAGCGAGGGCGTCTTTGGCCCAATTGGCCTGCCAGAGGGCCAGCTTACTGCCCCGGGTGCCGATGATTAATTTTTTTATATTGTGTTTGGCCATGATTACAACGTTGAATTATACATGCTGGATAAAATATGCACAACCACGTTAAAAACGACGAATAATGAGCAATGAATAATGAATGATTAAATAAAGGAAAGGGACTGGGGATCGGGGGTTGGGGATCAGGTACCGCCAGCAAGGCTGGCGGCAGAAGAGCAGTTGAATAGTAGAGCCAGCAGCAAAGGTGCAGGGAGAATGTGGGAAAGTGGGGGGAAAATGGCGGATTTTTTTCTTGAAAATTCCCACTATATAGATTAAACTAGTAAATAATCATTTGATTGCGAAGCATATTATTAGTAAAAATCGACATGGATAATCTTGTTACATTAACACCTTGAGAGGGAGAAGTTTTTTACGGGTCCGGGCACTGCCACGCGGCCCAGCGAAATCATAACTAATTCGGGCAGGTGAAGTTATGAAAAACAGGCAATTATCGGCGGCGGTATTGTTGGTCCTGGCGGGGGTTTGGCTGGTTGGGCCATCTAGTGTTTTGGGCAGGTCGGTAATAAACTGGGGAAACGGAGATAGTACGCCGGTTGAGTTGGGGAACGATGATTATGTGGCGATAGCGGCGGGAGGCGCGCATGTCCTGGGTTTGCTATCGGATGGTTCAATTGTCGGCTGGGGGAATAATACTTATGGACAAGCGACGCCGCCGGCAGGGAATGATTATGTGGCGATAGCGGCAGGCGAACAAAATAGTTTGGCATTAAAGTCGGATGGGTCGATAGTCTGCTGGGGTTACGATGAATATGGTGAAGTGACGCCGCCGGCGGGGCATGACTACGTGGCGATAGCGGCAGGCGGTTTTTTTGGCTTAGCGCTGAAGTCGGATGGTTCGATAGTAGGATGGGGAGATAACAGCTATTATGGGGCGACGCCGCCGGTGGGGAACGATTATGTGGCAATTGCAGCTGGTGCTTATCACGGATTGGCGTTGAAGTTGGACGGTTCAATAGTCGGATGGGGATATAATGGTAATGGTGAGGCTACCCCGCCGGCAGGTCACGATTATGTGGCCATTGCCGCAGGTTCTTGGCACAATTTGGCTCTGAGATCGGACGGGTCGATAGTCGGCTGGGGTTCGAATAGCGATGGTCAGGCGACGCCGCCGACGGGGAATGATTACGTGGCGATTGCGGGGGGTGGATGGCATAGTCTGGCGTTGAAATCGGATGGTTCGATAGTGGGATGGGGAGGCAACAGTTATTATCAAAGCACATCACCGGCGGGGAATAATTATGCGGCAATCGAGGCAGGATTACATTATAGTGCGGCCTTAACAGATGGCGGACTTTGGGTATTTCAGCCTGATGGGGCAGGGGTGTGGTCGAGCGGTATGACGCGGCAGATTCAATGGAATGATATCGGATACGTGGATGTGCCGATAGTGAAAATCGAGTATTCCAGCAATAACGGGGCGGACTGGAATTATATTGATATGACGGCTGATACGGGTTGGTATGACTGGGAGGTGCCGGATATAAACTCGGCACAATGCCTGGTGCGGATAAGCGACGCAAGGAATAGCAACATAAGCGATACCAGTAAGTTATTTACCATCAATAATATTACCCGTCTGGTGCCGAGTGAGTATGGAACGATACAGGGGGCGATCGACGCGGCGGGGACGGGGGATACGGTGATCGTGGCGGCGGGGACATATACGGAAAACATTAATTTAGGGGGTAAGGATATTATTCTGACATCGACGGATCCTGAGGACTGGTCGGTGGTGGAAGCGACGATAATCGACGGGGACAGTGCGGATACGACGGTTAGGTTTACGGGTACGGAGACGGCTAACTGCAGATTACAGGGATTTACAATAACGGGCGGGGCGGGGCCGGGGCTGGACGGAGCGGGGATTAACGGGGTTAACACCCTGGCGGGAATCAGCTATTGCAATATTACCGATAATGCCGCAGCGAATAAAGGCGGAGGAATAAAAGGGGTTAACGGCACGATAAGCCATTGCCGGATCACCGGCAACAGCAGCGGCAACCTGGGCGGGGGACTGGCGGGGTGCATGGGTGAAATCAGCAACTGCCTGATTGCGGACAATACGGCAACTGTTCAGGGGGGAGGGCTGAATAACTGCGGCGTCAGGATTATCAACTGCACGATTGCCAATAATTCGGCGCCGACGGGAGGAGGTATAAAGGTATGTGACGGTTCCATCATCAACTGCATTATCTGGGGCAACGGCGCCGATGCGCTCGATATCAGCTCGACTCCGAACTATAGCTGTTATCCAGAGGCGAGCGGAAACGGCAATATAGCGGCGGATCCGTGTTTTGTGGATGGTGCGAATGGTGATTATCATTTACAGGCGGTTTCGCCGTGCATAGACGCAGGGACAAGCTCTTCGTTGTGGAGTATGGCGGATGCCGGTCTTGAGGGCAAAGACCGGGTTTTGGATGGGAATCTGGATAGCGTGGAAAAAGTAGATATGGGGGCGTATGAATATGTTCCGGCGGCAGCGATAATCAAAGCTATGCCGCAGGAGATATATTTTTATGTTCTGGAAAAAAACGTTATTTCCGCTGAAAGGGTTTTGGGGATTCATAACGCGGGTCAGGGGACGATTGACTGGGAAATAAGCATACCGGAGGAGGCTGACTGGCTGACGGCGATGCCGATGAGCGGAGAAAGCAGCGGTGAAACGGACGAGGCGGTCTTGAGCGTGGATGCGAGCGGGCTGGCATACGGTTTGCATAGTTGTCAGGTCAGCGTCAGTGACGCGGGGGCGGTAAATTCTCCGCAAATCGTAACGGTCAACGTAGAAGTACTGCAGCCGAGGTTGTCTGTGTATCCGGGTAATCTAATCTTCGAGGCAGAAAAAGACGGAGCCAATCCCGCCGACCAAATCCTGAGTATTCAAAATATCGGATATGAAGTGCTGAAATGGCAGATCAGTGTTCCGGTTGATTGTGGGTGGCTAAGCGTCAATACTTTAGCAGGCGAGTCCACGGGGGAGGCGAACGAGGTTACGGTAAGCGTGGATGCGAGCGGAATGGAATTGGGATTTTACAACTGCGAATTGACAATCAGTGATCCCAACGCGGAAAACAGTCCGCAAATGGTGCCGGTGGTTTTGCACGTGCAGATACCGTGTGAGAGGCACGTGCCGGGGGAGTATGGTACGATCCAGGCGGCGATCGATGACGCGGAAGCGGGTGACCGGGTAATTGTGGAACCGGGGACTTATACGGAGAATATTAATTTTGGTGGTAAGGATATCATTGTTACTTCTGTCAATCCGACGGTTGCGGCGACGATAGAAAGTACGATAATAGACGGAAACGACGTGGATACGACGGTGCGGTTTTCGGGGGCGGAGACGGCTTTCTGCGAATTACGGGGTTTTACCATTACCGGCGGGGCGGGGCCGGGGCTGGCCGGGGCAGGTATCTATGGCTGCAACGGTTATGCCAAGATCAGCTATTGTAATATTACCGGTAATACCGCGGCTAATAAAGGCGGGGGAATAAAAGGAATTAACAGTTCGATCACTCACTGCCGGATTACCGGCAATACCAGCGGCGATGTGGGCGGGGGAATAGCGGGCTGTACAGCTACGATCAGCAACTGTATTATCGTGGGCAATGCCGCCACGAATGTCGGCGGGGGGCTAAATAACTGCGACGGAACTATCGTTAACTGCACGATTGCCAACAACTCGGCCCCGGTGGGTAGCGGGCTGAAGGACTGCGACGGGGCGATTACTAACTGCGTCATCTGGGGCAACAGTACCGATGCGCTACATAATAGCTCGACGCCGAGTTATAGTTGTTATCCGGGGGCGAGCGGTGGCGGCAATATCGATGCAGATCCGTTATTGGTATCTGGTCGGTTGGGCGATTATTACCTCAGCCAGATGGCGGCGGGGCAGGCGGCAAACAGCCCCTGCATCGACAGCGGCAGTGACAGTGCGATTAGCCTGGGGATGGATACCGCCAGCACGCGGACCGACAGCGTAAGTGACGCTGGTACCGTTGATATGGGGTATCACTATACCAGCAATATCGCCGACCTGGACCATGACGGGGCGGTGGATTTGGTGGATCTGGTGATTTTCGCTTCGCAGTGGCTTTCAACTCCATCGGAGTCTTCATACGATCTTGGGCCGGGGGCGGGTGATAATTTTGTCGATATGCAGGACTTCGAAATAATCGCCAAGAACTGGCTATGGAGTAAGTAAGTAAGCTAGAAAGCGAGAAAAGGCATAAATGAAGGTTTAGCCTGAGATATACGAGTGTTGATCAAACAGTAATATACAGGAATTACACTGCATTACCAAAGAGAGAAGACGAGAAAGTTTATAAACCGGGGCGGGTGGACCGGCTGGATAAAAACAACCCCGAACTAAATTCGGGGTTTTAATATTTACATATAGCAATTAATAATTAATTTCTTTTTCGACGGAAAAGAGCAAGGGCTCCGAGGGAGAGCAGAGTGATGGAAGCAGGTTCGGGAATCTCCGCGGTAAGGCCGATGCAGTAGTCTCCTTTTTTGGCGATGAAGGCAGAGGTGCCGAGTTCGCTGCCAGTGGTCAGGACGTTATCCATGTTGAAGAGAAGCTTGGTGGCATAGCCGGTTTTTCCGATACTGGTGAGCCAACCAGTTACATCAATGGTCAAGCTTCCATTCCAAGGTACGGCACTGCCCTCGCCATCATCGGCGAGGTTATATTTTCCATCCGGGGGAGAAAAATTATTTAAAGAGGCGTTAGTAAAAACAGGGATCATCAAAGAAGAACCATCAATTTCCAGGCAAGTGATGTAGATAGAGGCGGCGACCTCAGCTTTAGTGGCGGAGGTACCACCGGTACCGCTTAGGGTGTAATCACCAAATTCGAATAATGTCAACCGGTCAATATAGCTGCCGGTGTGGGGTACGATAGTGGTAGTTAAGGTTCCATCGGTTATGTCTGAGCCACCCGCACCAGAACTACTGGAGTTGAAAGAAGTCGGGCTGAATAATAGAGTATCTCCCACGACGATAGGCGAGCCGTAGAGCGGGGGAGTATCGGTGCCGGAATCTTCGGTGACCTGCAGATAATCCATGGTCGAGCCAGTTTTGTCACCGTAATTGATGGCTGCCCAAGATGAGGATGAGAGAATAAAAAGACACGCAAAGGCTATAAATAGACAAACCTTCCCTCGATACATTTTCCTTCTCCTTATTTTCGCGCATTAATTTTTATCAACTCAAAGAAGAGAGAATATCAAGATGCCTTGATAAAATCACAAAGAATATTTCACTTTTGATTCTAGCAATTATAGGTATGGCAGTCAATAGAATTTTTTAAAAACTCACGTTTTTCGTGACAATAATAATATGTTTGATAATATTCAAACTTTTTACAGTGTGAATCAATATAGAAACGAAACAAGAGCTGGACGAAGAGGTGATTTGTCAAATTTTTACAACTCTTGGGATAAACTTTAATTAGAGAGAATTATGTCAGATTTTGGCGTTTGTAAGTCCTTGTTTTTTGGTAAAAATAGCGTAAAAGTGAAAATTAGTTCCGATGATGATCTATTTTTATCCACAGGGCGGAAGATGTACAACCGGGAGGAAAAAAGGTGCGAAAGTAAGAAGGTAAGAAAGTGAGAAAGTGGGAAAGTAAGAAGGTGGGAAAGTAAGAAGGTAAGAAGGTAAGAAGGTGGGAAAGTGGGAAAGTGAGAAAGTGAGAAAGTGGGGGGCAAAGGGCGGATTTTTTTCTTGAATTGGCCGGGTATTTGGATTAAACAAATCAATAATTGAGCAATTGGCGGAGCATTTTTTTACATGACTATGTGACGATTACGATAGGGGTGTTATGGCAAGAGTATCTCGGAGAGAATTTTTAAAGGCGGCGGCGTCAGCATCGGCGGCGGGTTATACTCTCGGCCGATATTCCCCAGCGGCAGCAAGGGCACAACAAAGGCACACAGACAGCAACGAATATCACTCACCCTGGCAGTTGATACCTGACCGATGCTGGATTGATCCTTCAGTGTGGGCCAATCCGTGGGAGGATTGGCGGATACAGGATGGTAAGCTGGAATGCATCAAAACCGACGACAAAAACCGAACCGTTCATTGCCTGACCCATCAGCTAAATGGTAACAAAGGCACGGCGGAAATCGCGGTGACAATTGAGTATCAAGGCGATCCAGAGGAAAATAAAAGCCGCACGGGCAGCGAGGAGGGCGTCAGAAAGCCAAACGCTACAAGTTCCGCGGGCTTTGAAATAGGGATACAGGTCGATGACCCGCTGGATGATTACCGCAGCAGGTTGTTGTGGGGCAGAGGGATCGAGCTTATCGCGGCAACAGATGGAATATTGCGGGCAGCTACCAAAAACGCAACAGAATCCAAGGCTTTAGCGACCGCATTGGCGGGGGGTAAACCAATACGTCTGGTATGTACCATTTATCCGGAAAAGGAGGGGGTTAAATACGGGGTGAAACTGGAAGCCAGAGACCCCAACCGCAAAAACACCCTGTTGGCGGCAACCAAAGTCGAAGGGATTGCCGGTGAAAAACTTGTGGGCAATGTCGCGCTGGTAAACCGAAAAGGATTGTTCCGATTCTCAGACTGGACAATCAAAGGTACGAAAATAACCGGCTCAGCCGAGCAGAGTTTTGGGCCGATCCTGTGGACTTTATATACGCTGAGTAAAAAGGTAATGAAGATGACGGCGCAGATGCCGCCTATCGGGGAAGCCGATGAAAAAGAAGTTTATTTGCAGACAAGAGCAAGCGGGCAATGGAATACAATTGCCACCGCAAAGATCGACCCACTTTCTTGGACGGCGACCTTTCGCGTGGCCGATTGGGATGATACGATGGATATCCCCTATCGCGTGAGCTGGAATCAGAGGTACCCAGACGGAAATCGGGAACAGTTTACATGGTCGGGGCTGGTGCGCAAAGATCCCAAGGAAAAGCCGGAAATTGTGGTAGCAGGTTACTGTTGTTTTAAAGATTATTTATTTCCCAATCTTCAGCTTGCGGCCCAAACCCGCCAGGCTGACCCGGATATCATGTTCTTTGTGGGCGACCAGATATATGAAGATGTGGGCGGTTACGGGATTATTCGTGAGGGTGAAAGGGACATAAAATCGATGATGGCCAACTACCTGCGCAAGTTAGCTTTGTTGGGTTGGAGTTTTCGTGAGCTAAGCAGGGAGCGACCGACAGTGTTGATGCCTGACGACCATGATGTATATCAGGGTAACCTCTGGGGGGCAGGCGGGCGAAAGGTAACGGTGGCAGAATGGGAAAGTCCCAGCGAATATCAGGGGAAGCAGTGTTATGGACATAAAGGCGGATATGTTCAACCCGCCGATTGGGTTAAAGCAGTTGAACGCACGCAAACGGCTCATTTGCCTGATCCCTTTGACCCAACCCCAATCAAACAAGGAATAGGGGTATATTACACGGCGTTAAACTACGGGCGGGTGAGCTTCGCGATTGTCGAAGACCGTAAATTTAAAACCGGGCCGATAGGCGCGGTTAAACATACTGGCCCTCGGGCGGACTGGCTTGCCGATTTTTCGGCCGGGCGGGCAGCGGATGTGCCAGGAGCGGAACTGTTCGGTCAGCGTCAATTGCTTTTCCTGCGTCACTGGGTGACAGACTGGCAGGGCGCAGATATGAAGATGGTTATCTCGCAGACGATTCCGTGCGGCGCGGCGACCCATCACGGAGAAGGCGACCACTTTGTGGCGGCGGATTTGGATTCCAACGGTTGGCCGCAAAGCGGCAGAAATGAAGCGCTGGATATATGGCGGAGGTGCTATGCTCTGATTTTGGCGGGCGACCAACACCTGCCGACAATCGTTCAACACGGCATTAAGAAACACCATGATGCAGGGTATTCTTTCTGTGTGCCGGCAGGAGCGACGGGATATCAGCGGTGGTGGCGGCCGGAAGAAATTGCGGAAATGGTTCGGGAAGGTGACCGTCATGCAGGTCGAGAGAATACGGGCAAATATCAGGATGGCCTGGGAAATCTTATCGACGTCTGGGCGGTGGCGAATCCTCCCGTCGAGCGAGATGCGAAGACACGGCTGGAAATAGGACGGCAGAAATCGGCAGGTTTCGGCATGGTACGGGTGAATAAGACAAAAGGTACGTTTACCCTGGAGGCGTGGCCGGTAGGCGTGGAAATGGACAAGGGCGATATGTATCCGGGATGGCCGCTGACGGTCAGCACAGCAGACAGCGGCGGGGCGAGCAATCCAATCCTGCCGGCGGTGGTGCTTGAGGGCTGGACGGAAAAGATTCTGCCGGTGGTGCAGGTCTGCGGCGAGGACGGTCAGACTATATCAATTGCCCGGATGTCAGCGAAAAAGTTTTCCCCGCGAGTTTTTGAACCAGAGGGAGAATATACGGTCAATGTTATCGTGCCGGAGGCGAAAGAGGGGCAAAGTCGGGTGGTTAAGACATTTGATAATGTTCGCGTGGGCCAGGCGAGAGAATTAGTGGTACGATAAGCGGCGGCCAGATTGTATTTAATGACAGAAATAATTTTTCGTGAACAAATATAATTCGTAAATCCGCGTGGGGGAATAACAACTCTTGGTTTTAGAGCAGTATTTATCTTTGCAGAATCCGCGGGTTCATATTATAATCACTTTTTTATTTCATAAGGTATCGTTGAAGCAGCGGAGTGATAAATTATGATGAGAATCGGCAAAATTTTCCGGTCGTTGGTGATAATAACGTTAACCATGGCGATTTGTCAGCCGGGGCTCCTGCGGGCGGCAGGGGAAAAAGCAAAAGCTGAGTGCCGGAATGTCAGGAAAATCATCAGCACAGACCAGCCGGTGATAGCTCAGTTGGGCGGGGTGTCCTGTGAACATCCATTGGCGGCCCAGGCGGGACTGGAAATGCTGGAAAAAGGGGGTAACGCCGTCGATGCCATGATCGCGACGGGATTGGCGATGTGCGTGGTGGATCACGGCTATAACGGGCTGGGCGGTTATGGCGGTTCCATGGTGATTTATCTGCGGGATAAAAAAGAACCCGTCGTGGTGGATTTTACCACCCGGGCGATAAAAGCGGCTACCTATGGCATGTTATACCATAAGGCCTACGACAAGGACTATATGATAAAAACCATCTCCACCTGGAACGTGGTGGCCGGCTTATACACCGCCCTGGCAGAATACGGGACGATGAAGTGGTCCGAAGTCATTCAGCCGGCGATTCGTTATGCGGAAGAAGGTTTCATCATCAGCCCCGATTACGCCTATGAGCTGGGGGAGGCGTACAAAGTAAGGCTGCAATACTGGCCGGGGTCGGTCGCCATTTTCGGGCGACCCGAAGGCGGGCCTTTGCAGGCGGGCGACCGGCTGGTGCAAAAAGACCTGGCCCAGTCCCTGCGGACGTTGGCCCAGAAAGGCCCTGACGCTATCTATACCGGCAGTCTCGCTAAAACGATGGTCGATTATATCCAGTCGCAGGGTGGTCTAATCACCATGGAGGACCTGGCCGATTGGCGGAGCCGGCTGGTGCGGATTTTAAAGCCCGCCCATACCAACTATCGCGGTTATGATGTCTATACGCCGCCATTCTGCTGTGGTGGTGAAAACGTCATCGAAATTCTAAATATTCTAAAAGGATTCGACTTGTCGAAAATGGGTTACACCAGCCAGTCGATCCATCTGATGCTGGAGGCCTATAAGCTCGGTTTTGCCGACCGCTTTGCATATATCGCCGATCCTTGGATGGTCAAGGTGCCTTACGTCGGCATGATGTCGCAGAGCTACGCGGACGAGCGCCGTAAGCTTATCCAACGTGAGGTGGCCAATCAGCAGGCGCTGCCGGGTGATCCCTGGCCGTACGATACGGCTAGTCCCGAGGCTTATATACCGGATGCGAGGTCTAACGGTGAAAAGCGCAAATCCGCCCCGTCCGGTTCCGGCAAAATAACGGCGTCGCCCAGCGGAGCGGAAAAAGCAAGCTCAACCGCCAGCAGCGCTACAATCGACAGCCGCGGCAACATGGTCGCCATGACCATGACACTGCGGGCCATCATGGGCAGCGGGGTAACCGTACCCGGGACCGGTATAGTCCTGGCCGACGGGATGCCGCTGTTTCATCCGGTGGGAGATGAAGCAATGATCGAAAATCACCCTAACCGCCTGGAGCCCAACAAACTGGCGGTTAATAACATGAATCCCTTCATTATCCTTAGCGAAGGCATGCCCTTCATGACGGGCGGGGCGGCGGGCGGTCGCAAAATCACAACCGAGTGTCTAGAGGCTATCGTGGGCGTCATCGACTGGGGTATGTCGCTGCAAGAGGCAATCAGCCGACCGCGTTTTCATGTGGAGGATAAAGAGCCTTGCCTTCTGGAGGAGAACTTCCCCTACGGCATCGGCAAGGAGCTGGAGGCCATGGGCCATACATTCGCCGACTTTTACCTCTGGGGCGTGGTCTGTAATAAATGGGGATCACTACACGCCATCATGGTTGACCCACAAACGGGCGATTATTACATTGCCCGCGAAAGCCGGGTAGCGCGTTCCGCCGCAGGCGGACTGATCACGGATAAATAATATACTTAAAATGTAGAAATAACGGAGTGATAGATGATGAGAAAAAGCAAAGTTTTCCGGTCGTTGATGATAATAACGGTGACCGTAGCAGCTTATCGGCCGATGGTCCTATGGGCAGCAGGGGAAAAGGCTAAAACCGAATGCCGAAATGCCCGGAAAATCGTCAGCATCGATCAGCCGGTGATAGCCCAGTTGGGCGGAGTGTCCTGTGAACATCCGCTGGCGGCCCAGGCGGGACTGGAAATGCTGGAAAAGGGAGGCAACGCTGTGGATGCCATGATCGCGACAGGACTGGCGATGTGCGTGGTGGCACACGGCAGTAATGGACTGGGCGGCTATGGCGGCTCCATGGTGATTTATCTGCGGGACAGAAAAGAACCCATCGTGGTGGATTTCAACACGCGAGCCATAAAAGCGGCGACTATGGACATGTTCTACCAGAAAGCACCCGATAAGGACTTTATGATAAAAACGATCTCGGCCTGGAGCACGGTAGCCGGCTTATACACGGCGCTGGAAAAATACGGGACGATGAAGTGGTCGGAAGTTATGCAGCCAGCGATTCGCTACGCGGAAGAAGGATTCGTCATCAGTGCCTATTACGCCAATAAAATAAGAGAGGTTTACCCATACCGACTGCAATACTGGCCGGGGTCGGCGGCTATTTTCGGACGGGCCGAAGGCGGACCTTTGCAGGCGGGCGACCGGCTGGTGCAGAAAGACCTGGCCCAGTCGCTGCGAACGCTGGCGGCGGAAGGGCCGGACACTATCTATACCGGAAATCTGGCGAAAACCATGGTAGATTATATTCAGTCGCAGGGCGGTTTAATCACCATGGAGGACCTGGCGAATTGGCGAAGCCGGCTGGTGCGGATATTAAAGCCGGGGCATACGAATTATCGCGGCTACGATGTTTATACGCCGCCCATCTGCAGCGGGGGCGAGAATCTCATCGAGATATTAAATATTCTCAAAGGGTTCGACCTGTCCAAAATGGGTTACACCAGCGAGTCGGTCCACCTGATGCTGGAGGCCTATAAGCTGGGTTATGCCGACCGGTTTACTTACGCGGCGGACCCGTGGATGTTAAAGGTGCCTTACGTGGGTTTGATGTCGCAGGGCTACGCGGATGAGCGTCGTGAGCTTATCCAACGTGAGGTGGCTAATCAGCAGGTGCTGCCGGGGGATCCCCGGCCGTACGATACGGCTGGTCCCGAAGCGTATGAGCCGGAGGCGAAGACCGCAGGTGAGCAGGGCAGTTCCGCCCCGAGCGAGAGAATAAGGGCGATACCCGGCGGGTCGTGCAAAACACTCTCCACAGCCAGCAGCGCAACAATCGACAGCCGGGGCAATATGGTCGCGATGACGATGACGCTGCGGGCTTTCCTGGGCAGCGGGGTGACGGTGCCGGGTACGGGAATAACACTGGCAGACGGGATGCTGCTGTTTCATCCGTGGGGTGATGAAAAAATGATCGAGAATCATCCCAATCGGATAGAACCTGATAAACTGGGACTAAATAATATGAATCCATTTGTAATTGTCAAAGACGGCATACCCTTCATGACCGGCGGGGCGGCGGGCGGTCGCAGAGTAACAACCGAGTGTCTTGAAACTATCGTGGGCGTCATCGACTGGGGCATGTCGCTACAGGCGGCGGTGAGCGGGCCGCGATTCCATGTGGAAGAGAAAGAGCCCGGCAATATGGAGGAGAAATTCCCCTACGGCATCGGTAAAGAACTGGAGGCCATGGGCCACAAGTTTGTCTATTTCAGTTATTTGGGCAATGTCAGGAAAAAATGGGGGTCACTGCATGCTATCATGGTTGATCCGCAAACCGGAGATTACCATATTGCCCGAGAAACCCGTTCCGATTGTTCCGCGGCGGGAGGGCTGGTCCAAAATAAATAATGGTGATAATGTAAGAAAGTGAGAAGGTAAGAAGGAATGACATTTTTAGAGGTTGCCTAAAGTAGTGGTATCCGCCGAAGGCAGAAAATAGATAGTTGAAAGTATAGTCAAAACATGGAGTGATTAATTATGATGAGAACAGGAAAAGTCTTCCGGTCGTTGGTGATAATAACGGTAACCATGGCGATTTTTCAGCCGAGAGTCCTGTGGGCGGCAGGGGAAAAGGCCAAAACCGAGTGCTGGAATGCCAGGAAAGTCATCAGCATAGATCAGCCGGTGATAGCCCAGTTGGGCGGAGTGTCCTGTGAACATCCGCTGGCGGCACAGGCGGGACTGGAAATGCTGGAAAAGGGAGGCAACGCTGTCGATGCCATGATCGCGACGGGACTGGCGATGTGCGTAGTGGCTCACGGCTTTAACGGCCTGGGTGGTTATGGCGGCTGCATGGTGATTTATCTGCGCGATAAAAGAGAACCCATCGTAGTGGATTTCAACACCCGTGCCATAAAAGCGGCGACCAAAGACATGTTATACCGTAAGGCCTACGACAAGGACTATATGATAAAAACTATCTCTACCTGGAACGTGGTCGCCGGCTTAGCCACGGCCCTGGAAAAATACGGGACGATGAAGTGGTCGGAAGTCATTCAGCCGGCGATTCGTTTCGCGGAAGAGGGATTCGTCATCAGCCCCTATTACGCGTACCAAGTGGGAGAGGCGTACAAAGTCAGGTTGAAATACTGGCCGGCGTCGTCGGCCATATTCTGCCGGCCGGACGGTAAAGTGCTGCAAGCGGGCGACCGGCTGGTGCAGAAAGACCTGGCCCAGTCCCTGCGGACGTTGGCCAAGGAAGGACCAGACGCTATCTATACCGGCAGTCTCGCAAAAACCATGGTCGATTATATTCAGTCCGAAGGCGGTCTAATTGCTATGGAGGACCTGACGGATTGGCGGAGCCGGCTGGTGCGGATTTTAAGGCCCGCCCATACCAATTATCGCGGGTACGACGTTTATACGCCGCCCATCTGCACCGGCGGGGAAAACCTCATCGAGATTTTAAATATTCTAAAGGGGTTCGACCTGTCGAAATCGGGTTACACCTGCCAGTCAATCCATCTGATGCTGGAGGCCTATAAGCTCGGCTATGCCGACCGTCTGACTTATGTGGGTGATCCCTGGATGACAAAAGTGCCTTATGTCGGCTTGATGTCGCAGGGCTTCGCGGACGAGCGCCGCGAGCTTATGAAACCGGATACAGTAAATCAGCAGGTGCTGCCGGGCGATCCCTGGCCGTACGACACGGCTGGTCCCGAAGCGTTTGAGCCGGACGCGAAGACCGCAGGTGGACAGAATAATTCCGCACCATCCGGCAGAATAACGGCGATACCCAGCGGGGCGGCAGAATCACTCTCCACGGCCAGCAGCGCTACCATCGACAGCCGCGGCAATATGGTCACCGTGACCAAGACGCTGCGGGCTTTCATGGGCAGCGGGGTGACCGTGCCCGGCACCGGCATAGTACTGGCTGACGGAATGCCGCTGTTTCATCCGGTAGGAGACGAAGAAATAATCGAAAATCACCCTAACCTACTGGAACCGAACAAACTGGCCCTCAATAACATGAACCCCTTTATTATCCTCAAAGACGGCGCTCCCTTCCTTGTCGGCGGGGCGGCGGGAGGACGCAAAATCACGACCGAGTGTCTCGAAACTATCGTGGGCGTCATCGACTGGGGTATGCCACTGCAGGAGGCGGTAAGCCAACCGCGATTTCATGTGGAAGATAAAGAACCTTGCATTGTTGAGGACAGCTTTTCTTACCATCTGGGTAAAAAACTGGAAAGTATGGGACATACATTCACTGATTATTACTATTGGGGCGTCGTCCAGAATAGATGGGGTGCGCTTCATGCTATCATGGTTGATCCGCAAACGGGAGATTACCATATTGCCAGAGAAACACGCGTAGATCATTCCGCTGCCGGCGGACTGGTCCAAAGTAAATAACGGTGAGAAGGTGAGAAAGTAAGAAGGTGAGAAGGAATCACAGCAGGCGAGATATGAGCGATTATCACGGCGGGGGAAGCTTGAGCAGCGCTCCCTGGCCGGCGACCAGCCAAAGCCCGGATTTCTCATCAATAGGATATAGCTCGCCGTCCACGGTCGATACGAGCCGGACCTCATTTGGATCCCCCGGCATCCGGAGATTAACTTTAGTGGAACTTTCCAGGCTGAGGTTCACAGCCATCACGTAATCCGAGCCGTCATCG
>Ga0068714_10000873_pt1 | contig 49781 bp, 44 predicted proteins | sample MTBNYHSulfiMetaG_FD_62988 | JGI IMG/M metagenome (GOLD analysis project Ga0068714, IMG submission 62988) | Enrichment culture microbial communities from rom New York Harbor, USA that are MTBE-degrading - MTBE-NYH (New York Harbor Sulfidogenic)... | ecosystem: Environmental > Aquatic > Marine >... | reverse complement strand
GTTCGGGCGACATGTAAACGACCGTTCCCGCGAAATCGGAATCGATGGTCGCCGTGGTCGCGAGCTCGAGGGATTTGGGCGGCCCGGAGGGAGGCAGGTTCCGGGCCAGGCCGAAGTCCAGGACCTTGAGGGCGCCCGACGAGTCGAGCATGACGTTGCCGGGCTTGAGGTCACGGTGGATGATGCCCCGGTCGTGCGCGGCGGCCACGGCGTCGGTCAAGGGGACGGCGACTTCGAGGAAGCGGTCGAGCGGAACCCCCTCCGGTTCGATGAGCTCGGAAAGAGGCTTCCCCCTGACAAGCTCCATGATGAAAAAGATCATCCCCTCGGCCTCGGCGACGGCGTGGATGGTTACGATATTGGGGTGGCTGAGGGCGGCCACGGCTTTGGCTTCGCGTTCGAAGAGGATGCGGCGTTCGGGGCTCCGGGCGAGGTCCTCGGACAGAAACTTGATCGCGACGTCGCGGTCGAGCTTGAGGTCCCTGGCTTTCCAGACGACGCCCATGCCGCCTTCGCCGAGCTTATCGACGAGGCGGTAGTTGCCGAGGACCAGGCCGGGTTTCTTGTTCAACATTTTGAATTTTTTATTCCACTATTGTGCCCGTCGAACGGTTGTCTCTATCATCCCGATGACGTCGGATTCGAGGCTGAATCCGTTTCACTTTTTTCCCAGGCGGGTCTCCAGGTCCTTTTTAAAGGCCTTGTTGATCTTGACTCCGTTGGCCTCCGCCTGCAGAAGATAGTCCAGGGCCGTTTGGTACTGTCCGATCCCGAAGTAGATGCCGGCCAAGTTGTTGTAGGCGAACTCGTGATGCGGATCAAGACGGATCGTTTCCAGGTACTGGTCCACGGCTTCCCGAGGCTGTTTGAGCTTGTACAGGATGTTTCCGTGGATGTAATGGTAGCCGGCCGGGATCGGCGGATTCTCGGGGATGGGCTCCCGAAGCTGTTGTTCGATCTTTCCCACAAGAGTCCTCTCCGTCTGGAGCTGATGCTCGATGCCGGCGATGGCGGAGTCGACCGACTGCGAACGCCCCTTGCCCCTGAGCTCGGAGATCTGGTTTTCCTTGTTCCTGACGCTTTCTTCGAGCTTGGTTTTCTGTTCCCGGAGTTCGATTATTCTCTGTTCATAATAGAATGCGTAGAATTTGCGGGTTTCGACGAAGGACGCCTCGGCGTTCTCGATCGATGAAAGAGCGGCCTCATAGTCGCCGCCGTTGAGCGCGATCTGGGCCAGCAGGTAATGAGCGTCGGGATTCCTCGGAAATATCTTCAGGGCTTCCTGAAGTTTCTTCTCGGCCCGATCGTACTTGGCCTTGAGGAAGAGCGCCTTGCCCTCCTGAAGCTTGGCGATGGAAGCTTTGTACTTCTGAACGAGCAGGCGTTCGTCTTGCTCGAATCCGAGCTGGCCGAAAGCCTGAGACGACAGAAGCCCCGCACAAGCGACAAGAATGAACCATGCTCCAAATCGTGTCTTCATGTCCGGACCTCCCTGGCCGCCGGGTGCGGCATATGGCCACGACGAATGCGCCTCATGGGATCAAGCGTGTTCGGTCACCGATTTGATTTTCCCATTTGACCTTCGATAGGGAGTATAAAGTGGGTGAGCGAACCTGTCAAGGAAACCATCCGTTTGCCGAAGCTCCGACTTGAGCTCGGGATAGCGAATGCCTCGAATCCGGCGTTTCCCGCCTCATGAGATGCTCGCGGGGAACGGAATCGTCCAATGGCCAGAGCGGTTCCGGATTGATTTCCCGTGTCGCGCCGCATATGATGGATATCCGCGACGTCCGACGCGCCCGTAGCTCAGCGGATAGAGCGATGGACTTCGAATCCAAAGGTCGGGGGTTCAAATCCCTCCGGGCGCGCCAGCATTTTCCTTTGTTTGTCAGCAATTTTGAAGCTTTGTCCTTTCAGTCCTAGTCCCTTATTTTAAGCGGGTTTCAATCGTTTTGGTCACATGGTAGTCACACGGGGAGAGGTCTGCTTGAAATAGATGATCGGACTGTGGATGCGAATCAGCGGTTTTCTTAACCTCTTGAAAACAAAGTAATAGTCAATCTTATCAGAGACTTACAACCGAACCGGAAGTATCGTTAGGTATACGGAAGTATACTGAAGTATACCGAGGATGGTCACAATTTGGCCACAAGTATCTTAGTAAGTCTTTCAGGTTAAGTCTTTTGCCTTTCTCCAGAGACAGCAAGTTCCCTCACAGACAGGTTCACGGAGAAAGCCTGGGATTGGAAGTGCCAGGCTGCGGTTGAGTAAGCTTCGAAGAAATGGACATTGAGGAAAAGGGACTGATCTAAAGTACTTATAATTGGTGATCTTCTTCTAAGATCGTGTTCCTATAGGTACTGAGCGGAACAAAGGGATCTGCACAGAATATCTGTTACTCCCCCTCGGCGTCTGAAGGATTGAACAGACTGCGTCGCCAGCGGGACTCCCAAGGCGTTTACCGAATCAATTCATGAGGTCGATACTCAGGCTGATTTCTTTGCCGGCTTCGACCTTGAGCTTCGTAATCTTGGCGATCATAATCAGGTTTCTTTCCTTGATGATGAGAACTATCTCTTCATTTTCCTGAGATTTTCCTAGTTTTGTAAATCCCGAGATCACTTGGATCTTGGTACATCCCGAGATCATTTGGACCCGGTCGGATGCGAAGAAGCGCTTATACCGATTACTAAGCGAGTCGGTGATTTCGGTCGTCGCCACGGCGAGCTGGTATTCCGCCGGCTCCAATTTTAGAGTGAGGGGCGTCTCCCCGCGGAGATAGCTCGTTCCTATTAAGAGTTCCGGCATGTTGAATCCCATTGCCGGATTTTCGACGCTTGAACTGAGGTTCGCGGGGCCAATGTAGACCTGATACTGCTCGGGCGTTGAAGACACGACGACAGTGCCCATCGTTGCCGGCGATTCCTGACCTCCAGACGGCCGGGTCAGAGCGGGCCCGGCAAGCATCAAGGTTAATGATAAAACTAAGACAGACGCAGAATACGATTTCATGTTTCCCTCCTTGCAGAGAAGAAATGGCCTTCCAATAATCTGCTGACGGTTTTATTCTAGATCAATCGGCATCAGTATTCAAGCAAGATGCCAATTTTCATTATTGCTCCGAAGCGAAAAGTTGGCAATTCTAGAGCAATATCAGATTAGGAATTTCCTTTTCGGCTAGATAAATCCCTTTATCCATTTGAGATATTTCTTTTGTGTCGGCGATATTTAATATCAGTCAGCGAGCTAAACTGCCAAGAATTTGGGGGAGCCTGGAGAGAGGGGGCTTGTGACTAACTATTTTAAGAGCTTCTAAGAGTGCTACACATATGAAGTTGTGAACATAAGCTGAATAGATCCAGCTTATCATATGAGATCCCACAAAAAGCCTTATTGACAGTAATATGGGGTGAGAATACAATTCTATAAGAGTCAGGCTAAAGAGAGGGGAGAATGGAGCCTATTTGTTCTTATTGTGGTAAAACTCTTAAATTATTAACATATGAGAATTGGCTCTATCATGGAGCCGATCAAATAATAGTAACAGGAAAATCTCATCTTGAGAAACTCAAATCTGATTTTATTCTTTATAAAGGCTCAATTTGTCTTAAATGCAGTACTGTTTACTGCATGAAATGTTTGAAAAAGAGGGCATCTTCTGAAAGCAGATGTCCAAAATGCAATAATGAATTAAAGCCTTGTTTTTCCGGATATTTAAAAAAACTTGACCAAAAAATTGAAATTTCAGAGAGAGAAATCGCTGAACTCCCTCCAGAAATAATCCCGGACAGCCTATGCATTAGCCCCGATAGCAAAAGAGCTGGCTTTCTAAAGAGCACTGAGAATAAAACACAGGTGGTTGTGGATAGAATGGAAGGAAAACTTTACGACGAAGTTGACATTGATACTCTAATTTTTAGCCCGGACAGCAAATCTTTCGCTTATGCGGCATTAGAGAACAATAAGTGGTTCTTGGTTGTTGATAAAAAGGAAGGCAAACCATACGACGACATCCTTACTGTAGTCTTCAGCCCCAGTAGCCAGCATGTAGCTTATGCCTCAAGAAATGCGGAGATGTATCATTTGGTGAAAGATCACGAAGAAGTTAAAAGATATAAAGAATCTAGAATTGGAGAACTTCTATTTAGTCCGGACAGCAAGCACCTAGCTTATACAGTTGAAATGGGAAGATGGTCAATTGCACTGGATGGAGAAGAAAAAGAGGAGTACGATGAAATAAGAGACCTGACCTATAGCACTGACGGCAAGCATTTCGCATTCAGAGCAAAATCAAACAAGAATTGGTTTATTGTTCTCGATGAAATAAAACATAAGGAATATGACTTTGTAGGAAAGCCAGTGTTCAGCCCTGACTCAACTCAGCTGGCTTACCGGGCGACTCTAGGAAGGGAAGAGTTAATGGTAGTTGATGGGCGAGAGGGCAAAAAATACCTTGGAGGCTATGCCGGCTTTGGGGTATCGGACCCCATTTTTAGCCCAAACAGCAAACATCTTGCTTATACTGCATGTATTCCAAAAAAATTTGGGATTAAAACATTCACAGTGCTTGATGGAATTGAAGGAGAGCCATGTAAAAATATTTTCAGTCTCGTTTTCAGCCCAGACAGTCAAAAGCTTGCATATTTTGGCATAAACAAAGAGGGTATTCTTGTGTTGGATTCTGTCTTCAGCCCAGACAGCAAACACCTTATTTGTAAAGCGTTTATAAAACCATCTCCAGATACTGGCTTATGTATGATCGTCGCTGATGGCATTGTGATTAATGTACACGGTTGGAAACAAGTTCAAGGAAAGATTGTATTTGAATGCAATAATATATTTCACTACTTGATACAGAAAGATAATAAGATAATCATGGTTCAAGAAAGCATCTAATTCATGCATCTCTGAATTATGTTCGCGAGTATCTCAATGCTATAGACATCTTCATGACCTGCCCCCCTCAAAGGGATCCAATCCTTGTGGTAAGATTTTGCCGGAGGGCGCCTCACCCGAAAACTGATCCAGCCAAAAGTGGAGATTTTTCGCTTCTTACGCTGTCCACGTATTTATCAGCGAACTGCCGTGGAGTCAAGTCTTCAAGCGAACTGTGCGGACGAAACTCAAGGACTCCGGTTCCATGACCTGCGACACACCTTCGCCACTCGGCTTGTGGAGAGGGGAGTGGACCTTATCACAGTCAAGGAGCTCCTGGGGCACAGCTCGGTCAAGGTCACGGAGCGGTACACACACCCGAACCACACGCTGAAGAGGGATGCGGTCGAGCTCCTGGTTAGGGCTGACGGGCCCGAAAAGCAGGGAAGACCGTCACAGGAGCGTCACACGGAAACAGAGGCGCTTCCCATCGCCGTCCAAAAACCTTCAGCCTCAATCAATTAGAGATGATGGTATTTATTGATTTGATGGACTTCGAATCCAAAGGTCGGGGGTTCAAATCCCTCCGGGCGCGCCAGCTTTTTCCTTTGTTTTCAAGAAATTTCGTGCTTTGTCCTTTCAGTCCTAGTCCCAATATTTTAGCGGGGTTTCGGAGTCGTTTTACCCTATTGCAAAACGGTGAAATTTCGCATAAAAATATCCTTCGCCGGGAAATGCCGAGGAGGGACTCATGAAAATCTTGAAATTCTTGCCGACGTTCTTTTTTCTGCTGGTCGTGTTGAACATCCTCTTCATTTTCGGGGCGGCGTCCTCGACGGGATTGGACAAGATGTTCTTTTCCGTTGACCTGCCGTCGAAGGCGACGTGGGAGTTCACCTGGGGGCATTTCTTCCTGTTCGTCGGCCTGGTGTGCCTGTTCATCGAAGTTGTCAAGGCCACGAGAACCACCCGCACCGAGATCTATGATCACATCCTGTCCACCTTGGCCTTCATCGTCTTTCTGCTGGAGTTCCTCCTGGTCAAAGGAGCGGGCAGCTGCGTCTTTTTCCTGCTGATGCTGATGTCGCTGTTCGACGTCATCGCCGGATTCACGATCACCATCTCCACGGCAAGGCGGGACATCGCCCTGGACCGGGACGCGAGCTTCATCCAACCGACGAACTGAGCGCTCTCGCTTCCGGCATGGCAGACAAGCCGCTTCGTGTGGGGCGAATTGTGTTCGCCGCCCGGGTCGCTTCTTCCCGCTGGCCAGGTTCTTTCACCGACATCGCCCTCAAGCTCACTTGGCTCTCTTTAATACTCCCTCAAGATGGTTGGAGGGGATGACCGAGGCAATAACACGGCCGTGAAGCGGTCCGGCTGAAAAGGAAATTGCAATAATCAAGCTGCGGCATGAGCTCTCGCGCCGGGCAGGGCGTATCTTTAAGGCCGGATCCGGTTTCCGTCTCCAGGAGCTCATTTTTTTTGTTACCAGCCGCTGTCAGGCCCGCTGCCGGAGCTGTTTCTACCGTGACCGGCTGAACCGGGCCGACGACCTTCGGCTTGAAGAGATCGAAAGGATAGCCTCCTCGGCAGGACGGCTTGACCGCCTGTTGCTGTCCGGAGGGGAGCCGCTGCTCAGAGACGACATCGCCGAAATCTTTGGGATCTTCGCCGGGGCCAACCGTCCGTCGGCCGTCGTGATACCGACCAACGGGCTGGAGCTCGCGGCGTTGCGGATCGTGGAGGCGATCGCGGCCGCCCACCAGACGCTCAAAATCGCTCTTGTCGTGTCGATCGACGGATCTCCCGCCACTCACGAATTCCTCAGGGGCACGCCCTTGGCGCCGACCCTGGAGTTCCTCGCCGGGGCCATAGAGCTCCGGTCCCGGCGGAGGAACCTTGAAGTTCACGTCAATACCGTCATCAACAGTTTCAATAGGGACGAAATGCGCCGGCTGGCCCAACAGATCCGCGGCCGCTTCGCCGTCGACGGACACGGCTTCGACGTCGTTCGGGGCGAGATCCCGGATGAGACGCTTCTTTTCGGATCCGAAGACCTTCGTTCGGCGTTGGCTTTGAAGGCCGAACTGAACGAGGCTAATTGGAGAACAAGGACACAAAAAATATTTCATCGGCTTGCCGACAAAGCCTGCCGCCGCGCTCTGAACGGGGCCGGGTGGGGCTTTCCCTGCCGGGCCGGCGAGCTGATCGCGGTCCTGGAGGCGGATGGGACGGTGCGCGGCTGCGAGCTCAAGGCCGACCTGGGACGCATCCAGGATTACGGCTATGACCTCGGGAGACTTCTGAACTCCCCGGAAGCCCGCCGCTTCCGGAACGAGGCGCGGCATTGCGGTTGCACGCACCCCTGCTTTCTTGATCCGAGCCTCCGGGACAGTCCGCGGGCGGCCGTGGCACTGTTTTCGGGTTTGATCAGATCGAAAAGACCCCCAGCTTGAGCGCGGCCTTCCAGATAGACAACCGGATCAGGATGCCGCGGGCAAAATAGACCGGAATCAACGGAAGATCGGCCAGGGAAGGGAATCGCTGTCCATGGAACCAGAAATAGGGGATCCATAAAGGCGGACACAGAGCCAGGGCAAGAAATGTGGGGAAGACGACGGGTCCCCAGAACACCAGCGGGTTCCGGTAGTCGTGGTCGCGTTTGAGACGGACGCTGTTCCCGAGATCACAATCCCGCAACAAGCTCCCGGCCGTAACCAACTCTCTTTGATGGCGGACGATCATATCCTGGCAGTCCGCCAATTCCCACTCCATCCCGCCGGCGAACGCCTCTCGAACCCTGAGATAAAGATCGAAGTCTTCCATGATGTTCCCGTAGTCCTCGTTGAATCCCCCGACGCGTGCCAGGGCTGTTTTCCGGTAGGCCACGTTGCAGCACATGAAATGCGATTGGACATGGGGATGCTTTGCATCGAGCAGGGGATTGGGCTGGAGGAGGCGCGTCGTCCTGATCCGGTCCCTGATCGTCGGGCGGAACGACTCGGAGACATAGAACGTCCGGCCGCTCAGCCCGAGCGTCCAAGGATGGAACCGCTCCATTCCCCGTTCGAGCCAGTCATCGTCGGCGATGCAATCCGCATCCGTGAAGAAAACGAATTCGCCCCGGGCCCTTTCCAGGCCCCTGTTCCGGGAGGCGGCGATTCCCAGGCGGTCCGGGCTTGATGTCAGGACGATCCTGGGATCTCTTATGCTGCGGACGATGTCCGCCGTTTGATCCGTCGAGGCGTCATTGACGACAATGAGTTCGAAATCCCGCCGTGTCTGTCTCAGGATGGATTCGAGACAAAGCCCGATTCGCCGACCCTCATTTCGGGCGACGACGATGACTGAGATTGCCGCAACCGCCATGAATTCATTATAGGCCGAAGCCCGCTTTTCTGTTAGACGAAAAGCTTGGCCGGGGCGAACGCGCCGCTCATCTATCTTTCTTTTTTGCGCTTAAGCTCATAGCCGAGCTGCTCATGAAAATCCATCATATCCTTTATCCCCCAATCCTCAACGATTCTGCCGTTTTCCACCCGCATGATCGCAAAGCCTCTGATCTCGACTTTTTTGTCTGTGACCGGAAAACCTTCGCTGTCGCCCTTCATGGTTCCGCTGAATATGCCCCAGAATGCGAATTTGTCCCCTTTAACGATCAAATCCTGGACTCGAAGGTTCTGGTCGGAAAAAATGGTCATGCGTTCCTTCAAACCCTCGAATGCTTCCTCCCGGGATTCCTCGACTCCCAATCGGGGGCGATGGACAAAATCAGGGGAAAGGATCTCCTTCAGGGCCGCGGCATCACCTTTGTTCCATGCTTCGATGTAGCGCTCAGCCAAGGCTTTGTTCGCTTCTTCCAATGCGGCTTGGGCTCGGAACTCTTCAAGCTCCGCCATCGCGGCTTTGTCCCGGCAGCCGAAAGTGAGGCAAAGAACCAGGGCCGCAAGAACAGCCAAAAACGGATTTTTCAAAATACCCTCCTTTTTTAATTCAAAAAATCACGAGGAGAATTCCGCACTTAGAAATTCGGTTTTTCCCCCGTCATGACCTGATTAGCTTCTATCACATCGGGATAAGCATATCAAACTGAGGGCAAAAACCGGCATTTCTCGAACTGGATTTCTTCAGAGCAGAGGACTATAATCAAAATACATAAGACTATTCTTCGAGGAAATCGGCATGTCGCTCGTTCCCGTTTTTACAATTGGGATTTGGAATGCCTGGATTCTTCAGTCCTTGCTTTTTCTCGCCATGATCATCCCCGATTTCTTCATGGGCAAAGAAGCGAGAAAAAGGTCGAAAAAACTGAACCAGTTCGTGCCCCTCAAGAAAGCGGAAAAGTTGCTCGCTTTTTCTACTCATGTCGTCATCATGCCTGTTGTTTTTGTTTATTCCATCTTTCTGCCGCTCAAAATAGGCGCGCCGTGGCTGTATGGCGGCCTTCCTGTCTTTGCCGCGGCCCTGGTCATTTCCGCATTGGCCGTTTTCAATGCCGGGGCGACCCCGGCCGAAGAGCCGGTCACCAGAGGCGTTTATCGAATCACAAGGCATCCCTTATACTTGAGCGGATTCCTGGCCTATCTGGGAATGGCGATATGCTGCGCCTCATGGCCCGTCTTGCTCTGCGCCGTTTTGTGGATCGTATTTTGGAGCCTCGTCGCGCCCGCCGAGGAAAAGCATCTTGTCGACAAGTACGGAGATGCTTATCGAGAATATAGCAACAGAACTCCGAGATGGATCGGAATTCCCAAGGCGGAAAAGGCGTGAATGTTCGATCTCATTTAAGCTTTTTGTCGCATTTAAAATCGGGAAATCATGGACCGAGCCGGTATTGCTTGGTGAATATATCAAACAACATTCTTTTTGTGCTTGGATCACTCCTGCTTAAACAGATGATGATATTTAGGAAACAAAAAACCTTCGTCCCGTAAGATCTTGCCATGGGGATCGGATCCCTTTGAGAGGAGAAGGTCCCTAAACCCAACGCCCGAATTTCGCGTCCTTGACCTGTCTCATTCTCCAGAGAAGCGACTTGATGATGAAACGGCGTTTGACCTCCAGCCCGTTAAGCCGAAAACTCGAATAGCTCTCCTTCAAGACGCAAAGGATGTTGGCCGCATTGCGGTTGCTGATCCCGCCCGATCTCATTCGGACCGAAACGAAGGGCAGATGCTTCGACGTCAGCCGATGCTTCTCCAAAAACCTGAGCATCAGCTCGATATCGGCCGAGATTTTCATGTCCGTTCGATAGACGCCGTATTTCCGGTAGGCCTCTTTTTTGACGAAAAATGCCGGATGCATGGGAAACTCTCCCTCGGCCAGCATTCCCGCGGTGAAGGGCTTGGCTTTGCAGTAGCGAAGAATTCTTTCCGGCTTGTTCCGAGAGACGAACAGGAGGTCGGTATAGACGGACATGGTCCCGTACTCATCAAAAGCCGCGGCCACGCGCTCCAAGACCCGGTCGTTGTCGTAGAAATCGTCGGAATTCAGGATGCCGATGACGTCTCCCTCGGCCAGGGCGATCCCCTTGTTCATGGCATCGTAAAGACCGCGATCCTTCTCGGAAACGATTTTGGCCGCCCGGGCTCCGTGGCGGCCGATGATCGCCAGGGTGTTGTCCGTCGATTTCCCGTCAATGATGATATGTTCGATGCGGCCATGCGTCTGGCGCATGACGCTCTCAAGGCATGAGGCGATATGCTTCTCTCCGTTGTAAACAGCCGTGATGATTGAAAACCCGAGCGCGCTCACGTTCTGGCCGCCTGCCGGATGAAGGGCCGGAAGCCCATGTCTTCGGCCCCCTTGAACAAGCTTAGCGGTCGCTTCCGGCACTGTCAACATCACGAAGATCCTCTGAAGACCGATATTTGAGATTGGAACAAGTGTACTTCGAATCCGCAGTTCGGGGGGGGGAATTCCTCCACGAGCGCGTCATTGAGGCTGAATGACCTTAAGCCGTTTCCCGGATGTCCGCGCCCGGGGCGACGGGATTGACGAAGACTCCGCTTGCCTTGGGGATGAGGAATAAGGTATGTATAGAAATGAAAACAAGGTCAGGAGGGTGACGCATGAATATGAAGAGGTTTCTTGCCGCGGTTTTCGGTCTGGCGCTCATCGCAACCGTGATGCCGGCCCAGGAAAAGAATCTGGTTGTGGATTTAGGGGAGGGATTGAAAATGGAATTCGTCCTCATCCCCGCGGGATCGTTCCTTATGGGGTCGGCGATCGGCGATCCGGACGAAAAACCCGTTCATGAAGTCAAAATCACAAAACCGTTCTATGTCGGCAAATACGAGGTCACTCAGGAGCAGTGGCAGGCGCTCATGGGGGACAATCCGAGCTCCCACCAGGGGCCCCAAAATCCCATGGAGCAGGTGAGCTGGCTCGACTGCCAGGATTTCCTCTCCAAACTCAAGGCCAAAGTGGACGATCTGACGCCGAGACTGCCGACGGAAGCCGAGTGGGAATATGCCTGCCGCGCCGGAAGCACGGGCGCCTATCACTTCGGAGAGAAACCGGCCGATTTGAACGCCTATGCGTGGTACGACAAGAATTCCAAGGAGACGACGCATCCTGTCGGCGGCAAGAAACCGAACGCCTGGGGCCTTTACGACATGCACGGCAACGTCTATGAATGGTGCGCCGACGTCTATGAGGCGAGCTACTATCTTTCCAGCCCCGGAGAAAATCCTCAGGGGCCGAGCTCGGGGACGATCCGCGTCGCGCGGGGAGGATCCTGGAGTTTCTATGCCGAAAACTGTCGGGCGGCGAAGCGCTTCTGGAACGAGCCGACATTCCAATTCGACAATCTCGGATTTCGAGTGGTTCTGGAATTGCCGTAAGACCCGCCGGCCGCTGAATTTCCTTGACTTGATTCGGTTTTCTTCACTATAGTCTACGGAGCTTTCATCAATTCAACAAGGAGGCCGCACGTCATGAAAATCCTGGTATTCGGAGGGTCGGGCGCCATCGGCAAGGCGGTGACATACGACCTGGCCCGTGACGGAAAAGTCGAGCAGGTGGGGATCGTGGGCCGCCGCCGCTCCGCCCTGGCCGAGACGGCCAAGTGGGTCGGCTCGGCGAAGGTCAAAATCCACCCCCTGGATATCCTGGACAAGACCAAAACCAAGACCCTGATGGGCAAATACGACGTGGGCGTCATCGCCCTCCCCGACCGCCGCACGAGCTACCGACTCATCGAGAGCGCGGTCGAGGCCGGCTTCCATATCGTCGACATGCTCGAAGAATACCACCGCCGGCCGGACGCCTACGAGATCGAAGGGCTGATCAAGAAAAAGGGAATGACCCTCAATCAATACGGCGACTGGATCCACGAGACTGCCCTGAAGACCAAGACGACCTTCCTGGACGGCATGGGCTTCGCCCCCGGCATCAGCAACGTCACCGTCGGGGAGGGCATCCGCAAGCTGGACGAGGCCGAGTCGGCCGTGGCCCGCGTGGGCGGCGTTCCCAACAAAGAAGCGGCCCGGAAACATCCGCTGCGCTACATGATCACCTGGGCCTTCGAGCACGTTCTGCGCGAATACATGGTCAAGCTGTTCGTCATCAAGAACGGCAGGGTCGTCGAAGTCGACGCCCTGTCCGACCGGGAACGCTTCCGCTTCGACAAATTCGGACAGGACGAGGAACTCACTTGCGCCGTGACGCCGGGAATGCCCAGTTTCATCTTCACCCGGTCCCAGCTTCGGGACTTCGCCGAAAAAACGGTCCGCTGGCCCGGCCATTACGAAGGCGTGGACACCCTGAAGGAGTGCGGCCTTCTGGACATCGATCCGGTCAAGCACAAGAAAGCGAAAATCGTTCCCCGGGAATTTCTTTTAACGCTCATCCGTCCGCGCCTCAAGCCCCAAAAGGGCGATTCCGATGTGTGCGTCATGTACAACACCGTCATCGGCCTGAAGGACGGCCGGAGGACGAAGATCGAATACTTCATGTGGGACACGGCCGATCCCAAGATGGGCCTGTCCTCCATGGCCCGGGTGACGGGCTTTCCTGTGGCCATCTGCGCCCGCTACATCGCCTCGGGCGAGATCAGCCAGCACGGAATCGTCGCCCCCGAGGACGCCATCTCTGGATCGCTTTATGTGAAGTTCATGGCCGACCTCAAGGCCCGCGACATCGACATCCTGGAAGAGATCAAGCCGTTCTAGCCGGGCGTTTCGCGCGTTCCGCCGCCGGGGAGGGATAGAGATCACGGCGGGGAATAAGGGGAGGGGCGCGCGCCGCACGGCGGGCGGAAGAGGGATACGCCGGGATGAAGGGACTCAATCTTGCGCTGCCCTCCTGGCTTGAAGAGGAATTGCGCCCCGATAAATCCTATCCCGGCGACCGGGACAAGACGGCGTTTGTCGTCCGCCTGTCGGAGCTCAACGTCCGGCGGGGGACGGGGGGGCCGTTCGGCGCGGCCGTCTTCGAGGAGCCGGGAGGGCGGCTCCTCTCGGCCGGGGTCAACGCCGTTCTCGGGAACCGCTGCTCGTTGGCCCATGCGGAGATCATGGCTTTGGGCTTGGCCCAAAAAAGGCTGAGGCGTCCCCGGCTGAACAGCCAGGCAGGCCGGTCCTACATCCTTGCTTCCTCGGCCCAGCCCTGCGCCATGTGCTGGGGGGCGATCCTTTGGGCTGGCGTGGACGGAATTCTCTTCTCCGCACTCAAGTCCGATGTCGAGAGGCTGGCGGGATTCGATGAGGGGGCTTTGCCGCCTCGCTGGCGCTATGAGCTCCGACGGCGGGGCATCCGTGTCCGGACCGGGCTTCTTCGCCGGGAAGCCTGCCGCGTCCTGCGCCTCTACAAAGAGAAAGGTGGAACCCTCTACTAAGCGTTTCGTGATCCCCGTTCCGGGCCCTGAGGGCGCCGCCGCCGATCGGCCTTCCGGAGCGGTTTTTTTTCCCGGCCGTTTGTTATAGAATGGCGAGGCTATCCGGAGTATGGGGAATGGAGGCCTGACGGTGCCCTACATCACCATCGAAGTCCGCGATCTTTTCGGCAACAAATCCGACCGCGTCGAAGTGCCGGACGACGTAGCGGTCAACAGGCTCCTCGTCCTGCTCGTCGAGCGGCTCAATTATCCGCGCTTCGACGCCACCGGCGGGCAGCTTCTCAGCTACCGCCTGCACCACATCGGAACCCAGAAGCAGCTTCTAGACGACCAGTCGCTCGCCCAGTCCGGAGTGCGAGACGGAGACGCCCTGAGGCTCGTCCCGGAGATCACCGCCGGACGGATGGACGGATGACGAAAACGCTGCGCCTTTCCACTCCCGAAACCGAAGAGAGCGACCGCTTCGCCCGCTTCAAACTGATCCGCTGGTGGGACCAGGAACGTCTCGGCCGGGCGCGCATCGTCGTTGTCGGCGCCGGGGCCCTGGGAAACGAAATCCTCAAAAACCTGGCGCTTCTTGGAGCCGGGAGGCTGTTTCTCGTGGACCTGGACCGGATCGAGCCCTCCAATCTTTCCCGGTCCGTTCTCTTTCGGGAGGGGGACTCCGGCCGGAGCAAGGCCGAAGTCGCGGCCCGCTCGGTCCGGGACATCTATCCCGGGATGAGAATTCAATGGCTCGAGGGCAACGTTCAAACCGACGTGGGACTGGGCGTTTTCCTCTGGGCGGATGTCGTCCTGGCCGGGCTGGACAACCGGGAGTCCCGGCTGTTCCTGAACCGGGCCTGCCGGCGGGCGGGCCGTCCGTGGGTCGACGGGGCGATCGAGCAGCTCAACGGCCTGGCGCGGGTCTTTCTGCCGGACGACGGCCCGTGCTACGAATGCACTCTCGGCCAGGCCGATTGGGACATCCTCCGTGCCCGAAGATCGTGCAATTTTCTGACGCGCGAGGACAGCCTTCTCGGCCGCGTGCCCACCACCCCCACATCGGCCGCGGTTATCGCCGGACTCCAGTGCCAGGAGGCGGTCAAGCTCCTCCACGGCCTGGAGCCTCTGTCCGGCAAAGCGTTTGTTTTCAACGGCCTGACCCATGAATCCTACGTCCTTAACTATGAGCGCAAACCGAACTGCTTCGGCCACGAGACGCCCGGATCCTGGACCGGCTTGGGACGGAAAGCCTCGGAGACGACGCTGGACGAATTGTTGGCCGTCGTCCGAAAAGATCTCGGGCCGGATGCCGTCGTCGCCTTCGACCGGGATGTCGTTCACGGCCTGGAATGCGTCCCCTGCGGCTCGTTCGAGCCTGTTTTCAGACAGCTCCGGAGCGTTACGGAGAGGGAAGCCGCATGCCCCTCCTGCGGGCTGGTCCGCAACCCGAAGCTCGTTCATGGTCTTGACGGCACCGAGGATTTTCTCGATATGACCGTCACGGAGTTCGGGATGCCTCCTTTCGACCTCGTCGCCGGCCGCAAAAGAGCCGAGGAGAGGCTCTACCTTTTTGATGAAGACGCCCGGGCCGTCCTGGGGCCCGCCTGGGAGGAGGGCGACCTGAATCGGAGGAATGCGACATGAGCGCCTCGCCGTCGAAGCCGGATGTGTCCCAGATCGTCCTCAAGGAACTGCCGGAGAAGCCCTTTGCGGCGAACGTCGAGCCGCTTCTCCGCGTTTCGCTGTCCGCCCAGGCCTACGAGGCCGTCCGCAGGCACGCGGGCGAGAACACGGGCGTGGAGATTTGCGGCGTTCTCGCCGGCCGCCCGGCCAGGGACGGGGAGGGGCCTCACATCGACATCGAGGCTGCCGTCCGGGGGGAGCACGCCGACACCCGGGCGGGCCAGGTGACCTTCACCCATGAAACCTGGGGGCACGTCCAGAAAATCATGGCCGATGAGCATCCCGGCTTGAAGGTCGTGGGCTGGTACCATTCCCATCCGGGCTACGGCGTCTTTCTCTCCACCCAGGACGAGTTCATCCACGGACAATTCTTCAACCAGCCCTGGCAGGTCGCCTTCGTCGTCGATCCCCTGTCCGAGGAGGACGGATTTTTCGTCTGGAAGCAAGGGAAGCCGGAGCGTTTGAGCCGGTACTGGGTCGGCGGCGAAAAAAGGGCCTCCTCAGACGGGCTGGCGGCGCTGCGGTCCGGCCTGAAAAGAGCGGTGGAGGAGATCCGGGAGGCGCGGTCCGGCTCCCGGCGCAAAGGGCTTCGCGCGCTTCCCCTCATCCTCGGCTTCCTGTTTCTCGTCCTCCTCGCGACGGCGGGTTTGCTCCAGTCCGGCCGCTATTTCCGGCGGCTCGTCTCGCTTCAGGAGTTGAGCCTCCAGCAGAACATCCTCCGGCCCGAGCCGACCGGCGACCTCCTGAAGCTTTTGAAGGAGGACGAGCGATTGGACGGAATCGAAGCCCGCCTTTCCCGGCTGGGGCCTTTTGTCTGGGGCGAGGGAACGGTCTGGACCCACGCCCAGAAGGAGAGAGCGGCGAGGATTCTCCGCTCCGCTCCCGGGGTCCAGGCGGTCGACCTCGTGGGCTTGAAAGTGACTGGCGAATATGTGGCCGCGCCCGGCGAGACGCTGGCCGCGATCGCCCGCCGGATCTACGGCCGCGAGGGCCGGTGGCCCGATCTCTGGGAGGCCAACCGGGACAGGCTTGACGACCCGCGCCGTCTTCGGGCGGGCATGACTTTGAGGCTTCCGGAGTGAACGCGCCGCAAATGGACTGAAAGAGAGGACGTCCCATGGCGGACAAAATTCGGATCACTTACGAAGAGCTCAACGACGCGCGGGTGAGCGAGATCCTGGCCCGTCAGGAGGAGGAGAGCGCCTGGCGGGCCGGAGCCCAGCCCGCGCCGACCGGCGCGGCCAAGACGGGATTCATCTACCGCAGCTGGTTCTACCTCCTGTGCGCCGGCTTGGTCGGAGCCCTGATCGCCTGGGCCCTGGTGGAGCCTTCGTTCGAAGACAGCATGGTCCAGACCGGCGAGGGGACCGCCGCGGCGCTGATCATGCTTCTGGGCGTGGGCGGTCTGACGGGATTGATGATCGGGGCCGTCGAGGGGCTCCTGGCCAGGAACTATGCGCGCGCCGCCCGCTCGGGATTGATCGGCCTGGGCATCGGAGTCGGCGGCGGATTCGTGGCCCTGATCGTCGCCGGCCTGGCGGGAATGGTCATCGGATTGCTGGGCGTGGCCATCATCGGCGAACGCGCCGCTCAGCATCCGCAGGAGTATTTCGCTGGATTTCTCCTGTTCATGATCATGAGGAGCATCATGTGGACGATCCTCTTCATGGCGGTCGGGCTCGGCCCCGGCATCGCCCTCAAGTCCAAGAAAATGGCCTGGAACGGCTTCGTGGGAGGGATGATCGGCGGGGCCCTGGGAGGGCTGTTGTTCGACCCGATCAACTACGTCGTCAGCCGGGGAACCTTCGAGACAGACGCCGACCTCAGCCGGGCCATCGGCTTCGGCGTGGTCGGCGCCTGCGCCGGTTTGATGATCGGCCTGGTCGAGACCTTGGCCAAGGAGGCCTGGCTCCTGATGACCGCCGGTCCGCTTAAGGGAAAACAGTTCATCATCTACCGCAATCCGACGCTCATCGGCTCCAGCCCTCGCTGCGACGTCTATCTCTTCAAGGATCCGGCCGTCGAGGAGGCCCATGCCGCCATCCACGCCATACGCGACGGATACGAAATCGAGGACAATGGGACGAAGACGGGGACCTTCGTCAACAACGTCGAGGTGAAACGAAAACGTCTGGTGAACGGCGACCAGATCAGGATCGGAAACGCGATTTTCGTTTATTCCGAAAAGGAAAAAAAGGAGAAGAAGGGACAATGAAAACATGCTCGACTTGCGGAACCGTGAATGAGGACCGGGCCAATTTCTGCTCCAAGTGCGGCGGCAAGCTCGCCGCGGCAGCGCCCGAGTCCGCCCCGCCCGCCTCGATCTCACCGGCCGCCGCGGATGCGGCCGCTCGGCCGGCCGAGACGTCCGCCCCTTCGTTCATCGCCATGCGGGCCAATCCCAAAATCGCGGAGGAGAACTCCTGCGCCGTGTGCGGCGGCAAGTTCGAGATGGGCTCCGAGGTTCTCCGTTGCGCGTCCTGCGGCAAGTTTTACCACCCCGGCTGCAAGGACCAGGCCGGCGGATGCGTCTCTCCGGAATGCAAGGGCGAGGAGCTGAAGCCCTGCCCTTACTGCGCGGAAAAAATAAAGAAGTCGGCCGTGAAGTGCCGGTACTGCGGCCAGATTCTCGACCAGGAGCTCAAGTCCACCCTCGAGACCGGCAAGCCCAAGGGCGATCTCAAGGAGGCCAATGACGCTTTGATCTATTCCATCATCGGCCTGTTCTGTTTCGGCTTCATCCTCGGGCCGATCGCCATCGCCAAGGGATCGAAAGCGCTCAAAATCATCCGCGAAGACCCCGGCTACACGGGCAATGGAAAGGCCACGGCCGGCATCGTCATCGGCATCATCGACATCGTCGGCTGGCTCCTGGGCCTCATCATCCGGTTTTCGGGATAACGGCCCATGGACGCCTCCCGGATTCCGGAAAGGGCGAAAACCTTTTCTCCTCGAGTCGCCGGCGCCTGCGCCGTGCTTCTCCTGCTGACGCCCTTTTTGAGAGTCGAAGGGGAGAACGTCGTCATCGGGGCCGGATCCTTTCAGACGGTCGTTCCCGGCGCCTGTCTGTTCCGAATCCTGACGGGTCTCGATTGTCCCTTTTGCGGTCTGAGCCGGGGTTTTGTCCATGCCGCCCATGGACAGTTCGAACAGGCCTGGAGGCAAAACTGGGCGTCCCTCCCCGGCCTGATCCTGGTCGTGGGCTACGCCCTGGGGGGACTCCTCGAGCAGTTCCGGCGGCGGGGTTCGTCGGGCGGGGCATGGAGCCGACAGGCCCTCTTCGCGTCCAAAACGGTCCTGGCCGCAGTTTTGGGCGCCGGATGGCTGGCCAAGATGTTATAGGAGACGCGGTCATGAAATGCGGAATCTGCAAAGGGCCCTTGCTTCCCGAAGAGACGAAAACCGTCTGCACGGACTGCGGCATCGAGTATCATCGCGACTGCTGGCAGGAGAACGGCGGGTGCGGGACGCCCGGATGCGGCCAACTGCCCGGCAGGGAAAAACGGGACCTGACCGAGGACGAGAAGCTGGCCTACTGGGGAGCGACGACGAAAACCTGCCCCTTCTGCGGCGAGACGATCGCCATGGCCGCCGTGCTCTGCCGCTTCTGCAAGTCCGAGCTCGAAACGAAGGCCCCCCAGACGCTGGAGGAGATCAAGCAGAGCCGGGCCGCGCTGCGCGAGGAGCCCGTGCCGGAGAAGAAGGGCGCCATCTGGATTTTCGTCCTGGGGTTGCTGGGTTTTCCGGCGCCGTTCGTCCTGATTTTCGGCGGGCTGTGGTACAAAAAAAACGCCGCGGTGTTGAAGGAAAAGGCTCCGGTGCACAGGCTGCTGGCCCAGATCGGGCTGGGCGTGGCCGCGGTCTACGTGCTTCTTTTCCTGGCGGCCGCGGTTTTCGGCTCGGGATAAGAAAGCGTCAGCGGAGAACGGACATGAACATGCGCTTGCGTCGTCTGGAGAACGATTACCTTGAGGTCGCGGAATTTTTGCGCGAACATCCCGTCGTCGGCCTTCTCAAAACAGAGGGAGACCCCCCCGAAAAATATCATTTCGAATACCGGTTGAGGGGCGTGGAAAAAAAAGGATCGGAGGTCGTGCCCAAAAACCGTCATGTGGCCGAGGTCTTCCTGACCCTGGACTATCCGACTCAGGAGCCCATCTGCCGCATGCTGACCCCTGTTTTTCATCCCAACATCGATCCGCACCTCATCTGCATCACCGACCGCTGGGCGGCCGGGGAGTCCCTGACCGATGTCGTGGTCCGCATCGGCCGGATGCTGTGTTACCAGACGTACAACATCAAGAGCCCGCGGAACGGCGAAGCGGCCCAGTGGGCGGCCGAAAATCTCTCGCGTTTTCCCCTCGACGACGCGGACCTGGCGCGCGAAAAACCGACCGCCTCTCCCGGGAAGCCGCCGGCGGAAGAACGGAAAAGCGCCTCTCCGGCGCCCGCCGCGGCGGCAAAGATCCCCCCGGCCGCCAAAGACTCGAGCGCCACGCCCGGTGCGGAAAAACAGAAACCCGGCCGGGGGGAACAATCGGCCGCGGCCGTCCCGTGCGACAATTGCCGGACATTGACTCCCGCATCGGACATTCGGGAATGCCGCACCGGACACCGGGTCTGCCCGGACTGCGCGACCGCCTGCCGGGTGTGCGGGGCGGTGATGTGCGTTTTGTGCGACCTGAACCGGTGCTCGGTCTGCCAGGGAGTGATGTGCCCGGACTGCCAGGCATTCTGCCACTTTCATCGCCAGACCGTCTGCCGGGATCATATCGTCGCCTGCGCGGAATGCGGCGTCACGGGCTGCGACCGGTGCCTGTCGCTCTGTCCGGGCTGCGGAAAACGTTACTGTCCCTCTCATTTCGACAAAACACTGAACCTGTGCGCCGCCTGCCGCAAAAAGGATATCCCTCCGGTTCCGTCCTGTCCCTACTGCGGGAAGGTGATCACCAGAAAGGCCGCCAAGTTCTGTCCGGCGTGCGGACAGAAGCTTTAAGTTCGCGTTTTCGGCCCCGGTTTTTTCGGAAGGGGAATCCGTCAGGCGCAGCCTTGAAAGATGACGCCGGTCCCGGGGCGCTTTCTTTGGTTGATGAGAAAGAAAAGGGAAATCCGTTATAATAACCGCTAAGGAAAACGGCGGCCCGAGTCAGCCTTTTCGAGGAGGAATGGTCATGGCCTTACCGGAAAAACTCGGAATCTTCTACTTGGGCAAGGAATACGACTTGGCCAAGCAGAAAGCGAAGGACGATCTTGTCCTGTACGACGCCAAAGACCTTGTGACCCACGCCGTATGCGTGGGCATGACCGGAAGCGGCAAAACAGGGCTGTGCCTCTCCCTCCTCGAAGAAGCGGCCATCGACCGCATCCCGGCCATCCTCATCGATCCCAAGGGCGATCTGGGGAATCTGCTCCTGACGTTTCCTGGCCTGCGCGCCGAGGATTTTTTGCCGTGGGTGGACCCCGACGAGGCGGCCCGCAAGGGGCTCTCGGCGGAGGATTTCGCCGCCCAGCAAGCGGACGCTTGGCGCAACGGCCTCAAAGAGTGGGGCATGGACGGCTCGCGCATCGCGCTCCTGCGCCAATCCGCGGATTTCAAGATCTTCACTCCGGGGAGCTCGGCCGGCCTGCCTATCTCCGTCCTGCGCTCGTTAGGCGCCCCGCCGGCCGCGCTGCTCAAGGATGAGGATTTCCGGCACGACAGGGTGTCGGCCACGGTTTCGGGGCTTTTGGGCCTCATGGGGATCGAGGCCGACCCTCTTCAAAGCCGGGAGCACATCCTCGTGTCCAACATCCTCGACCGGAGCTGGATCGCCGGACGGGATTTGGATCTGGCGAGCCTGATCGAGCTCATCCAGTCCCCGCCCATGAAGAAGGTTGGGGTTTTCGAGCTGGAGTCTTTCTTTCCCTCGGCCGAACGGAAAAAACTGGCTCTGCGCCTCAACAGCCTCCTGGCCGCGCCCGGCTTCCAGTCCTGGCTCGAAGGGGAGGCGATGGACATCGGCGCGCTCCTGCATACGCCCTCCGGAAAACCGCGGTTGAACATCTTCTCCATAGCCCATCTTTCGGAGGCGGAACGCATGTTCTTCGTCACGCTTCTGCTCAACGAGGTCCTGAGCTGGGTCCGCACCCAGCCCGGGACGACGAGCCTCCGGGCGCTCCTTTACATGGACGAGATTTTCGGGTTTTTCCCCCCGGTGAGCGAGCCGTCCTCCAAGCGGCCCCTTCTGACGCTTCTCAAGCAGGCGCGGGCTTACGGCCTGGGCGTCGTGCTCTCGACGCAGAATCCCGTGGACCTGGACTACAAGGGCCTGGCCAACGCCGGAACTTGGTTCATCGGACGCCTCCAGACCGAGAACGACAAGAACCGCCTTCTGGACGGTCTGGCCGGAGTGGGGCAGGGGCTGGACCTGAAAAAGCTGTCGGCGCAGATTTCCGGTTTAGGGAAGCGCGTTTTCCTTATGCACAATGTTCACGAGCGGGGACCGACGATCTTCCAGACGCGCTGGGCCCTGTCCTACCTGCGCGGCCCCTTGACCCGGAACCAGATCAAGGCTTTGGCCGATCCCATGCGGACCCAAACCGTCTCCCCGGCGGGGGGAAAAAAACACTCTCCGGCCGCGGCCGGAGCCGCCCTGACGGAGGACAGGGAGGACACCTCTATCGTTCCCTCCCCGCCCTCGGGCGTGGAACAGCTTTTTCTCCCCGTCCGGCGACGGCCGTCTTCGGCCGAACAGCTTGTCTATCGGCCCGCCGCCGCCTCCTGGGCTCAGGTCTCGGTCGTGGACAACAAGCTCGGCCTGTCTCAAAGGGAATCCGTCGGGCACAGCCTAGAGCTCCATGAGGACATGATCGGCCTCCTGTGGGACGAATCCTCGCGTCTGGACATTGATGCCGAGGATGCGGCCGCCGACCCGGATCCCGAGGGGCGTTTTCTTCCCGTCCCCGAGAAAATGGCCGGACGGCTCAAGGACGCCGGCGGAGACTACAAGGATTTCCTGGCCCGGACGTTCCACTGGACGTTGTGGAAAAGCCCGTCGCTCAAGATGACCTCCCAGCCCGATGAGACGGAGAGAGATTTCCGGCTCCGCCTGGAACAGAGAGCCCGTGAAGTCAGGGACGAGGAGTTGGCCAAGCTGAGGAAGAAATACGCGAATCGGATCGCCACCCTGGAGAAACAATTGATGACCGCCCGGCACCGGGTCCAGAGGGAGGAGGAGCAATACAAGGGACAGGCGGCCCAGACCGCGATTTCCATGGGGGCCACCATTCTGGGCGCGATTTTCGGCCGCCGGGGAGGAACGATCGGCCGGGCCACGACGGCCGCCCGGAGCGCAAGCCGCGCGTATTACGGGAAGCAGGATGTCCAGAGAGCCATGGAAAAAGCCAAGGCGGCGAAGGAAAGAATCGCCGAGCTCGAAAAAAGCCTGGAAAGGGAAGCCGATCAGCTGGCCCGGAAGTTCGATCCGATGGGCGAAAATCTTGAGGAGATCGTCGTCAGGCCCAAGAAAGCGGACATAGACGTCCGCTGGTCGGGACTGCTGTGGATCCCCTTCCGGAGAAAAGAAGGCGGGGACTGGGAACCGGCGTCCTAGCGAGCCAAAGAATCGCTCACCGGTCGAAAACCTCTGCTCATGTCTTCTCTCCTTTTCTATTTTATGAGCCGCGTTATTTCATTCGCCGCACGCGCTCGAATCCGGAAGCGGCCACAAAATCCAGGGATTCCTCCTTTTCCACTTCGTCAAAAAGAAGGTTCAGCCCCAGGACATCGCTGGCGATATGGCCGGCGATAACGACGTTGAGATTGGCCTTTTTGGCGTTTTCCAGATGCTCTTCGCTGATGTGCATGCCCACCAAGGTGCTGACACCGCCCGAGACGATCTTCGGAAAGACGTCCTTGGCCCCCTCCGTCCCGCCGGTCATATCGACGTAGATTTTTCCGCACTTGTTTTTCTCCCCGCCGCTGACGATTTTGGGCGGGACCTGGCGTCGCCAGGAGGACGCGTATTCGGGAATGTCCTTGAGCAGGTCGATGATGTCCCCGAGGATTCGGGGCTTCCGTTTGTCGAACAGCTCCTGGAGATAGGCGGTCACGCAGTTGTCGGCCGGAGTGTGAACGCAGAGGAAGGGAAGACCCAGCAGGCGGGCGGCATCGACCGCCCGGGCGTGATTGACGGGCATCAGCCGCCGTTCGACCTCTTGGATGCGCTTTTCCATGAGTTGTTCGGCGACACTGACCGTCACGCCGAAGCGGGCCAGGAGGTCGGCTTGGACTCCCATGACGTCATGCAGCCGGGCCAGGGCGCGCCCCTCGGGATGATGGGCGACGATGAGGTCGATCCGGCGGTTGAAATCCCGGTTCAGAAGATACGCCAGCAGAATCTCGGGAGTCTCCATGTCCACCCCGACGATGATTCTGCGCACGTCGAGCTCCGGATCCCCGGCGAGCAGGCGGCTGTCGGAGTAGGGATTGAAGAGACGGTCGGCGTCGAAAGATTCGAGATCGAGGCCTTTGTGTTCGCCCTTTTTCCTCTTCTCTTCCTGGAGCAGGCGGCGGACTTCCTCGGACCCGCGCGGATCGCGCTTGATGCCCGTTTCGACGATCAGGCGGTAGAGACGGCCGAGTTTCATGCGTTCCTCCCAGAGGCGCGGGCTCCCGCCGGTGGATCGTCTTCGGGCGGCCGGGGCGGCTTCGATGCACGGGCCGTGGGAGCCGGCGTCGGAGACATCATACCCCAGATCGAGCGTTCGATGAAGACCGGTCTTCAGGACGTCACGGCGATCGGGCGAAGCTGTCCCGGAGCGAGCGGAGGACGAGGATTTTTTCGAGCTCCGGAAGATCCAGGCGCCGGGGGGAGTGAAAAACGACCGTCCGGGACTGACCCGGCAGAAGGTCGAAAAAATTGTCCTCGAACCGGCCTTCGAGGCCCGGGGCCTCGAGGTGAACGTTCTTGGCCAGCCGGAGCGCCGAAACGGTCACCGCCGCCCCGGCCTCATCCGGGGCCAGGCTCCAGCGGAGACCGGGATCGGGAAGGTCAACGGTCTTCAAGGGGACGAAATGATGGACGTTGTCGCTCAAAACCCGGCTTTTTTCCTTGATCGCGCAGTGGAGGTAGACGTCGCGGCCGCGCCGGCCGGATAGCCATTCGTCCTCGGTCCGAGACAGGACCGCCCGGCTTTCGCCCGGCTCGAGCCGGACGGGCGCCGCTCCCCGGTCGATCACCCGGCCGTCATTTGAGGCCAGCGTCCAATGAAGCACGCCGTCCATCGGCCGGAGAAGATCGGAGACGACATGAATGTCCAAGCGCCCTTGACGGGCGATGGGCGCCGCGAGAACGGGAGCGAAGAACCGGCGGGCGTAGTGATGGAGAGCCTTCCAGCGGCCGAAATAATCGATCCCCGACCAGGAGGCCACCGGCCAGCAGTCGTTGATCTGCCAGTAGAGCGCGCCCATGGTCCGCGGTTTCTGGCACCGGAAATGCTCCACCGCTATTTTCATGCCCTCGGCCTGGAGCACCTGGCTGAGCCACAAAAGGGACTTGAAGTCTCCGGGCATCCGGTAGCGGTCGAGAAGATAATGGAGGATCAGACTGTTCCCCCGGGGATTCTTCTGGTGATGCTCCATCACCGGAGAAGTCAGATTCCAGTCATCCGGCCGGGCATAGGCTCGGACCGTTTCCAGAAGGGGAAAGGACTGGAAGCCGAATTCGCTCATGAAGCGGTGGCCTTTGAGGCGATAGGATTCGAAGGGCTCCCGGCCGTGCCAGACGTCCCAGACGTGCATATCGCCCGAGTCCTCGGCCCGGGGATCGCCCGGTCGAAGAGAGTGGGGCGAGCTGGGCCAGTAGGCTCGGCCCGGGTCGTGACGCCGAACGATTTCGGGCAAGAGCTCGTGAAATATTTTTTCATAATCGCGCCACACCGTCTCGGGATACGTCTCCTTCCATCCCCAGTGGAACCATCCTTCCTCGCACTCGTTGTTTCCGCACCACAGGGCCAGCGAGGGGTGGCGGCGGAGGTCCCGGACGACGTCTTCCGCCTCGGCGGATACATTGGCCACGAAATCTTCGTCTCCGGGGAACAGGGCGCAGGCGAACATGAAGTCCTGCCAGACGACGAGCCCCAGCTCGTCGCACAGGTCGTAGAAATCGGGGGATTCATAGATGCCGCCCCCCCAGACCCGGACCATGTTCATGTGGGCCTTGACGCAGTCCCCGAGCAGACGGGCATACCGTTCCCGCGTCACCCGCGGCGGGAAGGAGTCGGCCGGAATCCAGTTTCCGCCCTTGGCGAAAAACGGAACGCCGTTGGCGGCGAAACGGAAGCATGTTCCCCATTCGTCGGGCTCATGCTCCAGGGTCAAGGTCCTCAGCCCCGTCCTCAGGGCGGCGGCATCCAGGACGTCCGCCCCCTGGCGGAGGGTCAAGCGGACGGTATAGAGGGCTTGGCTCCCCATGCCCGCCGGCCACCAGAGAGCCGGGTTCCTGATCGTCAACGGGAATTCAAGCCTGTTCCGTCCGGCTTGGAGACGGACGGGTTCCGTGATCCGAAGCCCGTTTCGCCCTTCAAGGATGATCTCGGCCGCGACGGACTTCTCCTCACCGGACAGAATTTCGGCCCGAACGCGGACCTCGGCCCGACTCGGGCTCAGGACGTCCTGGATGAGCTGCAGGCGGTCGATGCGAGCGGCGTCCCAGGCCTCTAAGCCGATCGATCGCCATATGCCGCTTGTCGCCAGGCGCGGCCCCCAGTCCCAGCCGAAATGATAGGGCGCTTTGCGGAGGTGAGGCGCTTCGCCCGGCAGCTTGTAGGGCAGGCGCCGCTCAAGCCGGCGCTGTTCTTTGACCGGCGATTCAAACCGGATGCGGATCTCGTTTCCGCCGGCCTTGAGGAACGGCTTGACGTCGAACCTCCAGGAGCGAAACATGTTGTCGGCCGACCCGACTTCCCGGCCGTTGATCTCGATGCGGGCCAAGGTGTCCAATCCCCGGCAGACGAGGTCGATTCGCGGCATTTTGAAGACGGGCGATGGCAGGATGAAGTCTTTCCGGTAGTCCCAGTCTTCCTCCGCCACCCATTGGACTTCGTTTTCTTGCTCCCGATAGAAGGGATCGGGGATAAGGCCGTTGCGCATCAGATCGAGATGCACGCAACCCGGGACGACGGCCGGTCGCCAGTCCCCGGTGCCGGCCGACGCGAATTCCCAGTCGCCGTCCAGGGAAATCCGCGATACGGAGATTGAAGAGGGCGAACCGCCGTCCGCAGCCGGCAAAAAGACAAGGGCGAGGACGAGGGCCGGCAGAACTGTCGATTTCATACGCTTCGGGTCCGTTCGGTCTCCGCCTCCCCATAAGGCGGCCTCCGTCTCGGATTGTTTAAAGGGGCTTGTAAACGAATTGGTAATCGAGGAGGCAGTGGTAGCCGGACGACTGGAGCTGGACGGCTTCGGGATTCTGGCCGCCGATGCAGAGGCGGTAGGTTTTGCCCTCTTCGAGACGGCATCCTTTCTTCAAGGCGAGGATGACGTTGTAGGACTGAGTCTCCCGGACGCGGCGTGTCGGGAACCAGCCTTCGGCCAACGGCTCGTTTTCGTCGAGCACGATATGATAGAGATGGGTTTCATTGAATTTGACCATGATATTGAATTCAATTTCGGTTTCCGTCGCCCGGACGACTTGAATGTAGTCTTCGGGCACATTCCGGCCGTGGTAGTATTCCATCTTGGGCTTAGCCTGATAAAAGGAACAGGCGGCCAGCCCGAAAACGAAGACGCCGAGACCGACGATGGAAAAGGATTTCATTTCTTGCCTCCCTGAAAGACGAATAAGAGATATCACAGAATCGCCGGCGAACTCAAGGCTTCTTTGGGCGCGTATTTCGGAAGAAAGCGTCTTCATTTCTGTGATTTTCCATTAGAAGATCACAGGGTCCTGTCGCGGCTCCCTCCCGGCCGTGCTCGCCGCAATGCGGCTGCGCGCGGGCGGGGGGCCCCCCCGCCCGCGCCACCCGTCCTCATGAGCATCGGAATCACAGAAATGGAGATGCAACAGCATTTTCGGAAATGGGAATTGTCGTCCAGGCGCTGATGTGTTATAAATACAATTTCTTCAGTCCTGTCATGAAAGGAGTCATTATGAGAGCCAAGAACGTGTTGTTGGGAATCGCCCTGGTGATCGGGTTGTGTTTCCTCAGCCTGTCAGGCCAGGAAGAGGCCCGTGTCCTGCGTTTTCCGGCCGTCCACGGCGGCCAGGTGGCCTTCACCTACGCCGGAGACCTGTACACCGTGGCGGTCGCCGGCGGAACGGCCCGCAAGCTGACCTCCCATCCGGGATACGAATGCTTCGCCCGTTTCTCGCCGGACGGAAGCCTGATCGCCTTCACCGGAGAATACGACGGCAACCGCGAAGTCTATGTCATGCCCGCTCAGGGAGGCGTTCCGAAGCGATTGACCCACACCGCGGTCCTCAGCCGCGACGATATCTCCGACCGCATGGGGCCGAACAACATCGTCATGGGCTGGACGCCCGACGGAAAAAACATCGTGTTCCGCTCCCGGATGATCGAGTGGAACTCGTTCAACGGTCAGCTGTTCACCGTCCCCGTCACGGGCGGCACTCCCGAGCAGCTCCCGCTTCCGCGGGGAGGGTTTTGCTCCTATTCGCCGGACGGATCTCAGCTGGCCTACAACCGCGTTTTCCGCGAGTTCCGAACCTGGAAGCGCTACCGGGGCGGAATGGCCGATGACATCTGGATCCGGGATTTCGCCACGAAGAAGACGATGAACATGACCTCCCATCCCGCCCAGGACATCATACCCATGTGGAGCGGCGAGACGGTCTATTTCCTCTCCGACCGGGATGAGAACAAGCGGATGAACCTCTATGCTTACGGGATCGCGTCGAAAGAGACGAGGAAACTCACGAATTTCGACGAATTCGACGTCAAATTCCCCTCGATCGGTCCGGGAGCCATCGTTTTCGAAAACGGGGGCTTCCTGTATCGGTTTGATCTGGGAACGGAAAAAGCGGAGAAAATCCCTGTCGTCATCGCCGACGACAAGCTCACCGGACGGACGCGGCTTCAGCCGGTCGCCGACCGGCTGGCCGGGGGAGATGTCGCTCCCGACGGAAAGCGCGTCGTGCTCTCCGCCCGGGGGGACATTTTCACCGTCCCGGCCAAACACGGCAACACCCGCAACCTGACCGCCACGCCGGGCGTTCATGACCAGAATCCCGTCTGGTCCCCGGACGGCAAATGGATCGCCTATATGTCCGACGCGAGCGGAACGGAAGAATATCACATCATCCCCCAGGACGGCTCGGAGCCTTCCGTGCAGGTCACGTCGGGCGGCGACACCTACAAATACGAGGCCCTCTGGTCGCCGGATTCCAAGAAGCTCATGTGGGGCGACAAGCGGCTCAGGCTGAATGTGGTCGACGTCGCCACGAAGAAGGTGACCGTCGTGGACCAGGCCGAGATCTGGGAGATCAGGGATTACGCTTGGTCTCCGGACAGCCTGTGGATCGCCTACACCCGGCCCGAAATCGAGTCTCAGGGCAAAATCATCCTTTATAGCCTGGCTTCGGGCCAAAAATGCGAGGTCACGGACGGCTGGTACGGCGCCAACGGTCCCGAATTCAGCTCGGACGGCAAATACCTGTTCTTCGTCTCCGACCGCGATTTCAGACCCTTCTACAGCCGCACGGAATGGAATCATGCCTTTCTCTCCATGGCGCGCATCTATTTTGTGACCCTCGCCGCGGACACCAAATCGCCGTTTGAACCCAAGAGCGACGAGGTGGGAGAGAAGAAAGCGGCTGCGCCGGCGGGCAAGAAACCCGGCGAGGAGGCGAAAACCGAGGAAGCGAAGCCGGAAGCGGCGGTCAAGGTCGATGTTGAAGGTCTCGGCTCCCGGATCGTCGGTCTGCCCATCGAGGTGGCGAATTACCGCAACCTGGCCTCGGTGGGTGACACGCTTTACTATCTGAAACGCGGCGACCGGGACACGGCGACCGCGCTCAAAATGTACAACCTGACGGACCAGAAAGAGACCGAACTGGGGGAGGCTGACGGGTTCGGCGTCTCGGCCGACAAGAAGAAAATGCTGGTCATGAAAAACCGGATCCTCTATCTTCTTGATCTGCCCAAGGCGGCCTTCAAGCTCCAGGAAAAGCTCGACCTGTCGGGCATGGAAGTCGTTCTCGACCTCAAAAAAGAGTGGGAGCAGATTTTCATCGAGTGCTGGCGGCAGATGAAATACTATTTCTACGCTCCCAACATGCACGGCCTGGACTGGGCCGCGGTCCGTGACAAATACCTGCCCCTGGCCCTCGCAGCCAACCATCGCGCCGATTTGACCTACGTCATCGGGGAGATGATCGGCGAGCTCAGCGCCGGCCACACCTATGTCGGCGGGGGCGACCTTCCGGATGTCGCTCGCGTCAAGGTCGGCCTGCTGGGGGCCCGTCTCGGCAAAGACGGCTCAGGCTATTACCGCGTCGAAGAAATCTACCGCGGCCAGAATTGGTCGAGAACGCTGCGCAATCCGCTGCTGGATATAGGCGTCAATGTCAAGGAAGGGAACTTCATCCTGGCAGTCAACGGCCGTTCGACGGCTGAAATGTCGGATATCTATGAGTCTCTGGTCAACACGGCCGGAAAGCAGGTGACCCTGAAGGTGAACGCCTCTCCGACGGATAAGGGGAGCCGGGAAGTCGTCGTTGTGCCCATCGATGACGAGCAGCCCCTGGCATATTTCACCTGGGTCCAGGAGAACATCGAAAAAGTGTCCCGGGCGACCGACGGGCGGGTGGGCTACCTGCACATCCCCGACATGGGCCCGACCGGCCTTGTCGAGTTCGTCAGGTATTTCTATCCCCAACTGAGGAAAAAAGCCCTCATCATCGATGTCCGGGGCAACGGCGGCGGAAACGTGTCGCCGATGATCATCGACCGTCTGCGGCGCGAGCTGGCCATGGTCGACATGTCCCGCGATACGGTGCCCCGGCCCGATCCGGGAGAAGCATTCCTGGGGCCGCTCGTCTGCCTATGCGACGAGTTTTCAGCCTCGGACGGCGACCTCTTCCCCTATCGGTTCAAGAAGCACGGCCTGGGCAAGCTCATCGGCAAGCGGACGTGGGGAGGCGTCGTCGGCATCCGCGGCTCGCTTCCTCTTCTTGATGGCGGCGTGCTCAACAAGCCCGAGTTCGCGCCCTACAGCGTGGACGGGAAAAAATGGATCATCGAGGGCGTCGGCGTGGAGCCGGACATCGTCGTCGACAACGACCCGGCTCGTGAATTCGAGGGAATCGACGATCAGCTCAACAAGGCCATCGAGGTCATTCTCGAAGAGCTGAAAACCAAGGAAGTGACGCTGCCGCCCATTCCGCCCTATCCGATAAAAAAATAACAGGTCCGGCCGGGCGGGGGACGCGTCTGTCCCGGGTCCGTTTCAGGACGCCGGGAGCGGGGAGGAAGGTTCGCGGCCATGGATAAGGTCAAAACGGTCTGCATGAATTGCGGCGCGATCAACGCTTTTCCCCTGGCCGCCGAGGGGAAGAAGGTGGTCTGCGGGCGGTGCCAAGCCGCCCTGTTCGCGCCCGGAGAGGTGCTCGAGCCGGGGGATGAGGCGTCGCTCGAGACGCTTCTGGGCAACCCTGGTCTGCCCGTTCTTGTCGATTTTTATTCCCAGACCTGCGCTCCCTGTCATATGATGCATCCCATCGTCGAGCGGCTGGCGGCCCGTCGGCGGGGTGAGATTCTCGTCGTCAGGATTGACGTGGAAAGGCACCCCGCCCTGGCCTCAAGGTTCGGCATCCGAGCCGTGCCCACGTTCGTCATCTTGAACCGGGGATACGAAGTCGCCCGGACGATGGGCGCTTCTTCCGAATCGGAATTTTCGTTATGGGCGGCGGGCGCCGCGCGTTGAGGGATGAAGAAGGCCTCCGACCTCAGGAAGGGCGACATCGTCAAGATCGAGGGCGAGCCCCACGTCGTCGAATCCCTGAGCGTTCAGACTCCGGCGGCCAGGGGGGGCGCGACTTTGTACAAGGTCCGCTTCCGCAACCTGAAGTCCAGGCGCAAGGCGGACCGCGTTTTCCGGAGCGACGACCTTATGGCCGAAGCGGACTTTGAGCGCCGGCCGATCGATGTTCTTTACGGTGACGCGGACGGAATGACCTTCATGGACCTCGGGGATTACAGCCAGTTCACCCTGGCCAGAGAGAATATCGAGGACGAATGGCCCTACCTCCTCGAGGGACAGGAGGGAGTGTCGGCCGTCGTTTCCGAGGGGCGCGTCCTGGGCCTTGAGCTTCCTCCGCTCGTGACCATGACGATCGTCGAGACGGCTCCGACGATCAAGGGCGGCTCGGCAACGGCCCGGACGAAACCGGCGAGGATGTCCACGGGCCTGATTGTTCAGGTCCCGGAGCACCTCGAGACCGGGGACGCCGTCCGGATCGACACCCGCACGGGGCAGTATTCCTCGAAAGCCTGACGGGCTCCGGCGAACACGGATCTCTCGAGGGTGAGAGAATGATTTGATTTCAGCCAGGCACTCTATCGGTGAGTGAGCACAGGAAAAACAGAAGGAATGCCGAAGAGGGGACTCGAACCCCTACGAGCGGGTAAAGCTCACTAGCCCCTCAAGCTAGCGTGTCTGCCAATTCCACCACTTCGGCATTTGTGTTTTAGGCTCTTCAAGGCTGTTCCGGGGGCTTGGCCGGCGGCTTCTCGGCTTCTTGCGCCGACGGGCCGCTCTCGGCCGTCTGGGCGGTTGTCGACTTCGTCTCCTCGGCGCCGGCCATGCGCGAGCCCTTCGAGGGAGCCGAAGTCAGCCACAGTCCGAACGACGTCACCATAAACAGGATGGCGCAGATCGTGGTGATCTTAGCCATAAGAGAAGCCGAGCCCCGCGGCCCGAAGGCCGTGGCGCTTCCCGCGCCGCCGAAGGCGCCCGCCAGGTCGGCGGCCTTGCCCGACTGGAGAAGAACGGCGGCGATTAGGACCAGACAAACGACGATGTGCACGATCGAAAATAATACGCTCACGTTTTTTCCTTATGCGCCCTGAGGGCTTCCCTGGCGATCCGGAGGAATGAGGGAGCCTCCAGCGAGGCGCCTCCCACCAGAAAGCCGTCGATATCTTTCTCCCTGAACAGGGGAAAGGCGTTGTCCGGTTTCACCGAACCGCCGTAAAGAATTATAACACAAGCGGCGGCCCGTTTTCCATATTTTTCGGACAAGGCTCCGCGCAGGGTGTCGTGAACCTCCTGTGCCTGCGCCGGAGAGGCGGTCCGGCCCGTGCCGATGGCCCACACCGGCTCGTAGGCCATGATGATCTTCGAGACCGATTCGCCGTCGAGCCCCTCGAGCCCGGCGACGAGCTGGGAGCCGATGCGGTCGATCGTCCCACCGGACTCGCGTTCCGCCAGCGTTTCTCCCAGACAGAAGACGGGCGTCAAGCCGATCCGGAGGGCGGCCTTGATTTTTTTGTTGATGTCGTCGTCCGTTTCTCCGAAAATGTGTCGTCTCTCGGAGTGGCCAAGGACGACGTAACGGCAGCCCGCGTCCTTGACCATGAGAGGCGACACCTCGCCCGTGAAAGCGCCCTTGTCCTCCCAGTGCATATTCTGGGCTCCGAGCTGGACCGGAGAGTCGGCCACGACCCGGCGCACGGAATCGAGGGAGGTGAAGGGCGGGATGAGCACAAGCTCCGCCCCCGCCGTGTCCATGGCGCCCTTGACGATCTCCGAGGCGAGACGGGCCGCTTCACCGGAGGCAAGGTGCATTTTCCAGTTGCCGGCCACCATGGGAGGATGAAGATTTCGGTCCGTCATTTTTTCCACCCTAGAGCTTCGAGTCCGGGAAGAGTTTCGTAGGCCAGGAATTCCAGACTGGCTCCTCCGCCCGTCGAGATGAACGAGATGCGGTCACCGACACCCGCCTTGGCCACGGCGGCCGCCGAATCGCCGCCGCCGACGATCGAGAGCGCCCCCGATCCGGCCACGGCCTCCGCGATCCGTATCGTGCCCCGGCTGAAAGCCGGGACTTCGAAAACGCCCAGGGGACCGTTCCAGAAAACGGTTTTGGACCGGGCGATCACGCGGCTGAACGCTTCGATGGTTTTGGGGCCGATATCGACGGCCATCTGGCCGGGGGGAAGGGGAAAGGCTTCGGCCGTGCCCGTGCTGTCCGTCTGTTCCAGAGAGCCCGCCAGGACGTGGTCTTCGGGAAGAAGGAGACGCACATTCTTCTTTTCGGCCTGTTCCAGAATGGAACGGGCCGTCTCCAGTTTATCATCCTCGACGAGTGACCTGCCGACCTCCTGCCCGCGGGCTTTGAAGAAGGTGTAGGCCATGGCGCCGCCGATGAGGATGTCGTCCGCCTTGGTTAAAAGGTTTTCGATGACCGGGATCTTGTCCGAGACCTTGGCCCCTCCCAGGATGGCCGTGTAGGGCTTGAGCGGCGAACGGAAGGCCCGGCTGAGGTAGTCCACTTCCTTCTCCAGGAGCAGCCCGGCGGCGGCGTCCCGGACGTGCCGGGCCACGGCCGCCACGGAGGCGTGAGCCCGGTGGCAGGAGCCGAAAGCGTCGTTGACGAAAAAGTCGATGCCCGCGGCCAGATGCTGGGCGAAGTCGTCGTCGTTCGAAGTCTCGGCTGCATGGAAGCGCACGTTTTCCAGAAGAAGCACTTCGCCGTCTTTCAGGGATTTTTTGAGCGCCTCGGCCTCCGGACCTATGACCGTCTCCGAGAACCGCACGTCCCGGCCGAGAAGCTCCGAGAGACGCACGGCTACGCCCCGGAGGCTGAGCCTGGGAACGGCCCGGCCCTTGGGACGTCCCAGATGGGAGCAGACCACGATCCGGGCGTTCCGCCGGATGAGCTCGTTCAACGTCGGGAGGGAGGCCCTGATGCGCGTATCATCCCTGATCCGGCCCTCATCGTCCAGTGGAACGTTGAAGTCCACCCTGACCAGGACGGTCCGGCCTTCCACCGGCAGGTCTTTGAGCGATTTCATTTTTCAGCCGGCGATGCGCTTCACCAGGTCCCGGAGACGGCAGGAATAACCCCATTCGTTGTCGTACCAGGCCAGAACCTTGAGCAAATTGCCGTCCGTGACCTTGGTGTAGGGGCCGTCGACGATGGATGAATGGGGATTGGATAGGAAATCGACCGACACCAGGGGTTCTTCGGAATACTGGAGGATGCCTTTCAGGGATCCCTCGGAAGCGGCCTTGAAGGCGGCGTTGACTTCTTTGTCCGTGACGTTTTTTTTCATCAGGGCCACCAGGTCGACAAGCGAAACGTTGGGGGTGGGTACGCGGATGGCGATTCCGTCTATGCGGCCCTTGAGTTCCGGCAGCACCAGCCCGACGGCCTTGGCGGCTCCCGTGGTCGTCGGAATCTGGCTTACGGCCGCGGCCCGGGCCCGGCGAAGGTCCTTGTGGGGCTGGTCGAGGATGCGCTGGTCATTGGTGTAGGCGTGAATTGTGGTCATGAACGCTTTGTCTATTCCGAAGTTCTCGTGCAGGACCTTGGCCACGGGCGCCAGACAGTTGGTCGTGCATGAGGCGTTCGACAGGATGTGATGCTTGGCCGGGTCGTACTGGCCGTCGTTGACGCCCAAGACCACGGTCAGGTCCGGGTCTTCCGCCGGGGCGGTGAAGACGACTTTCTTCACCCCGCCGCGCATGTGTTTCTTGGCGTCTTCGGCTTTCTTGAACAGGCCCGTGGCTTCGAGCACGACCGTCGGCCCCAGGTCGGGCCAGGGGATGTTCGCCGGGTCTTTCTGTGAGAAAACCCGGATGGGTTTGCCGTTGACCAGGATCGAATCGGCCGTGCTCCTGACCTCCTCGGGGAAAATCCCCAGAATGGAGTCGTATTTAAGAAGGTGGGCAAGCGTTTTAGCGTCGGTGATATCGTTGACGGCCACGACCTCGATGGACGGGTCCTTGAAAGCGGCCCGGTAAAAATTCCTGCCGATGCGGCCGAAACCGTTGATTCCGATTTTGATGCTCAAAATCTCCTCCTTTGGTGTTGTCGAATGACTTATTCATAACACAAAATCGACGGAGCGGGCAATCCGAGGGGGCTTACGGGCTCCGTCAGCTGTTTTCTTGCTGTTTGGGGGCCCTCACCGGCTGGAGTGCCCCGAGAGCCCAGGCTGTCAGCTCATTGAGAGAGGGGTGGATAACCTGGGAACGGTATATGGGCATGACGGATCCGGCTTCAGGGCAGGCCATGTCTTCGCGCGAAAGGCGGGGAACGGCGTTTTTGCTCCGGGGGCAGGCATAGCCCGCATTCATGAGGTAGACGAACGGCTGGACGAGAAGGGCGGCCTGGGGCCCGACGACATGAGCGCCCAGGATGCGGCCCGATGGGTCGGCCACGAGCTTGAAAAAGCCGTTGTCCGGGACGTCCCTTTCATAGCCCAGGGCGAAGCCTTTGGCCACTTCCGAATAATGATAAACGGCCGTCGAGACTTCGGATCGCGTTTCGAGGGCCTGCCGCTCGGTCAGACCGACATGGCCGATCTGGGGGTGGGTGAAGACCGCCCAGGGCACGGCGGAGTTGTCGGCCGTGGCCTTGGGCTTGTCCGGGGCGAAGAGGTTGTGGATCACGACGTCCGCGTCGGCGTTGGCCTTGTGACGAAACTGAAATCCGCCCAGCGCGTCGCCGATGGCCCAGATGTTCGGGCGGGTCGTTTCCAGGAATTCGTCGGTTTTGATCCACCCCTGGGGGGTGAGCTCCACGCCCGTCTTTTCCAAGCTGAGGAGGTCGGCGTTCGACCTCCGGCCGACGGCCACGAGGAGGGCGTCGGCCGCGGCCTCCGAGAGCGCGCCCGTCCGCGTGTCGGCGAAAGCGACGATCTTTTTGCCGTGCTCCTCCCGGACCGATCGGGCCTGGGAATTCAATCGGACATCAATATCCTTCCGGAAAACCCTCTCCACGAGGGCGCTGATCTCGGGCTCTTCGGCGGCCAGGAGCCTGGGAAGCATCTCGACGATCGTGACCTTCGTTCCCAGGGCGGAGAAAATGTGGGCGAATTCGGCGGCGATGATCCCCCCCCCGATGATGATCAGACTCGGCCAGGGCCGATCGGGAAATTTGTCTCCGAAGAAGCTTTCCGTGGTGAGGAAATCCGCGCCGTCCAATCCTTCGATCGGGGGGAGGAGAGATCGGGCTCCCGAGGCCAGAACGAAGCGCCGGCCTTCGAATTCTCCGCTGAATCCGGAGCCGTCGCCCCGTTTGACGCGCATTCTCATGGGGGCCTTGAAGGCGCCTTCCCCGTTGAAAATCGTCAGCCCCGGCACGTTCCTCAGGTTCTTTTCGATGTCCCGGCTGAGGTCGATTTTTTTCCACATGCGCCGGGCGACTGTCTCCCAATCCACGGCGGGCTTTTCGAATTTCAACCCGATGCGCTCGGCCCGCTCCGCGTCGCGGATGAGATCGGCCGGCGTGGTCAAGATCTTGGAGGGGATGCAGCCGCGCGTCAAGCAGGTTCCGCCGAATTTGCCGCTTTCCACCAGGGCGACGGCCCATCCCCGTTGCAGGGCCTCCTGGGCTACGGACAGGCCGGCGCCCGTCCCGACGACGACGAGGTCGTATGTGTTCATGCCGAGCTCCTCCTCAATGTGTTCGAATGCCTTTTCCGTGTCCCGCCCGAACCGTTCCGGCGGGCCGGCCGAGGCCCGTTCGCCTGCGTCGTCCTGAACATCAAGAAAAAAGCGGCCGGGGCCGAAGCGTCATCGCCCGTCCAGAAGCGCGGAGATGTGCTCCTCGGCCCGAAAAAGGTCCTCCACGACGGCGTCGGCGGGGCCGAAGTTTTGCTCCCGGCTGTACTCCGTCGGAACGGCGACGACATAACAGCCGGCATGTTTTCCGGCTAGGACTCCGTTCGCGGAGTCTTCGAGAACGATGCAGGATTGAGGCGGAAAACCCAATCCGGAGCAGGCAGCGAGAAAAATCTCGGGATCGGGTTTTCCTTTCTCGATCCCGTCCGAGGCCAGCAAAAGGTCGAACTTGTCCCTGAGACACAATCCGTCCATGGCGATGTCCAAAAATTCGCGCGGCGCTCCCGTGGCCACGGCCAGCTTCAGGCGGCCGAAGAAGGCGCCGATGATGCGGCTCAGCCCCGGCATGGGCCGGAGGTCTTCCCTCATCAGGCGGCGCATCAGTTCCGAGCGCTCGGCCAAGGCCTCTTCGGCGCTCATGTCCAAGCCGAGCTCCCGCACGAAAATCTCCATGCTTTCCAAAGCCTTGCGGCCCATCATGCGGCCCAGGAGCTCCTCGGAGGTTTCTTTTCCGAACCGGGAAGCGATCTCCCTCTCGGCCCGGAAATACAGGCGCTCGCTGTCGATCATCAGCCCGTCCATGTCAAAAATCAGCCCTTTCACGGCCCGCTCCTTGTCCGTGATCCGGAAAAAACTATTTTAAGGAGATTCTTCTCCGGACGCAAACGGGAGTGCTGTTTCAGGCGCGGGAAATTGAATCCGCCATGGAGAGTTCATCGGATTTTCCGGCTCTTCTCCTTCGGTTGACTCCCCGAAGGGGCTGGTGTACATTTCAATAAAATTCGTTCCGGCGGAGGGAGCCGCTGATCCGGGAGCAAGCATGAAAGTCCTGACCGCGGCCCAGATGAGGGCCATCGACCGAAAAACGATCGAGGAAATCGGCATTCCTGGCCCGGTGCTCATGGAAAACGCCGGCCTTCGAGTCGCGGCCGTAGTGCGGGGGATGGTGCAGAAGAAGGAGGGGCGGAAGCTCGTCGTCGTGGCGGGACGAGGCAACAACGGCGGGGACGGGTTCGTGACCGCCCGCCATCTCCACAACGACGGCTACAGCGTCGAGACGATTCTTCTCGGCAGAGTTGAGGACTTGAAAGGGGACGCCTTGCTCAACGCGCGCATCATCCGCAATATGGGGCTCTCCACAATCGAGGCCGAAAACGCCGAAAGGTGGACGCAATGCCGGCCCGTCCTCCACGGCGCCGGGGCGGTCGTAGACGCCGTGTTCGGAACGGGCCTGGTCAAAGCGGCCGGGGGCTTGTTCGCCGCGGCCATCGAGGACATCAACGCCTGCCGGGGATCGAAGATCGCCGTGGATGTGCCCTCGGGCCTGTCGTCGGACACGTTCCAGATTCCCGGGCCCGCGGTCCGCGCCGACGTCACCGTCGCCCTGGCCGCGCCCAAAATCTGCCATGTCCTGCCCCCGGCCGAGAATTATGTCGGCCGGCTGGTGATCGCCGACATCGGTATCCCCTCTGAGCTTTTGCGGAGCGAAGATCTCCGATTGGAAATGGCCGAGGAGATGATGATTCTCGGCCTTTACAGGAAAAGGCCGCGCGATTCCCACAAGGGGAGCTTTGGCCATCTGCTGGTCATCGGCGGCTCCGTGGGCAAGACGGGGGCTGCGGCCCTGGTGGGCAAGGCCGCGCTCAAGGCGGGAGCGGGACTGGTGACCGTAGCCGTCCCCCGGAGCGGTTTGGCCGCCGTGGCGCGATCGATGGACGAGCTCATGACCGAACCCCTGCCGGAGACGGCGGACAAGACGATTGCGCCCGAAGCCGTGGACCGGTGTCTGGAGCTCTGCCGGGGCAAAGACGGCCTGGTTCTCGGACCGGGACTGTCCACTCATCCTGAAACGGCTCGGTTTCTGAGGGATTTTCTGCCGCGGGCCAGACTTCCTCTTGTCCTGGATGCGGACGGCCTGAACATTCTGGCCGCGAATCCGGACCTTTTCTCCTCTTTGCCCCGTCCGGCCGTCCTGACCCCGCATCCGGGCGAATTCGGCCGCCTGGAGGGGACGAGCGCCGCCGATGTCCTGGAGAGGAGATTGGAGCTCGTTCCGGAATTCGCCCGCCGTCATGATGTCGTCCTTGTTCTTAAGGGCTACCGGTCTCTGACCGCCTCCCCGGACGGACGGATGTTCATCAACAGCACGGGCAATCCGGGGCTGGCCACGGGAGGGTCGGGCGATGTGCTGAGCGGACTCATCGGCGGCCAGCTCGTGCAGGACAGGGACGCCCTGAAGGCGGCCTTGGCCGGGGTTTACAGCCACGGCTTGGCGGGCGACCTGGCGGCGGACAAGGTCGGGCAGAAAGCCCTGACCGCGACCGACATCATCCGGTTTCTGCCCCGGGCGATCCAATCCCTGGAGGACAGGGCTTCCCGGGAATGACGGCCAAATCTTCTCCGGCGCGGACGGAAAAGAAGACGCGCCGCCGCGTCTTTCGGACACGAAGCCAAGAGGAAACCTTCAGCACGGCGCGCGCCTTGGCGCAGAGGTTCGGGGGGGATGAGGTCGTCTTGCTGTTCGGGGAGTTGGGCGCGGGAAAGACCGTTTTCGCCAAGGGCTTGGCCTCCGGTCTCGGCCTCGAGAATGCGGACGAGGTCTGCAGCCCGTCCTATACGCTTCTGAACATATACCCGGCCAGGGTTCCCGTCTTTCATTTCGACCTCTACCGTCTGAGCGGAGCAGCGGAGATTCTGGATTTGGGCTGGGAGGATTATCTCGGCCGGGGCGTCGTCATCGTCGAGTGGGGCGAGAAGCTGCCTTTCAAAGTCCGGGCCGTCCGGGTTTGCCTCGAGGTCGGAGAAGGCTCACGGCGGACGATAACCGTCGAGACCCAGGCCGGCTTCATCCCCGGCGCTCCGGGGGAGCCTCCGGGAAGGGGAATTTTTCCAAGTGGGCATCGAAAAAAGACGAGAAGGTCTCGTGCGGGACGGCGATATTGATTCGGGAGCGCCCTGCCGTTCGTCCCTTGCGCCGCTCGGTGAAGCCGGCCAGGGAGATGGCGCCGATGCGCGATTTCAGAAGCTCTTCCGGGCTCCGATTCACGGCGGCGAAAATGCCTAGGGCGTTTGCGTCCGTGTAGAATTCCGAAGCCAGCAGGCCGCGGGTTTCCAGGTAGGAGAGGTTCCGGGCCGTATGGTCCCTCGTAACCGCCCGGTAGGTCTCGGCGAGGGGGATTCCCTGCGGGTGGGCGAGCAGGTGTTCGACGAAGGCTTGAGCGATGTTGTCGACGCCGTTCGTCGGCAGGGCCAGGCGCAGGGAGAATTCGGCGATGAAGTCCGGATCGGAGGCGTGAACGAAACCGATGCGCAGTCCGCTGAGGCCGAGCGATTTGCTGAAGCTTTCGATGACCACGACGTTTTCGAGGGGCTCCAGGGCCCGGTAGAAGCCGTCCGACGGGTCAAGGAACAGGCGGCGATAAGGACAATCGACCAGGACGGCCGTCCCGGACCTTCCTAGCCTTCCGGCCGTATCGATGACCCGCCCCTCGGGCTGCACGCTTCCCAGGGGATTGCTGGGGTCGCAAATGACGACGGCCGCGCCGGAAAATCTTTCGGGTTTATCGTCCAGCTCTTCGAGAGACGCGTAAAAGTCCCAGGTCCGGTCGCGGGTCTGAAGGATCTGGCGGTAAGTTCCCCAATGAAATTCCGGTAGTAAAAACTTATCCGCGTCCAGGGCTTGAAAAGCGATGTCCAACCCCATGGATCCGCCGGGCGTGACGACGATACGGTCCGGCCGCGCCTTCCCCCCGAAATACGAAGCGTTGATCGCCGCCTTCAGGCTTTCGCGGCCGGTCGACGGGGGATAGGCTTGCATCTGCGGGTCATTGAAGGGGATGAAGGGAACGGCGGACTGCAGGTCGATGGGGCGAACGGCGGGGATGCCGCGCTCGAGGCGGAGGTGCTCCCCTCCGCTCTCCCGGCTCAGGCGTCCGATTTTCTGGGACAGGGAGACGATGGCCGAGGGCGCGGCGCCGCTTCTCAGAATCTTCATCGCCGGACCTCCTTTCCGTTCGTGCCGCGGCAACGAGAATAGCTTCTTTTCCGGTCCTCTTGGCCGGAGAACTTGAGGGTAACAGAATTTCCGGCTCGCAGGAAGTCCAGGGCGGACGGAACCGACCGTTTTAAGAGCGGACACGGATGCGAAATCCCAAAAAAGGCGCTTCTCCGGCCACTCGGAAGAGCCGCCTGTCGATTCAACCGGCCGCCCATCGAACATTCATTCTCCGCTTGGCTTCCGGGGGCGACAATGAAATTGACATGGCAGTCTCAGGAGAGGCAAAGAAACGATGAGCCGGTTCGGACAATTCGTTCGAGTCGTGGGCATTCTCCTTCTGGCCGCTTATTCTCCCGATCTCGGCTGTCAGGTGAATGACGGTTTGCTTCTGTTGACGGAACGGCTGGAAACGTTCAGGAAGGAGAATTATTCCCTGGAAATCCGCGGTGAAAAGGGGAGGCTTTTTTACTACGGCGCCTTCCACCGAGTGGATCCCCGAGATTCCCAGTTTGATGATTTGGAGAACAAATGGGAAGCGTACCGCCCTACGATCGCCTATTCCGAAGGAGGCCTCTGGCCTCTGGAGGCCAGCCGGGAGCTGGCCATCCGTCGATATGGAGAACAGGGCCTGCTCAGGTATCTGGCCGAAAGGGACGGCGTTCCTATCCGCTGCCTGGACCCTTCGCTTTCCAAGCAGGTTCAGTTCCTCAGATGTGTGTTTTCGACCTATGACATCAAGCTCTATTTCATCCTGAGGCAAGCCTGCATTCATCGGATGCTGCACAAGGACCAAGAGGATTTGCGTCGGCAGGCGGAGCTGTATCTCAAGGAAATCGGCTCCGTGGAAGAAGGGCGCCTCTCTCCGTGCACTATCGAAGAATTCGATCGGGCGGTCGCCGATTGTTTTCCCGAGCTCGAAGAATGGGACCAAATACCCGACTCATATTTTATCGAACAGGGAAAAGGACGGTTCCTGGCGAAGATTCATCGCCGCCTGAACGGCTACCGGGATCGCTTCATGATCCGAGCCCTCTCACGAGAGATCAAAAGGGGACATCGGGTGTTTGCTGTCGTCGGACGAAGCCACGTGATTAGGCAGGAAGCCACCCTCCGCATGTTGGCCGGATGATTGTCGGACGCCTTAACTGGTCCCTTGTCTTGCCTTTTGACGATTCGCCGCGCTTGGGACCGGCGGGCGCTAGGGCCGCCTGGGGCCCACGGCGGAAAGCAGCGAGGCCGCGGCGCGAGCCGGATCGGCGGCGGAGAGAATGGCCGATACGACGGCCACGCCGTCCGCTCCGGCGGCGATGACGGCCGCGGCGTTGTCGGCCCGGATGCCGCCTATGGCCAGGATGGGGATCGCGACCCGCGACCGGATCGCCTTCAACCCGGCGCAGCCCAGGGGCGGCCGTCCCGTTTCCTTGGTGAGGGTGGGGAAAACAGGCCAAACGCCGAGATAATCCGCTCCCCGTCTCTCGGCCTCCTCGGCTTCCTCGGGCGTGGCCGCGCTGAGTCCGATGAGACGTTCCCGGCCCATGATCCTCCGCGCTTCGGCATAAGGCATGTCGTCCCGGCCGAGATGGATTCCATCCGCACCGCATGCCAAGGCGATGTCCGCCCGGTCGTTGATGATGAACGGTATTCGGCTCCCTTTGAGTTGCCCGGCCAGCCTCTTGGCCGTGTCAAGGAATTCGCGCGTGCCGAGGTTCTTGGCCCGAATCTGGACGATGGTCGCTCCCCCCCGAATAGCCTCCCCGACGATGAGCGCCAAGTCTCGTCCGGCCGCCGTCCCTGCGTCCGCGACGAAACACAGCCGCCAGTCGACTGTTGACCGCACCTCGGGTTTCCCGTTCGAGATTTTCAGCGGACCGGCCGGTCTTTCTCCACCGGGATCAACGGCCTCGCCGGACAAGAAGCGTTCCGATCAAACTCAGGACGAAAACCACTCCGAAAACGTAAGCGATGCCCAGGGCGAAGGACGGCCAGGGGGTCAGGCCGCGGATCAGGCCCGAGTAGAGGAAGGGAAGCGCTTGGAACCTGAATTGAAGGAACGCGATTTGTATGACCAGCGCCGCCAAGACGAAGACAACGCTGAAGGCCAGGGCGACGGGTATCCTTTTCCGTCGGCCGATCGACTGGGCCACCACGCCGGCCAGGATGACGCTCAGGACGATGAGGAGAATGGAGACGATATTCTGCCAGCGGCTGAAGTCGGCCTTGACCCAGAGATGAGCCTGGTGCATGGTCGGATAGATTCTGGCCATGCTTTTTATGTTGTCCCAGGCGGATCCCAGAAAAGATCCGCCGCTTCCGGCGATGAGGATCTGCTGAAACAGGACATTCCCCCCAAGACCGATGAGAAAAGCCACGATCACGGCGACAATGACGCCGGCGGCCGGACTTCCGGCCCGAGCGGTTCCTTGGGGACGAGGATGCACCGCCGGGGCGGGAGCTCCGGGGGCCGGTGACGCGGGAACCGCCGCCGGCGGCCGGACGACCGTTTTCTGGGCTTCGGCCAGCAAGGCCGGGGTGGCGACGATCGTCCGGCTGACGTCCGCCGGATCGGTGAACAGGAATTCAAACTGGTCGAACTTGATTTTGTCTCCCGATCTCAACCGCTTGCGGGTGACGCGCATATCGTTGAGAAAGGTGCCGTTTGTCGATTGGAGGTCCTCGATTTCATAGTGGTCCTGGACCTTGAGGATTTTCGCCTGTCGACCCGAGATCGTGTTTTCCTCCATGCGGAGATCGCAATCGCGAGCGCGGCCGACAAGGAACTCCGCCTTGTCCAGGACGTAGGTCTTGTCCTTGTGCAGCCCGCTCAAACCGGTCAGTTTGACTTCGTTTTCTGTTTCGTTGTTCATGGTGTTTTCCTCTCCTCTCTTGAGGGATATTGTATGTAACAGCCGAAGAGAAATTCAACAGATATTTTCCTTTCCCGACGGGGAGGAGCCGCCCCGGAGGCCGAGAGACGCCGGGGGGCGGCATTGACAATTTCCGGCAATCAGATTTAAATACCGAAAGGAACGGAGAGCAAGGAAGGATCGTCATGCAGAACATTCGACAACGAATCCGCGAGATCAAAGATTTCCCCAAGCCGGGCATCGGCTTTAAAGACATCACCCCCGTGGTCCTCGACGCCGCGGCTTTCAAGGAGTCGGTGAACGCCCTGGCCTCCTGGGCCGCCACCAAGGAGCCGCAGCTCGTCGTCGGGATCGAGTCGCGGGGGTATCTGTTCGCCGCGCCCCTGGCCTTCACTCTCGGTCTGGGGCTGGCCCTGATCCGGAAAAAAGGGAAACTGCCCGGCCGGACGGTCAGTGTCGAAGCTCCCAACGAATACGCCGTCGAAACATTCGAGATGCACGCCGACGCGGTCCGGCCCGGAGCCCGGGTGGTCATCATCGATGACCTGATCGCCACAGGCTCCTCTTCGATCAGCGCCGTCGAGCTGGTTGGGAAACTGGGAGGCCGCGTCCTGGGATTCGGCGCCCTGGTCGAGCTCACGTTTCTGAAGGGCGTGGAAGCCGTGAAGAAAGCTCACCCGGAGGTCGATGTCTTCAGTTTGATCCGCATGGAGTCGTAGGGAGACGAGGATGAGCCTCCTTCGAGGGGTCGACCGCCTGTTCCGGTTGCGGGAAAACGGAACGACCCTCGGACGGGAAGCGCTGGGCGGAACGACCACCTTCATGACCATGTCCTATATCATCTTCGTCCAGCCGGCGATCCTGTCCAAGGCGGGAATGGATTACGGGGCGGTGATGACCGCCACCTGTCTGGCCTCGGCCCTGGCCACGGTCCTGACCGGGCTGCTGGCCCGCTACCCGATCGCCCAGGCTCCGGCCATGGGGCACAATTTTTTCTTCGCCTACACGGTCTGCGGCGCCGTCGCCGCCGGCGGCCTGGGCCACTCTTGGCAGGTGGCCCTGGGAGCCGTTGTCCTCTCCGGACTGTTCTTCGTCATCCTGTCTCTTCTGGGCGTTTGGGAGAAGCTCGTGGCCGCCGTCCCTGATTCGCTGAAATACGCCATCGCCGCCGGCATCGGACTGCTCATCGCGTTCATCGGACTGCAATACGGGGGGCTGGTCGTCGCCAACCCCGGCGCGCTGGTCCAACTGGGGAATCTTTCGAGCCGGCCGGCTCTCTTGGCCCTGGCCGGTCTGGCGCTGACCCTCATCCTCATGGCTCTCCGGATCCCGGGAGCCATCCTCCTGGGCATCATCGGCACCACCCTCCTGGGTTTTCCTCTCGGAGTCGTGAAGTATCAAGGCCTTGTTTCGAGCCCGCCCAGCCTGGCCCCGACGCTTCTTCAGGCCGACATCCTCGGCGCGTTCAAGACCGGGCTGATCGCCGTTGTGTTCGTGTTTTTCCTGCTTGATGTCTTCGACGCCGTGGGGACTCTGATCGGCGTGGGCGGACAGGCGGGATTCATTAAAGACGGGCGGCTTCCCCGGGCCAATCAGGCCATGATGGCCGACGCTCTGGGGACCGTGGGCGGGGCGCTCCTCGGCACATCGACGGTGTCGAGCTACGTGGAGAGCGCGGCCGGGATCGCGCAGGGCGCCCGGACGGGCCTGGCCAACATGTTCACCGCTCTCTTTTTCCTGCTGGCTCTTTTCTTCAGCCCGGCGGCCAGAATGATCGGCGGCGCCTATCCGTTCGACGGCCGGGACATTCATCCCGTCATCGCCCCGGCGCTCGTCGTCGTCGGCTACTTCATGATGAAGTGCGTGACCTGCATCCGCTGGGACGACATCACCGAGGCGTTGCCCGCCTTTCTGGCCATCCTCATGATGCCGCTGACATTGAACATCACCGAGGGCATTTCCATGGGATTCATTTCCTATGTGTTGTTGAAACTCGTGTCCGGCCGGGGGAAGGAGGTTCACGCCGTGGTGTATGTCATCTTTGTCCTGTTTGTGCTTCGCTACATTCTCGTTTGACGGAGCCGGTGCGGAAGGCTCAGGGCGGGAGCCGCAAGGGACGGGCGCGGGCGCAGCGGCGGAAAAATTATCCGGAAGGGAATTGGGAATGCGAAAATCTTCGGCCCGGTGCTTCACGATCCTTGCCCTGCTGGCGGGGCTCTTTTTCGGAGCGGCTGTTTTCCCCGAGCAAGACTTGTCGATCAACCCCCGCGGCCTTCGCTGGGCGGCCCGGGCCTTGAAGCGGATGACTGTGGAGGAAAAAGTCGGCCAGATGATCATGATCCGGGCCAACGGCCGGTTCCTCAGCGCGGACAGCGAGGCTCTTAGGGCTCTGGAATCTCTTGTCGGCGAACTCAGGGTCGGAGGAGTCGTTTTCTTCGCCGGACAGGTTTTCGAGACCGCCTGGCTCGCCAACCGCCTTCAGAAGCGAGCGAAGACGCCCCTTCTCATGTGCTCGGACTTCGAGCAGGGCGCCGGCTTTCGTGTGGAAGGAGCCACGGCCTTTCCGCCGCTCATGGCAGTCGGCGCCGCCGATTCCGAGGAGCTGGCCTACCAGATGGGCCGCATAACGGCCGTTGAAGGCCGGGCCATGGGCATCCATCAGGCTCTGGCGCCCGTGGCCGACGTGAACGTCAATCCCCTCAACCCCATCATCAACACGCGTTCCGTGGGGGAGGATCCCGACCAGGTCGGCCGACTGACCCGGGCGTTTGTCCGCGGCTGCCAGCAGTACGGCATGATCGCCACGGCCAAACACTATCCGGGTCACGGCGACACCGACATCGACACCCATCTCGACCTGGCCGTATTGACCGCCGATCGGGATCGTCTGGAGAGGGTCGAGTTCCGGCCGTTCCGCAGTCTCGTGGACGCCGGGGTGCTGTCGATCATGTCCGGCCATTTGGCCGTTCCGGCCTGCGACCCGACGCCGGGCCGGCCGGCAACCCTTTCCCCGGTCCTGTTGACGGACTGGCTGCGCGGAAGGCTGAATTTCCGGGGGCTGATCGTCACGGACGCCATGGACATGGGCGGAATCACGACCCTCTTTCCGCCCGGAGAAGCGGCCGTGCTGGCCGTCGAAGCCGGGGCGGATGTCGTGCTCCTTCCGGCCGATCCCAGGGAAGCGGCCAGGGCTCTCTCGGAAGCCGTGCGTTCGGGGAGGATTCCGGAAAAGAGGATCGACTCTTCAGTAAGGCGGATGCTCGCTCTCAAGGCCCGGCTCGGGCTTCACAAGGACAAATACGTCGACCTCGAGCGCCTGCCGGAAATCATCGGCCGGGAGGACCACCGTCTTTGGGCGGCCCGCGCTTTCAGGGAATCCCTGACTCTGGTCAAAAACGAGGGAAACGTCCTTCCCTTCGGTGAGGAGGACAGAAAAATCGCCGTCCTGTCCCTGAGCAGCGACGAGGGCGGCACCTTCGCCGGACGGATTTTCGTTCGGGAAGTTCTCAAGCGCCGTGAGGATGCGGTGTTCGGTTATGCCGAGGCTTTTACCGACAGGCTGAAGATCGCGGCCCTGGCGGAGTCCGCCCGGGGGGCCGACGCGATCCTTGTCGCTCTCTTCTCCCGGCTGGAGGATAGGAAAGGCACGGCGGGCCTGAATCCAGGGCACGCCGCCTTGGTCCGGGAACTGGCTTCATCCGGCAAGACCATGGCCGTCCTTTCCTTCGGCAGTCCCTATTTTCTGGGTGAGTTCCCCGCGGCGGCCTGCTACGTCTGCGCCTACAGAAATTCGCCCGAAGCACAGAGGACGGCCGCCGCCGCCGTTTTCGGCGAGGTCGGGTTTTCGGGCCGGTTGCCCGTATCCCTGCCGGGACTCTTTCCCCGGGGACATGGTCTTGTCCTTCCCGCCGGCGGCGTGGAGGAACGATGAGGGGCGGGAGAGTGAAAACGAGCCGAGACGCCGCCGCCGCCCGCGAAAAACTCCATCGGCGTCTCGAAAAATTTCCGCGCCTGCCCCTGACGACCCTCCCGACGCCGCTTCACAGGTTGGAGAATCTTTCGTCGCGACTCGGCGGTCCGGACATCTGGATGAAGCGGGACGACCTGACCGGCCTGGCTTTCGGAGGCAACAAATCGCGGAAGCTGGAGTTCATCCTGCCCGACGCCAAGGCTCAAGGAGCGGACACGCTCGTCACTTGGGGCGGTCTTCAATCCAACTGGTGCCTGCAGACCGCGGCCGCGGCCCGCAAATCCGGACTGAATGCCGCTCTCATTCTTTTCGCCGCCGACGCTCAGGCCCCTGAAGCCGACGGCAACCTCTTCCTCGACCGCCTGGCCGGTGCGGAAGTGCGTTTCGTCGGGACCGAAGGGGGGAGAATAATCACTTTTGAGGCCGCCGAGCCGCACATCGCGGCCATGGCCGAAGCGATCCGGTCTCGGGGCGGAACCCCGTACGTGATTCCCATCGGCGGGTCAATGCCCGGAGGCTCCATGACCCGCCCCCTGGGCGCCGTGGCCTATGTGCGAACGCTTGTCGAGACCGTCGAACAGGCGCTCGAACTGGGCCTCGATGTCGGCGCGATCGTCCACGCCTCGGGATCGGGGAGCACGCAGGCCGGGCTGGTCGTCGCCGCCAGGGCCCTGGGGCTCGACCTCAAGGTCATCGGCGTCAGCGTTTCCGAAAAGAAAGAAACCTTCGGGCGCCTCATCCTGGAACTCTGCCGCCGGACCGAAGAAACCCTGGGAATCGAGGCCCGCGTCGGCCCCGATGATGTCGTCGTTATGGACGACCACATCGGCCCGGGATACGGCTTCGTGGACAGCTCCGTGGCCCGAACCTTGGCCCGGATCTTCCGAGAGGAAGCCGTGACTCTCGATCCCGTTTACACGGCCAAGGCCATGGCCGGGCTTGAGGACCTGGCCCGGCGGGGCTTCCTTCCTCGAGACCGGGCAGCGGTCTTTGTGCACACCGGCGGCACGCCGGCGCTCTTTCCCTACCGCCGGGAAATCCTGAGCCTGATTCCGTGAGCCGGGCTCAGCGCCCCGAGAGGGACTTCAGGAACTTGAAAAACTCGTTGTTCGTCGACAGCAACAGCCAGGTGTTGGCGTCCAGGGTCGTCCGGTAGGTGTCCAGGGTTTTCCAGAACTGGTAGAACTCGGGATCGCGGTTGAAGGCCTCGGCGTAAATGCGGGTGGCCTCGCCGTCGGCCCGGCCCTTGATTTCCTGCGCGGTTTTGTAAGCCCCAGACTGGATGCGTTTCAGCTCCCGCTCTTTCTGGCCGCGGATTTCGGCGCTCTTTCCTTCGCCCTCGCTGCGGTACATGGAGGCGATCCTCTGCCTCTCGGCGATCATGCGGTCGAAAACCTTCTGCTGAACTTCTTCCACGTAATTGACCCGCTTGACCTGGAGATCGCGGAGCTCGATGCCGAACTCGGGTGTGATGGCCGCGGCTTTTTCCAGGATAATGCGCGAAATCAAGTCCCGGCCGACCTTCACCTCATCCAGCTTCTCCTCGGTCTGGAGTATGGCCGCTTCCTCGGTCTTTTCGAAGGCGCGGTTCGAGGAGCGGACGATTTCGATCAAGTCGTTGTTGGCCACGGCGTTCCTCGTCTCGCCGTCCAGGATGTCGTCCAGGCGCGAATAGGCGCCCCGCTCGTCCCTGACCCTCTGGAAGAAGACCAGGGGATCGCTGATCCTCCACCGGGCATAGGTGTCGACCCAGATGTATTTCTTGTCCCGGG
>Ga0068714_10000871_pt1 | contig 49852 bp, 37 predicted proteins | sample MTBNYHSulfiMetaG_FD_62988 | JGI IMG/M metagenome (GOLD analysis project Ga0068714, IMG submission 62988) | Enrichment culture microbial communities from rom New York Harbor, USA that are MTBE-degrading - MTBE-NYH (New York Harbor Sulfidogenic)... | ecosystem: Environmental > Aquatic > Marine >... | reverse complement strand
CAGGGTCAGCTCAACGGGGTCGGAGGCTATGAGTTCCTGCTGTCGGTGTTCGACGACCGCAAGAACGTCAACGACCTCGTGCGGGTGAAGATCTGGAAGGCCAACGGCAAGCTGGCCGGGGTGATCTACGACTCGCAGCCCGGCTCGCCGGATGAGGCCGTGGCCGTCACCCCGATGAAGACCGGCAAGATCACCCTGCCGCTCTTCAAGGGCAAGAGCTGGAAGTACTACTTCATGAAGAAGAAGTGACGACCTAAGGTGCGAGACGGGGCGCCGGCTCATCGGAGCCGGCGCCCCCGCACCTGAACGACGGGGGCGCCGGCGGCCTTGCCGCCGGCGCCCCCGTCGTCTCTCGTGCCGCCTCGCGTCTCAGGCGGTTTCGCGTCTGGGGCCGCTGCGCGTTCCGGGCGGCCACCAGTCCGGTCAACCGCGCAGGCGGACCGGGCCGCGGTGGGACCTCCGTGCTTCTCAGCTGCCGCCCACCCGGGCGGCGCCGAATCAGTCGAAGTCGACGGCGCCGCCGGCGGCGAGCTCGACGAGCTCGGCGCCGCGACGCACGCGCACCGGCGCGGCCGAGTCGGAGCGGCTCGACAGGCGCGCGCGCCCGCGCGCGAGCTCGAGCCGCAGCGGGTGGCCGCGGTAGGCGAAGTCCACGTCGATCGGGCCGAGCTCGGCCGGCGGCCGCGGGTCGACCGACAGCACGCCGTCCCTGTGCTCGAGCCCGGTGAAGCAGCGCTGCAGCAGGTCGACGCCGGCGGTCATCGCCCCGAGGTGGATGCCCTCCGGGGTCGTCCCTCCCTGGATGTCGTCCACGTCGCTGCGCAGCGTCTTCATGAAGCGCGGGTAGGCGCTCTCGCGGCCCTCGCGCGCCAGCGCCCAGGCGAAGACGGCGTCGCTCAGTGTGGAGCCGTGGCTCGTGCGCTCGAGGTAGTAGTCGATCGTCGCCGTGATCTGCTCGGGCCGCAGCTCGTAGCCGAGGCGGCCCAGGATCGCCTGGAGCTCCTCGCGCCCGAAGACGTAGAAGAGCATCACCGCGTCGGCCTGCTTGGAGAGCTTGTAGCGGTTGGGGGAGTCGTTCTCGGCCTCGAGGATGCGGTCGAGGCGGTGGATGTCGCCGTACTTCGCCCGGTAGCCCTCCCAGTCGAGCTCCTCGAGCTGCTCGTAGCCCTCGAACTGGCTGATGACCCCGTCGGCGTGGAAGGGGACGACGAGCCTGCGGCTGAGCTCCTCCCAGCGGCCGAGCTCGTCGTCGTCGATGCCCAGGGTGTCGGTGAGCTCGGCCGCCCGCCGCTCGGAGAGCCGCGCAGGCAGGCGGGCGGCCTCGCCGAAGAGCCAGGCCGCCATGACGTTGGTGTAGGCGTTGTTGTTCAAGCCCGGCGTGTCGACCCCCGGGTAGGCGGTGTGGAACTCGTCGGGGCCGAGCACGCCGCGGATCTCGTAGCGCCCGCGCGCGCCGTCGTAGCTCGCCAGCGAGCCGAAGAAGCGCGCGATCTCGAAGAGCAGCTCGGCGCCGTAGTCCTCCATGAACTCGTCGTCGCCGGTCGTGTCGTGGTAGCGGCTCACGTTGCGCGCGATGGCGAGGCCGACGTGCCGCTGCAGGTTGGTCACGTCGGGGATCCAGCGCCCCGACTGCGGGTTCAGGTGGATCTTCTGCGCCATCTCTTCGCCGTTGCTGCCGCACTGCCAGGGGAACATCGCCCCGCGCAGGCCGTCGCGGCGCGCCATGCGGCGCGCCTCGGGCAGGCGCCGGTAGCGGTACTTGAGCAGGTCGCGCGTGACCTCGGGCAGGCGCAGGTCGAGCACGGGGAAGACGTAGAGGTCGTCCCACATCGCGAGGCCGCGGTACGCCTCGCCGTGCAGGCCCCGGGGCCCGAGGGAGACGTCCATGTCGAGGGTGTTCGGCGAGGCCGTCTGGAGGAGGTGGAAGAGGTGAAGCCGGGCGATCTGGAGGACGTCGTCGTTCTCGGGCAGCTCGAGGCTCGATCGCGCCCAGAGGTGGCTCCAGGCGGTCTCGTGGCCGTTCAGCAGCGCGCTGAAGTCGCCGGCCCTCTCGAGGGCCAGAAGGGCGTCGTGGCCGGGCTCGAAGATGCCGTCGTCGCGCGAGGTGAAGACGGCGACGACCTTCTCGACGGTCGCCGCCTGGCCCTGCGCGAGCGCGACCTCGAGCTCGTGCGCGATCACGCCCTCGTCGCGGCTCAGCCGCCGCTCGGGCGCCGCGCGCCCGGCGGCCGCGTCCGCGGCGCGCGCCTCTGGCGCGCGCCCTTCACCGGCGGCCGCGCCGGCCGCCACATCCGCCGCGCCCGCGCTGACCGCCGCGTCGTCGCCCGCGCCCACGAAGACCCGCGTCCGCGCCGCCTCGGCGACCCGCACGTGCGAGCGCACGGTCTCGACGCGCGCGACCAGCGTCTCCGCGTCGGCCTCCTCGAGGCCGAGCACCTCGAGGTGCCGGCTCGAGAGCTTGCGGTAGCGCGGCACGCCCCAGTTCGTGACCGAGGCGTCGATGCCGGCGCGCACCCGCAGGCTTCCCGACCAGTCCTCGGCCGTGACCGTCGTCTGCAGGGCGGTGAGGTGGGGGAGACCCATGTGGACGAGGCGCCGCTCGACGGCGCGCGTCGTGCGGGCCTCGGCGTCGCGGAAGCGGACGTCGCGCGTCAGCACCCCGCTGCGAAGGTCGAGCTCCTGGCGGTAGCCGAGCAGCTCGACCTCCCGCAGGTCGATCCACTCGCCGCCGTCGATCGCGAACCGCAGCACGAGCCAGTTCGGGATGTTGACGATGGACTCGTTGGTGATCGTCTGGCCGGCGATGTCGGTGTCGAGCCGGTTGTACACGCCGGCCGGGTACGTGCCCGGGTAGTGCACGTCGTCTGCCGACGACTCGGCCGCGGCGCCGCGCGTCGCCATGTAGCCGTTACCCAGCGTGCACAGGGCCTCGCGGAGCCCCTCGTTCTCAGGGTCGAAGCCCTCGTACGCCCATACCCACGGATCCATGCGCTCCCTCACTGCCGATGCTGTCGTGTCATCCGGTGGCCGTCCGGCCGGATGTTCGCGTCCTGCTGGATGCTGTCGTCGTGCCGCCCGCGATCCGCCGGCCCCGGTCGTTACTCCGTGCCCGCGGCGCTCGCGTCGCGTGTCCGCCCGCCTGCGGCGACAGTCGCGGCCCGCGCAATCGTCTCGCGACAGGGCCGCGACCGCCACCCGCGTCGCGCTGCTGCGGGTCATACCCACAGGCCGCGGCCCGCAGACCTGCGCCAGACGGCTCCCCCGGCCGGCGTCTGACCGGCACACCGGCAATGGCTCCCCCGGCCGGCGTCTGACCGGCACACCGGCCATGGCTCCCCCGGCCGGCGTCTGACCGACGCGCTCGCCCGTGACATGATGCGGCGCGCGACGCCGCGGCGTTCGGCAAGCGGCGCCGGTGGGCAGAGAACACGGCAGACGACGACAGAGCCGGAGGTGAGACCGCGTGGAGCGCATCGTGACGGTGACCGTGAACCCCACCGTGGACATCAACACGCACGTGTCGCAGGTGCTGCCCGAGAAGAAGCTGCGCTGTGGCCCTCCGCACCGTCAGCCCGGGGGCGGCGGCGTCAACGTGGCCCGCGCGGTGCACCGGCTGGGCGGGGAGGCCACGGCGTTCTACCTCGCCGGGGGGCCGCCGGGCGAGATGCTCTGTCAGCTGATGGAGGGCGAAGGGGTCGCGCAGCACGCGCTGCCCGTCGGCGGCTGGACGCGGGAGAACCTGATCGTCTTCGAGGAGGCCTCGGGGCTGCAGTACCGCTTCGGCATGCCCGGTCCCGAGGTCGAGGAGGAAGAGTGGCGGCGCTGTCTCGACGAGCTCGCCGCCCTCGAGCCGGCGCCCGACTACCTGGTCGCCAGCGGCTCCCTGCCGCCCGGCGTGCCCGACGAGTTCTTCGCGCGCGTCGCCGAGATTGCCAGGGACCGCGGCGCGCGGCTCGTCGTCGACACGTCGGGCGAGCCGTTGCGCCACGCCGTCGACGTGGGAACCTTCATGCTCAAGCCGAACCTTAGGGAATTGCGGGAGCTGGTCGGCGAGGAGCTCGAGGGAGAGCACGAGCAGGTCGAGGCCGCGCAGGACCTCGTCGAGCGCGGCCGGGTCGAGGTGGTCGTGCTCTCGCTGGGGGCCGGAGGGGCGCTCGTGGTCACCTCGGACACGGTCGAGCCGATCCGCACGCCGACCGTGCCGATCCGCAGCAAGGTCGGCGCAGGCGATAGCATGGTGGGCGGCATGGTGCTCGCGCTGGCGCGGGGATGGGAGTTGCTGCCGGCGATCCGCTTCGGCGTCGCCGCCGGCGCGGCGGCGGTCATGACCGACGGCACCGAGCTCTGCCGGCGTGACGACACGGAGCGTCTCTACGACGAGATGCGCGAAGGGATGGAGGCTGGATGACGACCATCGACCTCGATCGGGTCAACGCGGTGATCTTCGACACCGGGGGCGCGAAGGGCTACGCCGGTGTGGCGGGGCTGGGCCGCACCGCGGCCGACCTCTATCACCGCGTCGTGCTGCGCGGCGTGAAGACGGCGGTCGTCGGCCTCGGCCGGGGCGGCGACGACGCCGACGCGGACGAGCCCGACCCCGGCGTCCTGCTCGCCGCCGCGCGCGGTCTCGGCGCCGGCCCGGAGGCCACGGCGGTCGTCGCCGGCTCGCCGCGGGTCGCCGCCGTGGCCCGCCGCGCCGGCTTCGCCGCCGTGGCCGACGGCGCCGCCGCCGTCGAGCTTCACATCGCCCCGCGCATCCTGTCGACGATCCCCGACGCCGTGCAGTCCTGGGACACGGTCGAGGCGCTTCTGCGCGAGCGCCGCCTCGCCGTCTTCCTCGACTTCGACGGCACGCTCTCGCCAATCGTCGACCGGCCCGACGAGGCGCGGCTGACGCGCTCCGGCGGGCCGGCGCTCGAGCGTCTCTCGAGGCTCTGCCCGGTGGCCATCGTGAGCGGCCGCGACCTCGCCGACGTGCGCCGCAAGGCCGGCGTGGAGGCGCTCTGGTACGCCGGCAGCCACGGCTTCGAGGTCGCCGACCCCGACGGGGAGACGCACGCGCATCCCGAGGCCGACCAGGCGGTAGCCGACCTCGCCGAGGCGCGGCGGCAGCTGAACGAGCGGCTGCGCGACCTGCCCGGGGCGATCGTCGAGGACAAGCACTACGCGCTGGCGGCGCACTACCGCATGGTCGACGCCGACCGTGCCTCCGAGGTCGTCGACGCGGTCGCCGACGTCGGCGCCCACTACCCGACACTGCGCATGACCAGCGGGCGCAAGGTCGCCGAGTTGCGGCCCAACATCGACTGGGACAAGGGCAAGGCCCTGTTCTGGCTGCTCGACCAGATCGCCCCGGGCGACGACGAGATCCTGCCGCTGTACGCGGGGGACGACCTGACCGACGAGGACGCGCTGGCGGCCATCGCCGAGCGCGGCTTCGGCGTCGTCGTCGTCAACTACGAGCTCGGCGACCGCCCGACGGCGGCCCACGTCGCCGCCGCCGACCCGGAGGAGTTCTGCACCTTCCTCGACCTCGTCTCCGGCATGCTCGAAGAGGGTGGCGGGAGCAGCTGATGGCCGGCGCGGCCGAGAAGCTCCGCGTGAAGCCGGGGATGACGGCGGCGATCCTTCACGCCCCCCTCGAGGTCGTCGAGCGCCTCGGGCTGCCGCGCGACGTGGACGTCGTCGAGCGGGCCGAGGGCGCCGACTTCATCCTCACCTTCGCTGCGACGCAGGCCGAGGCCGAGGAGCGCGTGCAGGAGATCGCCGTGCACGTGCGGCCCGAGACGGTCGCCTGGGTCGCCTACCCGAAGGGCGGCAAGGCGGCCGGGCGCGACGTGAGCCGCGACACGATCTGGGCGTTCGTGCGCACGATCGGCCTCGATCTCGTCGCCAACGTTGCCGTCGACGACGTCTGGTCGGCGCTCCGCCTGAAGCCCGCGAGGGAGCGCCCGCGCGAGTCCTGAGGCCGGCGCCGGGGTGCCCGTATGCGCCGGCGCGCCCGTATGCGCCGGCGCGCCCGGATGCGGCGGGGCGCCCGGATGCGGCGGGGCGCCCGGATGCGGCGGGGCGTCGCGGCGCTCAGTCGGCGGCGTCGGGGAGCGCGGGCCCGAGGCCGCGGCCGGCCGAGCCCCTTCCGCCGGTCCGTGCGCCCTTCCGCGCGCCGGCTCGCTCGCGCCCCGGCGCGTCGGCGCCGGCACCGTCACGACCCGGCGCCTCCGCCCCTGCGTCGGCGGGCACTCCGGCCTGTGCATCCGTCTGCTCCTCGGTCCTCTCGCCCTCCCGCGCCTCGCCGAACCGTCGCACCTCGGGGCGCGAGGCTGCCAGCGCCCCCGTGAGGAGCATCCCGGCCGCGGCGCCGAGGAAGAGCGCCCCGACGCTCGCCTTGACGACCACGCCGGCGAGCGCCTGCGAGAGGGGCATGACCGCGAACATCGACAGCATGGCCAGCGACATCATCCGGCCGATGAGCTCGGGCGGCGTGTGGCGCTGCAGGTAGGTCATGATGGCCACGCTGAGGTAGCCGTTCCCCAGCCCCATGACCGCCATGACCGGCACTGCCGTCCAGGTGCTCGTCACCCAGGAGAAGACGGAGAGCCCCGCGCCGAAGACGGCGAAGAGGGTGATCAGGATGAGGCCGAGCACACGCGGAGAGGGCCGCCGCGCCACCCCGGCGACGATCAGGCCGAAGAGGTTGCCGAAGGCGTAGCCCGAGAGGACGAGGCCCAGAGCGGCCGCGCCCTCGGGCAGGCGGCTGTCGGCGAGCACGGGGACGCCGACGAGCAGCGGCCCGGACATGAAGAAGTTGGCGAGGGCGATGAGCACCATCACCCAGACCAGGTGTCGGCGCCCGGCGACGAAGCGCAGGCCTTCGGCGATGGACCGCAGCGGGTGGGCGTGGTCGGTCTCAGCGGGCCTCCGCATGCGTCCGATCATGGCGAGCAGGCCGATCGAGACGGCGAAGGCCGCGGCGTGCACGGCGAAGGCGACGCCGACCCCGGTCAGCGAGGCGACCTGCTCGCCGGCGACCGTCGTGGTCGCGAACCAGCCGATGAGCACGCCGGCCGCCGTCGGGCCGAGGAAGCTCGCCAGCTGGTCGCCGAAGAACACGAGGGAGTTGCCGCTCTCGAGCCGGTCGTCGTCGACGAGGCGCGGCACGGCGGCCTGGGACGCCGGCTCGAAGACGCCGGTGACGACGCCGAAGGCGAGCGCGGCGAGGTAGACCATCCACATCTCGACCGCGCCGGCGAGGACGGCGGCGGCGAGGGCGACCGCCATGACGCCGCGCGCGACGTTCGCGTGGATCATGATGTCGCGCGGGCTGTAGCGGTCGGCGAGGGCGCCGCCGACCAGCATGGCGACGGCGCGGGCGACGCCCGCCACGGCGAGCACGGCGCCGAGCTGCAGCGGGTCGCGCGTGAGCTGCAGCACGAGCCACGGCATGGCGATGAGGTGGAACTGGTCGCCCAGCAGGGCGACGGTCTGGCCCAGCCAGAGGTAGCGATAGTCGCGGTCGGCCAGCACGGTGAGCATCAGGGCCTCCCCGTCTCCGTCCGGCGGCCAGCGGCGGTCGCGGACCGCGCGAGGAATCCGTCGACGAGCGCCTCCAGCCCGGCGTCGATCTCTTGGGCAGGCTCCATGAGCCTGCCCTCCGCCAGCGCCGCGCGGATGTGCGGGAAGCGGTCCTCGGGCAGAGCGCTCAGCTCCCCCTCCTCGAGGTCCTCGTGGTACTCGACGTCGGCGAGGTGGGCGGCGTAGGAGAGCGCCGCGCCGACCACGTAGTGACTGATGCCGTTCACCGCGGCCAGCGCCTGCGGGTAGCTCAGGCCGGCTTCGGCGAGCGTGCCGAGGAGGAGCTCCGCGGGGCGCAGGCTGACCTCGGTGCGCAGCGGGCGGCCGGCGACCAGCGGCAGCGCGCGCGGGTGCGCGAGCAGCGCGTCGCGGAAGGCGCGGGCGCCGGCCAGCGCGCGCTCGCGCGGGGCCACCGTCTCCGCGTACCAGGTCTCGCTCATCGCCGAGAGCACGGCGTCCATGACGAGGTCGTAGAGGGCCGACTTGTTCGGCACGTGGTAGTAGATCGTGCTGGCGTCGACGCCGAGCTCGGCGCCGAGGCGGCGCATCGAGAGTCCCTCGAGCCCCTCCCGGTCGACGATGTCGAGCGCCGCCTGCACGATGCGCTCGCGCGTCAGTGGGGTCTGGCCTGTCGTCCTCGGGCTCATCGCCGCCTCCGGCCCTCGTCGTTATCCAACTTCGTTGGAAATTATATCCAACGCTGTTGGATTGTCAAACGCCGGCGTCGAGGAGCGGCGCTCGCGCGCCGCCACCCCGGGGTCGGAGGGCGGCGTGCGCGGTGAGTGCGCGGGAGAGAGGTCCGGAGCGCTGCGAGAGAGCTGGGGCACGACGAGAGGGTCGGAGCGCTGCGAGAGAGCCGCGGCACGACGAGAGGGTCGGAGCGCTGCGAGAGAGCAGGAGCGCTGCGAGAGAGCAGGAGCGCTGCGCGAGAGTTCGAGTGGGGATGCGGCGGGGGCGGCTCTCGCCGCCCCCGCCGCATCCCCGGGATGTCGCCTGTACTTACGGCCCTGCTACGGCTGCCGGGGCGACGATGCGGCCCCAGCCGTAGGCCGTGTCCTCCCCGACCGCGCCGAGGTCGAGAGCCGTGCCCTCGAGTCTCAGCTCGGCCTCGAGCGGCGTCCAGACCCCGTCGCCGTTCGGGTCGGCTGCTCCGAGCATGAGAGCCACCGTACCGGTCACGTGCGGCGCCGCCATCGACGTGCCGGACATCGTCGCGTAGCCGCCGCTCTTCGATGTCGAGTAGATGCTCACGCCGGGCGCCGCGACGTCGACCTCGGGGCCGCGGCTGCTGAACGAGGCGACGACGTCGCTCGAGTCGGTCGCCGCGACGGCGATCACGCCCTCGAACGCCGCCGGGTAGCCGACGGTGTCCTCGCCGGGCCCGGAGTTGCCGGCCGAGCACACCATGATCACGCCGGCGTCCAGGACCGCGTTCGTCGCGTCTTCGTACGCCGCCACGTACGACGTCGTGCCGAGACTCATGTTGATGACGTCCATGCCGTGACTGACGGCCCACTGCATACCCTCGATGATGTCGGAGGTGGTGCCGCGGCCGGACCGGTTCAGGACCTTGATGCCGTAAAGGTTCGCCGACGGGGCGACGCCGATGACGCCGATCTCGTTGTCGATGGCCGCCACCGTGCCGGCGACGTGCGAGCCGTGACCGTTGTCGTCGTCGAAGGTCTTCGTCGGGTCGATACAGTTCACTCCGCCCTTGACGTTGGCCGCCAGGTCCGGATGGTCGATGTCGATGCCGGTGTCGATGATGCCCACGTTGACGCCGGCGCCTTTCAGCAGGTAGCTGCTCCACACGACCTCGGCGTCGATCTTGTCGACGCCCCAGGGGAACTGCTCCCCCACCGGCGGCGGCGGGACCGGCTTACCCTTGTGCGCGTACTGGACGACGTCGAGCTCGACCGTCTTCACCCCGGCGAGCGCGCGCACCTTGCCGGCGGCGGCCTTCGACGGGAGCTTGAAGACGGCGCCGTTGACGATCCACAGGTCTTTGATCTTGGTGCCGCCGAGCTTGCCGATCTGCTTGACGGCGGCGGCGTGATCGGCGCCGTCGAAGGTCACGATGTACCGCTCCGCCGCCGCCGCCGCCGCCAGCGCCGGCACGAGCAGCGCGACGAGCACGGCGAGGACGACGGCGCACAGGACCTTGCGCGACCAGCTGTGCATGGATGCCCCCCTTCCCCGTCCCGGCGGCCACCGGCGACGGGCCCAGATGAAAATAGTGCCTACAGCGCGACTCTACGCCTTTTGCTGCGACTTCGCCACGGTGACCTGCGCGGCCGCCAACGCGGAGTCCGACCGGCGCGGCCTTCCTTGCGGTCGCGAGCCGGCGCGACCCGTCGTCAGGACCAGACGAGACCGTTCGGCGATGCGTTCGTCGCGACCGGTCGAGCCCGTCCGGGAGCGCGTTCGTCAGTACGGGTCGACCCTATCCGGGACCGCGTACGTCACGACCGGTCAGGTCCGGCCCACACCGTGTAGGGCGCTCTGTCGCAGCCGAGCCGGCGGACCTCGGCGGCGAATCGGCGAAGGATCGGCCGGCGGTGCTCAGGCAGCGAGGCGATCAGGTCGTCCAGCAGTCGGTCGAGGCGGTGGCACACGTTCGCCGAGCCGCCGCCGTCGTCCACGATCTCGCGCAGGGCGAGTCCGACCCAGCCGTCCCACGTGAGCCGCGGGACGACGGCGCGCAGCCTGCCGTCGTCGTCGCGGTACTCCGGCCCGGGGAGGTCGGACTCGCCCACCCTGCGCAGGATCTCGTGCAGGTGGTCGAGGACGATCACCGCGGTGTCCGCCTCGTTGACGCCGGGGGAGAGCGCGCGCAGGGCGATGTTCACGAGCTGACGGACCCCGTAGGTGGGATCGAGCCGCACGCTCCGTTCGTGGCCGAGCGAGACGACCTCGGAGAGCGGGAGCTCCGCGTCGCCCGGCCGACCGAAGACGCGGACCAGGGTCGTCCCCTCGCTGACGAAGAGGCCGAGGGGCGCGGTCACGACGACGACGGCGTCGTGCGACCGCGCCCACTCGACCGCCGCGCCGGGCGAGAGGCCGACGACGGTGGCGCTCCGCGGCGCCGGGATCTCGATGACGGGCGCGCCCTCGAGGGCGCGCCCGTCATCGCCGTTCCCGGCCGCAGGCGCGGTGGCTCGGTCGCCGCCCGCGGCCGGCGTCTGCCCGTCGGCGCCGCTCCCGGCCGCCTCCCGCGCCGCGGCGTCGCCATCTCCGTCGTCGGCCGTTGGCCGCGCCTGGCCGCGGGAGTTGCTCTCGGCCGGACTCATGGCGGCGTCGACCGCGCGCAGCGTCTGCTCGCCGATCCTGTGCACCACGGTCTCCACGCGGATCGACTGCGCGACGCGGTGGATGTAGCTGATGAAGATGAGCAGGCTCGCCCCGACCGCGAGGTAGGCGCCCGACACCGTGACCACGGGGATGAAGTCGCCCTCGGGTGCGGACGCCGACCTCACGAACCAGAGCCCGACCAGGGCGTAGGCGAACGTCCCGAGGAAGACGCCCATCGCCACCTTCGTCGAGCGCTCCTGGAGGAAGAGCGAGACGACCCGCGCGGTCAGCTGCGAGCTCGCGAGCTGCAGCACCACGAGCGTGATCGAGAAGACCAGCACGGCGAGCGACAGCATCGCCGTGGCGATCGTCGCGAGGATCGTCCGCGCGCCCTCCGGAGAGCCGCCGTAGAGCGCCAGGTCGCCCGCGTGGCCGTGGATCGCGGAGTCCACCGCGATGAGGGCGGCCGCCAGGACGATGAAGCCGAGCAGGATGAGAGCCGGGATGAACCAGAGGCTCTCCTGGACGTAGCGTCTGATGACGTCAAGGCGCAGCATGTGCCCTCGGTGCGGCCGTCACTCGGTCGCTCGCCGCCCGGCGCCGCCGGCGCGGCGGCGGCGCCCTGCCGGGTCAGTCATACCCGCTGCGCCTCGTTCCAAGGGAGGACCGGACGTCCGACGCCCGCCTCCTTTCGCCCTCTGCTACCGAGACGACGGCGATGCCGTCATCGTGATCGCCGTGCCGCACGTCGCCCGTGACCCCGGGCGCGTGAGCGACGGGCTCGGGGACTGACGCCCGCCGCCCCGGGCTCAGCCCTCTGACTGCAGGGCCTCGAAGGCGAGCTGCCCGGGCTGCTGGGGCCGCTCCAGCCACAGCCGCCCGTCGAGCTCGCGCCCCGTCTCCTTGCGGCGCACGCCGCCCCACTGCTTGAAGTAGAAGGGCACGCCGGCGGCGACGCACTGGTCGCGGATCGAGCGCACCCAGTCGGGGTGCAGAGCCCGCGCTCCCGGGCCGGACTCGCCGCCGAGGATGACCCAGCCGACGCCGCGCAGGTCGAGGGCGTCGATCGGCCCGAGGAGCGGCTCGAGCGAGAGGTACCTGAGCGCGGCGCGCGTGCGGCGCAGCTGCTCCGTGCGCCACTGGTGGGCCGCGTCCTCGACCGTGACGCCGGCCCACACGTTCGCCGGCCAGGGCAGCCTCGGGTCCATGCGAGCGAGGCGCTGGGGCCGCTTGGTGAGCAGGTGGAAGCGGTGGTCCGGGCAGCGCGTCATGACGTCGAAGACGCGCCGGATGAAGTCGTCCGGCACCTCGTCGTGGAAGAGGTCGCCCATGAAGCTCACGTAGACGTGGCGCGGCTTGACCCAGTGCAGCGGCTTCTCGAGCAGGTCCTCGTGGGTCGTCACCGCGAAGCCCCGGGCGTAGCGCGGCTGTCCGATGCCCTGGAGGCGCAGCGCCATCCGCTCGGCCCAGCAGTGGGCGCAGCCCGGGCTCACCTTGGTGCAGCCCGTCGTCGGGTTCCAGCTCTCGTCGGTCACGGTGGCCATCGGACGGTCGTGCTGTGCGTGCGGCGCTCGCTCAAGGATACGACTGTGGTCCGGCCCGCACGAGCCCGGCGGCCGCGGGCGGGGCCGGCCGCACGGCCGGTGCGAGCGGCGCGGCCGCACGTGGGACTCGGCCCAACGGCGCCGCGACCGGCGGCCCCGGTCTTGAACCATACTGTTCGAGGATCGCGCATCACGTGGTTCGAGGATCGCGCATCACGTGGTCCAGGGCACCGCGGTCGCCCGTCGGCCCGTGGCGACCAGGGCCGCTCACGCTACGGAGGGAAGTGATGGGCCGTCTCGCCCTCGCGACCATCGCCCGTCTCGTCGGCGCCGTGCGGGAGGTCGGCGCCGTGCGGAGCGTCCGCGCCGTGCGCAACGTCGGCCCCGTGTCGAGCTTCAGCGCCGTGCGGAAGGTCGGCGCCGTGCGGACCGTCTGCGCCGTGCTGATCGTCGGGGTCATGCTGACGGCCGTCCTCGTTGGAGCGTGCGGCGGCGAGGACGCCCGCTACCCGGCGAGCGACGAGGAACTCGTCGCCTTCATCGCCGCGCACTCCCGGATGCTGCAGGACCACCGCGAGCGCTGCGACGCGCTCCTTGGCGACTTCGACTCGACGTGGCGGTCGGCCTCGCGCGAGGAGGTGTTCCCGGTCCTCGGCGTCCTCTCCGCGGTCGAGGGTGAGATCGTCTGGACCCTCGTGACCTGGGAGCGGATGCCGGACCCCGAGGCCGACGAGGTCGCGGAGCTGAACGGGGCGTTCTTCGATTACCTCGGTCTGGTGCTCGCATCGTCGAGGCTCGTCTCGAGGTCGATGGGCTTCTCCTACCGGAGCACGGAGGAGGCGCGCGTGCAGGCGGCGCGCGACGCGGCGACGAAGCTCGCCGAGGCGAGAGCCGCGGAGGCGCGGCTCGCCGCCCTCCTTCGCGGGGTCCAGGCCGACGGCGGCCGGTAGTCCGCGCCGCCCGCGCCCAGGCCGACGGCGGCCGGTAGTCCGCGCCGCCCGCGCCCAGCCCGACGACGGTCGGTGGGCCGCGCCGCCTGCCGCAGCCGCGCCGCCAGCTCGACGTTCGTCGACCACAGGCGCGGCCCCGCCCCCCGCCGAGGACCGGCGGCCAACGGCCGGCCCCCTTGTCCCGCTCGGGAGCGGGAACATAGAGTGCGTCACGGGGAAATTTACGACAACGGGGAGTCGCGTAATGGGCCTACGCGTCGAAGGCATGAAGCACGGCCTCGCCGACCTCGGCGAGGCGCTGAGCGACCCGACGAGGCGCTCGATCCTCCGCTACGTGCTGGACGCCGAAGAGCCGGTCACGGCGCTCGACGTGGCCGACGCCTTCGGCGTCCACCGTACCGTCGCCCGGGGGCACCTCGAGCGGCTCGTCCAGACGGGCTTCCTGAAGAGCGGCAGGCGGCCGTCGACGACGGGCTTCGGCCGCCCCCGCAAGACCTACGCGGAGAGCGGCGAGCGCATCGTGGTGATGGTGCCGCCGCGGCGCTACGAGTCGCTCGCGCGTCTGCTCCTCCACATCGTCGAAGGTGTGCTGACGACACCCGAGGCCGTCGAGCGTGCACGTGAGGCCGGCCACCAGTACGGCGAAGGTGTGCGGCGCGAGCTCCAGGGCACGGACGAGGGCCGGATGGCGCCCGCGGCCGCCTGCGCCTGGCTCAGGCAGGAGGGCTACGCGGCGCACTGCGAGTGCGACCCCGACGGCGAGGCGTACGTCTTCGAGAACTGCGTCTACGAGGAGGTCGCCGCCGAGCACGCCGAGATCGCCTGCGCCTTCTGCGGAGGCATGCTCTCGGGTCTCGTCGGCGTGCGTGCCGAAGAGCTCCGGCGCACGCACGAGCTCGTCGAGCACGGCTACTGCCGGCACGTGATCGGGTGGTTCTGAGGCGGCCCGGCGCGAACGGCCGCCGGCTCTCTCGCCCTCGCCTCCGGCGGCGCGGGCCCGGCGGCCTCGACGTGCGCTCCTCATCGCGTGTGATCGGCGGCTCCGCGCGCGTGTCGGGCGGTCGGCCGGCGATCGAGAAGGGGAGGGAGAGGCGGTCGCCTCTCCCTCCCCGGTCGATCGTCGCGGGACGTCTCTCAGACGTCGCGGCCTGTCACAGGACCGTCAGCGTCAGGTAGGAGATGTTGCGTGTGGACGGACGGTAGCCGTTCGGGAGGACCATGACCCTCACGTCGCCGGCGCTGAGACCGGCGGGCACCGTCACCGTGATCGACGTGTCCGACCAGTTGGGGTCGCTCGCCGCCAGCTCGACCTGCGGCGTGGTGCTGTCGAAGGTGTCGCCGAAGTAGACGATGCCTCCGAGAGTGCCGAAGTTGCTGCCGGCGATGGTGACGGCGTCACCGACGGCCGCCGAGCTCGGCGTGAGGCTCGTCAGCGTCTGCGGCTGCATGTTGTGGCAGTTGGCGCAGGTGCCGCGGTCGTCGAGGCGCAGGAGGGCCGTGTTGTCAGACAGGGCCGCGCCCGTCGCCATCGCGCTGCCGGTAGCGGATGTGCCGTGCGAGACGTGGCAGCTCAGACAGCTCAGGCTGCCGTGCGCGTCGAGTCCCGCCGGGTGACGGTAGGTGAAGAGCCCGTCGCCCGAGTCGACGCTGTACGAGCCGCTCGGAGCCTCGTACCGCGTGTGGCACGCGGCGCAGAAGCTCGTCATGGTCACGCCGTTCGTATACGTCTGGTAGAAGTAGTTGTTCGGGATGTTCTCGTTCTCGGGCGCGATCGTGTAGTCCTTGGTGGCTTCGTCGGCCACGAACGAGCTGAGCGTCACGTCGTCGGGAGCGTGCACCGTGCTGCGCAGGAGACGGTACGTCGCCTCGCCCGCCGGGCCGGAGTTGCCGTGCGGGTTGTGGCAGTTGGCGCAGGTCAGCGCGAAACCGGTGGGCCCTTCGTACGGCGTGGCGCTGATGGGACCGTAGCCCCAGACCGTGCCCGCCTCGCCGGTGACCATGTGCGCCGACGTGGTCGGGCGCGAACCCGGCGCAGTCAGGCTGAAGTCCGTGTTCATCACCGTGTTGTCGAACCCGCCGGCGAGCAGCCCGCCGCCGATGGTGCCTTCACCGCCGGCGTCCCCGGCGTCCCCGGCGTACACGCCGTCCACGACGTTCGTCTGTGCGCCGGCCGCCGCCGTGCCGTGGCAGGTCGTGCACAGGTCGTAGGTGTTGTTGGCGACCAGGAGCATCTCCCCCTGGGCCGTGTGGGCACGGTGGCACGCGGCGCAGCCGTCTGGCGTGTTCGTCGCCGTGTAGCCTCCGTGCGGGCCGTTGTCGGCCAGTGCGACCGCCGGGGCGAGCAGCAGCACGAGCGCTGCCGCCAACCCCAACGGGATGATCCTTCTCAAAGCGACCTCCTTTGCCCCATCGTCGCCTCACCCCCTCACTCGGCCTTGCATCGAGGTGTCTGGCGTCCCCCTTTCCTTCTCGTGTCTCGTCTGGTCGTGCTGCCCGAAAAGGACAGCCGGCCCCCTCGGCCGGATGTCCGTACGGTCATGGTTCATGGCACTGCACGCACACGCCGCGGTCGTCCAGGCGCAGCAGGGCGCTGTCGCTGCCGGTCGTGACGCCGAGGCCGGGGAGCACGGCCGACATGTCTGCCTCGCCCGTCATCTGGGCCGACGACCCGTGGGCGACGTGGCAGGTGAGACAGTTGACGGCGTTGGTCGATGACGGATGTCGATAGGTGAAGATGGCGTCGCCCGAGTCCTGCAGCATGCTGTTGCCGCTGGCCAGGTACCGGGTATGGCACTGCGCGCAGAACCTCGCCAGCGCGCGTCCGCTGCTGCCGTAGCTCTGACCGAAGTACACGGAGTCGGACGTGTCGCCGATGGTGTAGGTCTTCGTCGCCGGGTCGGCGACGTCGGCGTAGGTCGTGAGCTCCCCGAGATCGGTCGGCTGGCTGCGGAGGATCCGGTACGTGGCCTGGCCGAGCGAGCCGGCGTTGCCGTGCGGGTCGTGGCAGTTGGTGCAGTCCAGCCTGAAGTCCGGGAGCCCCTCGTACGGCGTCGCCGAGATGGGCCCGAATCCCCAGACGGTGCCGGGCGTACCGTCCACCGAGTGGGACGAGGTGACGGGGCGGCTGCCGGGCGCCGTCCCGTAGTCCGTGTTCATCACCGTGCTGGCGAAGCCGCCGGCCCGCAGCCCCGCCTCCGGGACCCCCTGCAGCGGGGAGGGGGCCGGCGAGCGCCGCGCGACGTAGATCCCGTCGACGACGTCGGTGTTGGCGCCGGTGCCCGTGGGGCCGTGGCAGGTGATGCACAGGTCGTAGGTGCTGGTCGCCGTCAGCAGGAGCTCGCCGCGTGCGGTGTGCGCCCTGTGGCACGCGGCGCAGCCGTCGGGGGTGTTGGTGGCGCTGTACCCTCCGTGAGGGCCTTCGTCCGCCCATGCCGAGACCGGCAAGGTCAGCAGCACCACGATCGCCAGTGCGGAGAGGCCCCCGCCCCACGTACGCCTCAACGGCCTTGTCCCCCTTCTAGTAGCTCCAGACCTGGACCCGGTCGTTCTCCCTGTCGGCCACGTACATGCGCCCGGACCCGTCGAGCGCGACATCGTTGGGATAGTTGAACGCCCCCTCACCCATGCCGAACGAGCCGAGGCTCACGAGGAACTCCGGCGTGTCGCCGGAGACGTCGAAGACCTTGACCGACTGCTTCACCGCGTCGACGACGTGGAGACGGTCCTTGTCGTCGATCCACAGGCCGCGGGGCAGGCCGAGAGCGCCGTCTCCGACGCCCCTGCCGAACTCGTAGAGGGCCGTCCCCTGCGCGTCCCACACGGAGATGCGGCCGTTGTTGCCGTCGACGACGTAGAGACGCCCCTGGCTGTCGACCGTCGCGGAGTTCGGGAAGGCGAACTGGCCCGGGCCGTTGCCCATCTCGCCGATCGTCCTGACCTGCGGCTCGAAGTCCGTCCAGCGCTCCCCCGCGAACGCCTCGCGCGGCAGCACGTGGACGGAGTGCGCCCCCTCGGTGACGTCGGTGACCCAGAGGTCCCCGTCGCGGTCGAACCGGAGTCCGAGGGGGCTCCACGCCTCGCGCGGAGCCGGGAGTACGGCGTCGCCCTCGCCGGGCGCCTGGTAGTGCACCTGCCGCGCCAGCGCGTCGTACCAGAAGACGCTGCCTTCGGGCACCTCCCCGATGTGCTCGGCGATGTGCTCGCTGAGCGTCAGGGTGGGGGAGAGGATCTCGTCGAGGAACCGGCCGTCGGCGTCGAAGACGAGGATCGCGCCCTGGATGCGGTCGCTCACGAAGACGCGGCCTGCCTGGTCCACGGCGACGTAGACGGGCGCGCGCGCGCCGACGGCGGTGCCCGGCGCGCCGAACTGGCCGATCACCTGTCCGTCACGGTCGAGCACCTTGACGAGCCGTTCGCCGCCGGACTCCGCCACGTAGATGCGCCGGCCGTCGGGCGACACGGCGACCCCGACGGGCTTGTCGACCTTCGCGCTCGAGAAGAAGTAGTGGGGCTCGCTGTAGATGCTGCCCGGGAGAGGGACCAGGTCGGGCAGCGGCTTGGGGTTCAGGAGGTACAGCAGGAAGAGGGCCGCGACGGCGACGCAGGCGGCGACGAGCAGCCAGAAGAGCAGCTTGCGCCGCCGCCCGCCGCGCCGCGTCTCGGCCCCGGCCGTCTCGGCGACGACGCTCACGACCCGCTCGCCTCCTGCCCTGCCGCCTGCTCCATGGCGGCCTCGACGCGTCCGAGCGCCTGCTGCACGGCGACGCTGTCCGGCTCCAGCTTGCCCGCGGCCCGGAGCGCCGCCCGGGCGCTCTCGAAGTCGCCGAGCTGCTCGTAGGCGAGGCCGAGGCCGAGGCGCGCGGGCGCGAAGCCTTTCCTTCTCGCCACCACGTCGAGCAGCCCGTCGCGCGCCGTCGCGTAGTCCTTGTCGGCGAAGGCGACCATGGCGCGCGCGTAGTCGGCGAGCACCTGCCGCCCCAGCGCGTCGTAGCTCGCCGCCATGGCCTGGTAGGACTCGCGGAACTGGGGCACGAGGGCGACGGCGCGCCCGAACGCCTTCACGGCGCGCCGGTGCTCCCCGGTCGCCGCGAGCGCCGTGCCCAGCAGGTACAGCGCGTCGGCATCGGTCGGGCTGATCTGCACCGCTTCCTCGAGCGTGGTGACGGCTTCGGCCGGCCGGCCGAGCTTCAGGTAGCTGTCAGCCTGGTAGTAGAGCGCCGCCTCGAGCGTCGTGTCGAGCGCCGCTCCCGGCGCCTTCCTCGCGATGCGCACGAACTCGGCGAGCGGGGCGAGAGACTCCTCGGCTCGCCCGCTCAGCGAGTGGGCGACGCCCACGACGAGCAGCGCGCGGTCCTTGTCGGGGTACGCCGCGAGCACCTGCTCGGCCTGAGCGACGGCATCGTCGTAGCGTCGGTGCAGCAGGTACATCTCGGCGAGGTTCAGGCGAAGGTCCGGATCGTCCGGGGTCGCACGCACCGCCTGCTCGAGCTGCGCGACGGGGTCGGGCGCTTCGGCCACGCCTCCCGGCGTGACGTAGCGGTCGTAGTAGTAGTAGAGCGCGAACGCCGCGATGAGGGCGGCGAGGACGATCGCGGCGACCCACACCCTGCGGTCGCGCGGAACGCTGACGCCCCGGTCGGTCGAGACCATCGATCCACACTCGATTCGGCCCATTTACGGCTGAGTGACCGCGCGGCCACGCGGCACCCGCCCCAGTCGTGCGTAGAGCATGTCCCAAGGCACGAATCAGTGTCAACCCTGAGTCGTCTAGGGTCTTCTCCCTACTAATTGGGTACTACGAGGTGGCCGCACGGGCGGCTGCCGGTCACCCTCCCGACCGCGTGCGCCGATGCTCTCGCCGCTCAGGGGGTGAGCCTCGTGATCGCCGCTCAGTCTTGGGGCGTGCACACGCCCGCGCCCGGCATCAACGATCGTCGAGTGTCGCGCGCGTCGCGAGAGAAGACCTGCAAGTGGCGGAGAGGGGGGGATTCGAACCCCCGGACGACGCAAACGCCGTCAACGGTTTTCGAGCAAGGTTCCACGGTGGTCACCCGATGTCCGCCCGCATCCGCCGACCACCGTTTACCCTGTAAATCAGGGGTGGATGTGCCGTTGCGTGTCCTCGCGCGTCCGGCCGCGCCCGCCGCGGCGGGGACAAGATAGGGACAACTTTCGAGGAGGAGTGAGCATGACTACGCAGCCAACCCGGCAACAGGTCGCTGCGGAGAGGGACGCTGAGTGCAGCTAACCATCGTTCACAACATCCCAGGGCACGGCCCATTCAGCATGCCACGCACCCTGCTCCTTGCAGACCAAGGCGGCCAGCTTCAGTCGGCGCTTCTTGACCACCTTCGTCTCAAGGACGACGTAGACGTCGACCTCGGCTTACTGAAGGCCTCATCGTCGATGCCGAGGTCCTGCGCACCGACGAGGACCGTTGTGTTGTTCAACCACACCGGCTCGGCAGACAGAGGCGGTCCATGCCAGAGCTCGCGGGATGATTCGTCTCCGATGAGAATCGGATCGACGTGGCCCCATGCGAACACCATGGCACCGGGGTTGTCGTGGTAGGTTCGGACCTCCCATACGCCATCAGGTGAGCGCATCGTGTACTGGAGCTCACTCGCCGCGCAGCCAGAGAGCGACGCGGCAATGACGCAGCGATGCCCAACCATGCTTGGCTGGACGACGCTATGCGAGCCAGCGCCCACGTCTGCTAGACCCCATCCTCGAGAACGGCCTCAACGTCCTCGGAGGCCTCGTCGCCTCGAAGTGTAAGAAGTGGTTGATCGGTAGCTGCCTCAACCAGAGTCCGCAACGGCGTCGACTGATCAAGGATGTCGTAGCGCCCAGATGTGTCGAGCTTGACCGACTGTCGGGCTAGGGCGACTCGCGTGAGCATGGGCTGCACGATGCTCTCTGTATGTTCCAGGTACTCACCAATGTCCGCCGCCCTCAGCGCGAGCTTGTACCCGTTGGGTGAGCCCGCAAGAACCACGCCCATGTCTCTGATCGCGCCAACGAGACTACGAACTTGCCGAGTGCTCAATTCAATGCCGTGTTGAGCCAGAACAGTCGGCAGGTGCTCTGCATAGATGGACTGGCGCGGCCCTTCTTCAAATGTGCGTGCGAAGAGGAGCTCGTCGAGAATGATGGAGATTGCCCGTTCGTCCTGCACGTCGCTGTCCTCAAATCGCGCAATCAGTTCCCGCACGCGACGCAGACCTTGTTGCTCAATGTCTCCGTCTTCTGATGCATCGACCTCGTCACTCAAGTGTTCTGCCGGAGGCCAAGAGACGGCGCAGAGCTCCTTCGGGCGTAGCAGTTCCCGAAACTGCGGAGACTCACTGCATCTCCGGTTGGGGTCGAAGCACCAGACCAGTGAGCCCGCGATCAAGTCAGCAACCTGGATGAGCCGTTCACCACGGCTGTCGACATGGGTCGGTTGGTACTCGAAGAAGAGGTTCGGCTGCATTTGCTCAGATATGTAGCGCTCGAACTCCTGCATTGTCGAAGGCCAGCCGTACTGATCGAAGACTGCTCGAACACCGCCAGCCGCATAGGTGCGCAGTGGCTGCTGAAGGAGGCGCTTGAAGAACTTGTTGAAGGATTTCCGGAACCGCAGTCCCGAGTCGTCTCGTATCGCCAGCTTGTCGACCACAAGGCACGCGTACTGGAAGCCTACCTGCTGAATCGCGGTCAAGAACGAAATGCGCCGGGCGTGGTTGTCACCAATCGACGTGCTCTTAATCTCCCCCCCGCTCGCGAGAGAGTGGGCGATGGCCTCGACTGCTGCGCGAGCCGCGTCGATTTGAGCATCGTCGACCAGCACCGCAACGCACGAGAACACGACGTCGTCGTCCGACGTCCCAGATTCGTCGATGAATGCGTTAAGCCACGGTAGGCCGTCGCTCATGACGGAACTCCCCGCTCCTCTACGGAGTGTCCAACGTCTCGCGCATAACATGCGCGCGCTGGGGCTGAAGCCTACAACCGCAGCGCGGGTGTTGCAGTTCAAACTCGAACTCAGGCGCCACTTCGCTTCCAGGCACCGGAAGACCTTGGCGGGTCTGCCCTGGGGCGATGCAGCACTTGGGGCGCCCACGGCTCTGGCTGGATGCGTCGGGGCGCTTCTGTGCGGGTCCCGGCAACGTGCGGGCGAAGCCCGCCGGTTCGGGAATCACCGCAAAGGCCCCTGAACAGCCCGTTGAGGAGAGCCGCTGCGCCCACAACCTGCTCTGTGCGTCTAGTGGCAAGGATACAGTCTGCGTAGAAGGTCGACACAGACGGCCTCCTTCTGCACAAGACACTAGCACGAGTCTGTTGGTGCGGCATGGACACACTGTGGTCGGTTCAGCCGGAAGCCGCGTGGCGAGCAAGGCCCAGACGAGCCGAGCCTCCGGGGGGCGTCTCCCCGAGCCCTCCAGGTGAGGACGGCCGACACCTGACTCCAGTCTCAGCGACCCAGACCCAGGCGGCTTGGGGAAAGGAGGAAGCCCGATCACCCGACTGGGAACAGAAGGAGGATGCAGGCCGCCCCTGAGTCCCCGGCAGAGACAAACTCGTTACACGCTGCCCCGAAACTTGTTGCCGAGTTTCTTGTTGTCGGCGCCTCCGTCTCGTGGCCCAAGTCTCGGTCGCCGGTTTCCCATTTTCGGGCGCACGCGCGGAAGGGGGCAGGCAGGGTGTACGGACGGGGGTGCGGCTTGGTTCGACCCCCCTATGGCTCGATCTACTCCACACTTCCCAGGCGGTGTCCAGGGACGTGGCCAGCTTCCGTCCACGGTCTCAGATGCCCCCCAACTGCTGGCTCTACTATGTTCGGCGTCTCGAACGCTGAGCTCGCGGATCCACCGGCGTGGACACGATCGCACGTCGCATGCGGCCAGCGACGCTCGACGGCCGTGCGCGTCTCCAAGCCATTGCCACCGACGTCGATGCGGAGAACGGATCGCTTGCGGTCGGTCCGCGTGTCGTGTCCGCCAGCTTGATCCGATCGCTTTGCTGGTTCTCTACAGCAGGGGCCGGCCACAAGCCGACAGGTGGCCCGTGGGGAGCTGGCAGAGTCCTGGTTGTTGTCGCGGACCGCGGGAAAGCTCAGACGTGCCGCGGCTTCGCAGGCGGCGCCGGCGCAATGCCGGCGTCCGACTCAGGGCGGCCTCTTCCACAGGAAGCGGACCGATGAAGGGGGTCAGCTCATGCTCAAGCGCGCCTCTGCCGGGGGCCTCTACGGGCCACGCCCGCGGCACTCAGCTCAAGCGGATCGCCCATCGGCCAAGGGCGAGAAGCAGCTGGGCGAAGGCGACCCAACCGCGGCCGCCACTGTCTGGACCGGAAGCGTGGGCAGGAACCGGCGACTCCGGATCGACGGAGGGTCACGCCGGGCTGCGCGGCTTGGCGGCCTTCGGCGCCTTGGCCGGGCGCAGACGCTTGAGCATCCTGAGGTAGTCCTTGTTGCGCTGATCCTTGCGCCAGGAGCGCAGGATGCTGCGACCCCAAGTCTGGAAGACGAGCTTTGCGAAACGGAACGTGAACAGGAAGCCCAGCCAACGCCGCAGCCCGTAGAAGCGCGCATAACCACGTACGACTTCTCTCTGAAGATGATAGGGCGTCATCTGCTCGGGCTGGTAGACCGTGTGCAGAGCGTCGTAGAACTCCCAGCGCCTCTCGAAGATGCGCCCTTCGGCGTCGAGTTCATCGAAGACTGACGTGCCGGGCAGCGGCGTGAGGATGTTGAGCATAATCGTGTCGATCTTGTGCTTGAGGGCGAAACTGACGGTCTCACGCACCACATCGGGCCCATCGCTGTCGGCCCCGAGAACGAACATGCCATGGACCTTGATGCCGTGCTCGTGGAGCGTGTGCGTGGCGGCGATGATGTCGTTGACGCTCTGCGCCTTCTCGAAGCCGTCCAGCGTGGCTTGGTCGATCGACTCCAGGCCCACGTAGACCATCCAGCAGCCCGACCGGCGCATGAGCTCCAAGAGCTCGGTGTCACGGGCCACGTCGGTGCGCACCTGCGCTGACCACTTGAAGCGCAGGCCCTCGTCGATGATCATCTGCAGTAGCGTCTTGAGCCGCTGGCGGTTGGCGGCGAGGTTGTCGTCGCAGAAGAAGACGCGCTTGGGCTGCTTCTGCCTGAGTTCGGCGACCACGCTCTCGGGGCTGCGGAAACGGTACTTCCTGCCGAACATGGCCGTGACAGAGCAGAACCTGCAGGCGAAGGGACAACCCAAGCTGGTCATGATCGGCGTCTGGCGCATCCGTTCGTGGCCCTGGATCAGGCAGAGGTCGGGGAACGGCAGCGAGTCCAGGTCTGCGCTCGGCGGTCGGGGCGGGTTGTGATGGACGGTACCGTCCCGGCGGTATGAGAGGCCGAGGATGGTCTCGAAGGACCTTCGGCCTTCCAGTGCGTCGATGAGCTCGAGCATGAGCTGTTCACCGCCCTCGCCGCGGGCGATGTAGTCGGTGTGTCCCAGGCCTTCCTCGGCCATGAAGGTGACGTGCGGCCCGCCGATGATCGTCGGAACGCCGCGCCGGCGCAGATCGTCGGCGAAGGCGTAGGCCTGAACGACGGTGGACGTGGTGGCGGAGAAGCCGACGATGTCGGCCGTGTAGACCTCGTCCCAGTCGACCGGATCGAGGTCGGCGACGTAGATGCGGACCTCGTGACCCCGCGCCACCAGGGCGGCCCCGATGGCGGGAAGGCCCAGGCGGGGCAGGTGGACCTTGCTGTAGACGTGCATGCCGGGCGGCGCCGGCTCTATGAGACAGATGTTCGCGGGAGACCCTGCCGTTCTTTCACCTCGCCGGGCAGATCGCCGGCGCCGCCGCGCTGCGCACCGACCCCCACGACTCCCGGCCCTCTGGCTTCGCAGTCTACATCTAGACGAAGCCGAGCGGCAGGGATACCGGTCCGGCCGCTTGCAGAGTCAGCTCCCGGAAGACGCCTGGCTGCGGCGCTGTGCGGGCTGCTGCTGTGCCTCTGCCTGCTCACCGTCAGTTTCACCTTGGCGGCGCCCGCTCGCACCTTGCCGGCTACCTCGCTAGGCGCGCCGGGACGTCTACGCGCTACAATCCCTTCCTGGTCAGAGATCGATGACGCATCGGCAGGTGGCAGTGAGCGAGCCGTGGTCTCCATCATCGTGGCGTTCGTGTCGGGCCCGGCAGCAGCCAGCCTGGCCTGACCCGGAGGTGCTCGAGGAGTGCCTGAACGAGCTCAGGGCGCTCCCCCCCTTGGTGTTCGCCGGGGAGGCGCGGCAGCTCGGGACGGCTCTGGCCGAGGTCGCCTCGGGACGCGCCTTCCTCCTCCACGCCGGCGACTGCGCGGAGTCCTTCCGCGAGCTCGCGGCGTCGCGGATCCGCGACAACCTCAAGATCATGCTCCAGATGGCGGTCGTGCTCACCTACGGCGCGCTCCTTCCGGTCGTGAAGGTGGGGCGCGTGGCCGGGCAGTTCGCGAAACCGCGCTCGAGCCCCACCGAGCGTGTCGACGGGCTCGAGCTGCCCTCGTTTCGCGGTCACATGGTGAACGACGACGCTCCCGATGCGCACAAGAGGACGGCTGATCCCTCACGCTTGCTCGACGCCTACCATCAATCGGCCGCGAGGCTCAACCTCCTGCGCGCGTTCACGAAGGGAGGCTACGCGGACCTGCGCAAGGTCCACCTCTGGAACCAGGAGTTCGTCGCCCGCTCACGTGAAGGACGTCGCTACGAGGTGATCGCTCGGGGGATCGACGACGCGCTGCGCTTCATGGCGGCCTGCGGCATCGACCTCGAGGGCGAGCGTCGCCTGCACGAGGTCGATCTCTGGACGAGCCACGAGGGCCTCGTGCTGCCCTACGAGGAGTGCCTCACACGTCGCGACAGCCTGACCGGGGAGTGGTACGATTGCTCGGCGCATCTCCTGTGGATCGGCGCCCGGACGCGAGATCCGGACGAAGCCCACGTCGCGTTCTTCTCGGGAATCCAGAATCCGCTCGCCTGCAAGCTCGGCCCCGACGCCACGCCCGAGGAGGTCGTGCGGCTCTGTGAGAGACTCGACCCCGAGCGGAGGCCCGGGCGCCTGACCTTGATAACCCGTCTCGGCGCGGCGCGTGTGGAGGGCCTGCTCCCAGGCCTGATCCGTGACGTGTGCGAGGCGGGACACCCCGTGGTCTGGGTCTGTGACCCCATGCACGAGAACACGCACAGGACGGGCGACGGAGTCAAGACACGGCGCTTCGACGAGGTCATGGACGAGGTCCGCGCGTTCTTCGCCGTCTGTCGTGCCGAGGGCGCCTGGCCCGGCGGTGTGCACCTCGAGTTCACCGGTGATGAGGTCACCGAGTGCGTCGGCGGCTCGGAGCCGGTCCTCGAAGGCGATCTCCATGCGCACTACGCGACGCTCTGCGACCCGCGTCTCAACGCCCGCCAGTCACTCGACCTCGCCTTTCAGGTGGCCGAGCTTCTTCGGCCGAGGGCGACGTCGCGAGAAACGGCTGCCGGCGAGGTCGTCGGCACAGCAGGGGGAGAAGGGGTCTTGACGTCCGGCGAGACACTGGCCTATCCTCACCCGACATCGGGCGACCCAGCCGGGTCGGTCCGGCCGTTGTGAGTGCGTGAGCACCGGGGAGGTGTGAGATGCTTGGCCCGTGGCGCAGGAGATATGCGTCACCCCGCAGCTAGACGAGGCGCGCCGCCTCGCTCTGGCCCACAACGTCCTGCCCGTCGTCCACACCTTCGTCTCTGATCTCGAGACCCCGGTCTCCGCCTTCCTCAAGCTCGCCACGCCGCGCCGCTCGTTCCTGCTCGAGAGCGCCGAGCAAGGCGAGCGCGTCGGTCGCTACTCGTTCCTCGGCCTCAGCGCCCGCGCCCTCGTCACCTACCGTGAGGGGCGTCTCTTAGTCGAGGAGAACGGGCGTCGGCGCGAGCTCGAGGACGCCGATCCGTTCACGGCCGCAGGCAAGCTCGTCAGCGGCTACCGACCGCCGCCGGCGAGCGGCCTCCCGCCCCTGGCCGGCGGTCTCGTCGGCTACTTCGGCTACGACCTCGTGCGTCACCTCGAGCACCTCCCCACGGCCCCGTCCGACGATCTCGGCCTCCCCGAGATGGCCTTCCTCCTGGCCGACACGGTGCTGGTCTTCGACCACCTCAAGCACGAGATCACGGTGGTCGCCAACGCCTTCGTCGAGGGGGACGGGCTCGACGCCGCCTACCGGCAGGCCAGGGAGCGCATCCTTGCTGTGCGCGCGCGGCTCGCGCGGCCGCTCTCGCCTGGTCCCGACCTCGAGCGGCAGGGCTCGGCTTTCACTGCCGGGCGGAGCGACGACCGGCCGCTCTCCTCCTCGATGACCCGGGCCCGCTACGAGGCCGGCGTCGAGCGCATCCGCGACTACGTCTTCGCCGGGGATGCCTTCCAGGTCGTCCTCAGCCAGCGCCTCTCGACCCCGGTCCGGGTGTCGCCGTTCGCCGTCTATCGGGGGCTGCGCGCGGTGAACCCCTCGCCCTACCTCTACTTCATCGCCTTCGACGACTTCGCCCTCGTGGGCTCCTCACCGGAGCCGCTCGTGCGCGTGCGCGGACGCGAGGTGGAGACGCGTCCCATCGCGGGCACTCGGCCGCGCGGCGCCACGGAGGCGGAGGACCGCCGACTGATGGCCGAGTTGCGGGCCGACGAGAAGGAGTGCGCCGAGCACATCATGCTCGTCGACCTGGGGCGCAACGACCTCGGGCGGGTCTGCGCTCCCGGCACGGTACGGGTCGAGGAGCTCATGGCGATGGAACGCTACTCGCACGTCATCCACATGGTCTCCTCGGTGCGCGGCACCCTGGCTCCGGGACGCACCGCCATCGATGCGCTCAAGGCGTCGTTTCCGGCGGGGACGGTGACGGGCGCTCCCAAGGTGCGCGCGATGCAGATCATCGACGAGCTCGAGACCGTGCGCCGCGGACCCTACGCCGGGGCCATCGGCTACCTGAGCTTCACGGGCGACCTCGACACCTGCATCTGCATCCGCACGGTCGTCGTCAAGGACGGCGTGGCCTACGTCCAGGCCGGGGCCGGCATCGTCGCGGACTCGGTGCCGGCGCGCGAGCTCGCCGAGACCGAGAGCAAGGCAGCGGCCTTGTTGCGGGCCATCGACCTCGCCCATGAGCAGTTCGCCGACCGGCTCGGCGAGGCGCAGGAGTGAGGCCGTGAGACGGGTCTTCGTGATCGACAACTACGACTCGTTCACCTACAACCTCGTGCAGGTGCTCACGACGCTCGGCGCCGAGGTCGCCGTGGCGCGCAACGACCAGGTCGACCTGGCGCAGATCGCGGCCGCGGCCCCGACCCACCTCCTCGTCTCGCCGGGTCCCTCGACGCCCGACCGGGCGGGCGTCTCCATGGCCGCGATCGCCCGCTTCGGGGAGCGTCTGCCGGTGCTCGGCGTCTGCCTCGGCCATCAGGCGGTCGCCGCGGTCTACGGCGCCACGGTGCGCCTCGGCGAGCGCCCCGTGCACGGCAAGACGGCCGCGATCCGCCACGACGGCTGCGGTCTCTTCGCCGGGCTTCCCTCGCCGTTCACGGCGACCCGCTACCACTCGCTCATCGTCGACCGCCGGCTGCCCGAGGCGCTGGAACTCAGCGCCTGGACCGACGAGGGCACGGTGATGGCCGTGCGCCACCGTGAGCTGCCGGTCGCGGGCGTGCAGTTCCATCCCGAGAGCGTGCTTACCGAGGCCGGCCCTGAGCTGCTCGCCAACTTCCTCGCCATGGGCCCGGCCGGGGCGCTGTCGGCTGAGGTCGCCACCCCGGCGGCTGCGATGACAAGGGAGGCCCACGATGCCCAATGAGATCCTGAGTGCGGCGCTCGCCGCCCTGGCCGGTGGCCGCGACCTGGAAGAGGACGAGGCCCGCGTGGTGCTGCTCGAGATCATGGGCGGGCGCGTCGCTGACGCCCAGACGGCCGCCTTCCTCGCTGCCCTGCGGGTCAAGGGCGAGACCACGGCGGAGATCGTCGGCCTCGCACGGGCCATGGCCGAGCGCGCCGAGCGGGTCGCGATCGCGGCCGACGTCATCCTCGACACCTGCGGCACCGGCGGCGACCGCGCCCAGACCTTCAACATCTCCACCGTGGCGGCCTTGGTCGCCGCCGGCGCCGGGGTGACGGTGGCCAAGCACGGCAACCGCGCCGCCACCAGCCGGTGCGGCAGCGCCGACGTCCTCGAGGCGCTCGGCGTCGCCATCGACCTCGGTCCCGCGCAGGTGAAGTGCTGCCTCGAGGAGATCGGCCTCGGCTTCATGTTCGCCCCGCGCCACCACGTGGCGATGCGCCACCTGGCCGGGGTCCGCGGCGCGCTCGGTCTGCCCACGACCTTCAACCTCCTCGGCCCGCTCACCAACCCGGCGGGCGCGCGGCATCAGCTCATCGGCGTCGCCGACGAACGTTACGTCGAACGTCTCGCCGCTGCGGTGCGCAGGATGGGCTCGGCGCGCAACCTCATCGTGCACAGCGCCGACGGCCTCGATGAGATCTCGACGAGCGGTGAGACGGCGGTGGTCGAGGTCTTCGCCGGTGAGGGCTACGACCGCCGCTACACCCTGACCCCGGAGCAGTTCGGCCTGTCGCGCGCGCGGCTCGAGGAGCTGCGCGGCGGCGACGCCGCCCGTAACGCCGCCATCGCCCGCGAGGTCTTGGACGGCGCCCCGGGCCCGCGGCTCGACGTCGTCCTCCTCAACGCCGGTGCCGCGCTCTACATCGCCGAGGCCGCGGCGAGCGTCGCCGAGGGCATCGCGCAGGCGCGAGCGGCGATCGAGAGCGGCGCCGCCCGCGCCAAGCTCGACGCCCTCGTCGCCGTCAGCACCCGGCTGGGCGGGGAGGCCGCGTGAGGCCAGAGCCCTCGGGGTTCCTCGCTGAGATGGTGGCCGGCGCCAGGGCGCGGGTCGCCGAGGCTCGCCGCCGATGCCCGCTGGAGTGCCTGACGCCCGTCGCCCCGGCTCACGGTCTCGCGGCGGCGCTGCGGCGGCCGCGGGGCGAGGGACTCGCCCTGATCGCCGAGATCAAGCGCGCCTCGCCCTCGCGCGGGGACATCGCCCCGGGCATCGCCGCCGCCGCCCAGGCCGCGCGCTACGCGGCCGCCGGCGCCGACGCGCTCTCGGTGCTCACCGAGCCGACGCGCTTCGCCGGCAGCCTCGCCGACCTCACCGCGGCCACGAGCAGCTGCTGTCTGCCAGTGCTGCGCAAGGACTTCATCGTCGACCCCTACCAGGTGCGGGAGGCGGCGGCGGCGGGCGCCGCCGCCGTGCTCCTCATCGCCGCCGCGCTCGACGACGACGCCCTCGACGGCTTGCTCGCCGAGTCTCGGAGCTGCGGCCTCGATGCCCTGGTCGAGGTGCACGACGAGGACGAGCTCGAGCGTGGGCTCAACGCCGGCGCGAAGCTCATCGGCGTGAACAACCGCGACCTCTCGACCCTCGCCGTCGACTTGGCGACGACCGAGCGTCTCGCCCCGCGGGTGCCGGCGGCCGTGCCGGTGGTCAGCGAGAGCGGCATCGTCGATGCCGAGAGCGCCGCGCGAGTGGCCGCCGCCGGCGTTCGCGCCGTGCTCGTCGGGGAGGCGCTGATGCGCGCTCCGCACGACCGTCTGCCCGGGTTCATCGCGACCCTGCGCGGCGCGGGGTCGCGGGCGACCGGGTCCCGCGAGGTCGAGCGATGACCCGCATCAAGGTCTGCGGCCTGACCCGCGCCGAGGACGTGCGCCGTGCCGCGTCGCTCGGCGCCTGGGCGCTGGGCTTCGTCCTCTGCCCGAGCCCACGGCAGGTGACGCCCGAGCGCGCCCGCCGGCTCGCCGCCGCGGCGGGGAGGGCGCTCACCGTCGCCGTCGTGGCGACCGAAGCGCCCGACGAGGTCGCCGCCCTGCTCGCCGCCGGCGGCACGGATGCGGTCCAGCTCTCGGCCGGGGCCGACGGGCCCTCCGTCGCCCGGGTGCGGGAGGCGGCGCGGCGCCGGGGTCTCTCGCCTCTGGTCATCGCCGCCGCCGACGCCGCCGACGCCGAGGAGGCCGACCTCGTGCTCCTCGACTCGCGCGCGGGCGCCCTCTACGGCGGCACCGGGCGCGCCCTCGACTGGGCGGCGCTCGCGGCCGTACCGCGGCCCACGCCCAGCCCGCTCGTGCTCGCCGGCGGCCTCGGGCCCGAGAACGTCGCCACGGCGATCGCCCTCCTGCGTCCCGCCGCGGTCGACGTCTCGAGCGGGGTGGAGGCAGGACCCGGGGTGAAGGACCCGAGCCGGCTCGCGGCCTTCTTCGCCGCCGTGGCGAGGGCCGACGCCACGGCCGGGCCGCTCCCGCACGCTGAGGCGCACCCATGACCGTTCAGAGCCGCTTCGGGCCCTACGGCGGGCGCTTCGTCCCCGAGACCCTGGTCCCGGCGCTCGACGAGCTCAGCGCCGCCTACGACGAGGCGCGCGCGGCGGTGAGCTTCCAGGCCGAGCTTGCCGGCCTCCTCGCCGACTACGCCGGCCGCCCCACGCCGCTCTACCACGCACCGCGCCTCAGCGCGCGCTGCGGGGCCACCGTGCTCCTCAAGCGCGAGGATCTCTGCCACACCGGGGCGCACAAGGTCAACAACGTGCTCGGCCAGTGCCTGCTCGCCAGGCGGATGGGCAAGCGCCGCGTGATCGCCGAGACCGGAGCCGGTCAGCACGGCGTCGCCACGGCCACCGCCTGCGCCCTCTTGGACCTCGACTGCACGGTCTACATGGGCACCGAGGACGTCCGTCGTCAGGAGCTCAACGTGGTGCGCATGCGCCTCCTCGGCGCCCGCGTCGTACCCGTGGAGAGCGGCTCGCGCACCCTCAAGGACGCCCTCGGCGAGGCGCTGCGCGACTGGGTCGCCAACGTGCGCGAGACCTTCTACGTGATCGGCTCGGTCGCCGGGCCGGCGCCCTACCCGGCGATGGTGCGCGACTTCCAGGCGGTGATCGGCCGCGAGGCGCGAGCCGAGGTGCTCGAGCGTCACGGCCGCCTTCCCGACGAGGTCGTCGCCTGCGTCGGCGGGGGCTCGAACGCGATCGGCCTCTTCCACGCCTTCCGTGACGACGCCGTGCGCCTCACCGGCGTCGAGGCCGCCGGTCAGGGTCTTGCGACGGGGCGGCACGGCGCCTCGCTTTCCTGCGGTCGGCCGGGGGTCCTGCACGGCTCCTTCTCCTACCTCCTCCAGGACGCCTGGGGTCAGGTCAGCGCGGCGCACTCGATCGCCGCCGGTCTCGACTACCCCGGGGTCGGGCCGGAGCACGCCTGGCTCAAGGAGAGCGGGCGCGCCGTCTACGCCGCCGCGAGCGATGCCGAGGCGCTCCGGGCGTTCGAGCTGACCGCCGAGCTCGAGGGCATCATCCCGGCGCTCGAGAGCGCCCACGCGCTCGCCTACGTCCTCCGCGGACCGCGCTCGACCGAACCCACGGCGACCCGCTTCGCGGCCGATGACCTCGTCATCGTCAACCTCTCGGGTCGCGGCGACAAAGATGTCCACGAGGCGGCTCGTCTCTTGCGGGAAGGCTCGTGAGCGGCGAGGAGCAGACCCGTCTCAGCCCCCGGCTGCGGGCGGCGTTCGCCACCCCGCGCGCCCGCCGCGCCGCCCTCATCCCCTACCTGACGGGCGGCCATCCGGACCTCGAGACGAGCGACCGCCTGATCGCCGCGCTGGCGGGCGCCGGCGCCGACATCGTCGAGCTCGGCGTGCCCTTCTCCGACCCGATCGCCGACGGACCGGTGGTCCAGCGTGCCGCCCATGACGCCCTGGCTCGCGGCATCACCCCGGAGGATGTCTTCGACTTAGCGGCGGCCCACAGGGCCGAGGTGCCGTTCGTGCTCCTCGTCTACCTGAACAGCGTCCTCGCCTACGGGGCGGGGCGCTTCTTCGCGCGGGCCGCGTCGGCGGGGGTCGAGGCGCTCGTCATCCCCGACCTGCCGCTCGACGAGGCGCTTCGGGCCGGCGCGGTGGTGGGCGTCGGCGGGAGCCTCGCAGAGCTCGCCGCAGCCCACGACCTCGCGCTCGTGCCGATGGCCACGCCGACGAGCACCGCGGCGCGCCTCGAGCTCGTCGGCCAGGTGGCGCGGGCGTTCGTCTACTGCGTCGCCGTGACCGGGGTCACCGGGCCCCGCGCCGAGCTCGGCCGCGAGCTGCCGGCGCTGGTCTCCCGGCTGCGCGCGCGCACGGCGACGCCCCTGGCGGTGGGGTTCGGGATCTCCACCGCGGCGCAGGCGGCCACCGTCGCCAGACTGGCCGACGGGGTCATCATCGGCAGTGCGCTCATCGACCTGGTGTCGCGGAGCGCGGGTCCGACCGATGCCTGTGCGGTCGCGGCCCGGCTCGTCGGTGACGCCAGCGCCGCGATCGCCGCAGGCTGAGTCGCCGCCGGCGGCCGATCGCTGCGGCGGCCGACCGTGCGCGCAGGTTCCGCCCGCTCACGTAGGCGACGGTCGACCTCAGGCGCCAGCACTCAAGACCTCCTCCGCCTGCGGCGGGCCCTCGACCTCCAGCCGCTCGAGGTCGTCGTAGGTCTCGGCGCGCAGCCAGAGCTCGGCCTCGCCGTCCTTGACGGCCACGAGGGCAGGTCTCGGGGTGCGGTTGTAGTTGCTTGCGAGCGAGTAGCAGTAGGCGCCGGTGCCGGCGACCGCGAGGAGGTCGCCGGCGACGAGGTCCTCCGGCAGAGAGAGCCCCTCGGCGAGGACGTCGCCGGACTCGCAGTGGGGGCCGACGACCGTGGTCGGCAGCGAGGGGGCGCCGTTGCGCCCGGCGGCGGGGCTGACCTCGTAGGCGGCCCCGTAGAGCATCGGGCGCGGGTTGTCGCTCATCCCCCCGTCGACGGCCAGGAGACGCACGCCATCCCCGCGCTCCTTGACGCTCCCCACCCGGTAGAGGGTGAGGCCGGCGCCGCCGACCACGGCCCGCCCCGGCTCGCAGACGAGGCCCGGTACGGGGATGCCCTCGCGCCGGCAAGTGGCCCGCAGACGGGCGGCGATCGCCTGCGCGAGGAGGCCCACCGCCGGGGGCTCCTCGTCCCGGTAGGTGATCCCCACACCGCCGCCGATGTCGAGGAGCTCGACATCGATGCCGTGGCGGCGCGCGAGGCGACCGGCCAGAGCAGAGAGCCGATCGACGGTGCGCAGGTAGGGCTCACTGGTGAGGATCTGCGAGCCGATGTGGGCATGCAGGCCGCGGAAGGTGAGACTCCCCGACTCGACGACGCTGAGGACCGCCGCCTCGGCCTCGCCGGAGGCGATCGGGAGCCCGAACTTCGACTCCTCAGCCCCGGTCTCGATGAAGCGGTGACCGCCGGCCGAGATGCCGGGGATGACGCGCACGAGGACGTCCTGGCGGCGCCCCCGGCGCGCGGCGACCGCGGCGGCGCGGGTGATCTCGTCGGCGTTGTCTACGATCACCAGGCCGATGCCGGCGGCGATCGCGCGCTCGAGTTCGGCGGCGCTCTTGTTGTTGCCGTGGAGCGCCACGCGGCCGGCGGCGATGCCGGCGCGCAGGCAGGCTTCGAGCTCACCGCGCGAGGCGGCCAAGAGGCGCAGGCCCTCGCCGTCGAGGAGGCGCAGGAGGCGACGGCAGGTGAGCGCCTTGACGGCGTAGTGCACGCACGGGAAGGCAGCGCGGAACTCGCGGGCGCGCTGCTCGATGTGGGCGACGTCGAGCACGAGCAGGGGGGTGCCGAACTCGCGGGCGAGACGGGTGGCGGGAACGCCGCCGACCCCGAGGCCGTCCGCCGCCCAGCGGGCGGTCAGGGGCCAGGGCGACGACAGGGACGGGTGGGGGAAGATATCGCTGGACACGGTGAGGCCTCTCTTCGATCGAAGGGGAGAAGAAGACAGAAGGAGAGGGCGCTCGCCGAGAGCGCAGGCGGCGGCGAGCGCCCTAACGCTTTCGCGAAAGCGCAGGGCGCGGGGAGAGGCTTCTGCAGGCCGCGCACCGCATGGGGGATGGATAGCGCATCGCGCTCGTGTCTGTCAAGCGCCGGCGTCGTGAGGAGGGGCGCGGCGTCACCGCTCCAGCGAGCCCTCGGCACGTCGTCCCGGTCCGCGACTGCGCGTGAAGGTTGGTGATGGGAGGTGGCGCCTCGGCGAGGGACGGGTGGCGCCCGCGGGCCCTCGCAGCCCACCACCGGCGCACACCGGGGCTGCGTCCGATCCCACCGGACGAGGAGGATCCGTGCGAGGATCCAGAACGGCGTCGGCATGGCGTGGAGGCGAGGGCCCCTCTCTTGTGACTGCCGGGGCGCTCGACCGTGGGCTCGTCTCGCCGGCGAGCGCAGGCCGTGGACCGACACCGGCGGGACGACTAGACTTCGTGGACTCGACGCCGGTCATGCCGCCGGGCCGGCGAGTGGCGCGGCCGGCGCACGGCACGGGTCTCGTGGCCCTGCCGATGACGATGCCGACGTCGTGGGCCTACGCCAGCGTACTGGAGGCGCGCGAGATGTCGTGGGAGACCCTGTCGCTGTTCGTCGTTGCCTCGCTGCTGCTCATCGTGACACCGGGGCAGGACATGATCCTGGTCTTGACGCGCTCCGTCGCGCACGGCGTGCGTGCCGGGGTCGCGACCGCCGCCGGCGTCAGCGTCGGTCTCGTCGGCCACACGCTGCTCGCCGCCTTCGGCCTAGGCGCACTGCTGCGTGCCTCCGAACCCGCTTTCGTCGCCGTCAAACTGGTCGGCGCCGCCTATCTCGTCTATCTCGGCGTCGGCATGCTGCGCGCTCGAGCGGCCGACCTTGCGGTCGCGGCTGCGCCGCCGCGCTCGACCTTCCGCCTCTTCCTCGACGGAGCGGTCTCCAACCTCTCGAATCCCAAGGTCGCCATCTTCTACCTGGCCTTCCTGCCCCAGTTCGTACCGGCCGGGACCGCCCGTCCGGGCATCATGCTCTCGGGCCTCGGGATCGTGTTCGCCGCCATGACCTTGGCCGTCAAAGGGCCTCTCGGTCTCTGTGCCGGTCTGCTGGCGGGCTGGCTGCGCGCTCGTCCCGGTGTGCAGCGTTGGCTACACCGCTCCGGTGGACTGGTGCTCATCGGGCTCGCCGCACGACTGACGTTCGAGCGCCGGGCGTGACGATCGAGGGACACGCGGACCGGGCAGTGCTCTGCATCGAGGGCGTCAGCCACCGCTCGTATGGCCGAGGCTCGGTTGGCCCCGTCGGTCTCGCGAGCCTCGAGGATGGGGCAGTGGCCACCTCGTCTCTGAGACGTCTATCCTGAGCTCCGCCGTGCTTCCCCTCTTTGGACGCCAAGCGCCGCGTCGATCTCCCGCTCGACGCGCTGGAGGAAGGTGCGCACGGCGAACTCGCATTCGAACTCGGAGAGCTGAGCGATGGCCGTCTTCCTCTCGAGGTGCGGCACGATGAAGACGTCGCTGTGCCACCCCGGCAAGCGCGCGTGGTCGGCGGGATGTGGCGAGGCGGTCTCGGCCGGCGGGCGCACGACGAAGAAGCGGTACAGTCGTCCGACGGCACCAGGGCAGGAGGACCGCACGTCCACCGTGCGTGCCTCGAGAGGCACATCGCGGTAGCGGAGCTCAGCGACGGGCTCGAGCCTCACCAGCTTGGCCGCCACGTCTGCGGCACTCATCAGACCTTGGTCACGCATGACCCAGTGCCGCCCGCCGCGGGGCCATGGCAGCCGATTTCGGCGTGCCGCGCGCTCGAGCTCCGGACCTTGGCGTGGGTCCGGGCGCAGTACGGTCCGTGCGCTAAGCGCCGGCTGCATATCACTCACTGCCTCCCAACTGCTCGAGGCCCAGTCTGGTCGGCGACCAGCCGGTCGCAGGGAGCCGCGCCGGGTCCCAGACGAGGATCGTCTGCCCGTTCTCGCGCTCGACGCGCAGGCCGAGACCCCTGTGCCAGAGGTAGCGCGCCCCGTCGTGGGCGACGCAGCGCGCCTCGAAGCCCAGCCCGAGGACCTCCTCCAGGGTGTAGGTGTGGTCTGTCGTCACCGTCGCCTCCGCTCTCTCGCGCCCCGCCCCGAGGCAGTCTTGCGGGGGCCGGTGCGTCGGGGAGTGCTGCGATGTCTACCAGGTACCGTTCATAGTTATCGGAACCGTTCAAGGAGAACTTGACGTTGGGGAGCTTTCGCGCATCGCCTATCATGAACGCCGCGTATCTCACGCGCGGGTACCCAGCAGCAGTCCGGCGGCGCCCAGGGGCCGCAGCCCGAGACGTCGGGGGGGCAGATGCAGGAAGCCAAGGAGTGGCTCTCCACGGAGGAGGCGGCCGCCTACTGGAACGCCATCGTCGAGGAGACCGGGGCCGGCGTCATCAGGATCGACATCTCGGCCCAGAAGTTCCGCCGGCTCTGCCGCGAGGGGCGTCTCGAGTCGGCGGGCGTCGAGGTGATCGAGACGACGAAGGGCTACCTGATCTCACGCTCGGACCTGATCCACGCCGCCTACGGGCAGTGTGACGCGGTCTGCGGCCGGCTGGCCGAAGAAGAGCTCAAGGTCTGGCCGGGCAAGAAGACGCACGCAGCGTCCTAGGCGGCGACCGCCGCGCTGGCTTTGACTGAAGCGCCACGCGGGGTCCTCTGCGGGCTGGAGGGGTCCGAGGGAAGTCCGGCGGGGCGCACCAAGCTCCGGGGACACCGGGTCGCACGCGGTTCAGGCGATGCGGCGACCCGCAGGGGCCGCCCCGCCGTCGATACTTCCTATGCCCGCGCCAGCGCGTGCTCGAAACGTTGCGGCCGTCATCGCCGCGGGCGGCGGGATTGCGGCCCTTCCGACCGGGTGGTGCGCGAAGCTCCGCAGAGTCGGGGGGCGACGGGGACGGGCCGGCCGCAGGGGGTACCAGGGCGAGCCGACCCGGGCTCACATGAGGAGTGAGGGGGATGACCCCATGTCCCCGCCGCCTGCGGATGATGATACATGATTCCAGGCTGCCGTCATGGTGGATCCTCGCGGAGCGGCTGCCTGCCGCATGCATGTTTCTGCGAAGCGCCCGAAGGTCGCCGGTCTCCGGCCCGCCGCAGCGTTGCCCGTGGAGCAGCCGCCGGTCGGCCGGTCAGCCGTCCTCGAGCCAGCGCTTGAAGATGAGGACGGGGCCGTCCTTCTCGCGATGGAGCTTCTGGTCGAGCCAGATGTGGACGAGGTCGAAGCCCTCGCGCCCCTTCTCGCCGAGGACCGCCTCGAGGTCCTTGCGGTTGATCTCGCCCTTGTGCCAGCCGAGCGTACCGTGTGTGAGCGCGATCACCTCGTAGTGCCAACGTCCCATGGCGCCTCCTTGTCGTCGCTGCCATGGTAGGGAGCGCGAGGGACGGAAGGGCTCGGCGTCGGCGGGAGGAGTGCCCGTCTGCGCTGAGCGTGGACGGGCTGCGAGTGCGAGGTGCGGTAGCCTCGTCTATCGTGACGAGGATGTGGTCTCTTCGACGAGGGCAATCTCGTCGTCGGTCAGGTCGTAGAGTCTGTACACGATGCGGTCGATGCGGTCATCCGTTATCGCGATGTCCCTGCGAAGCGATTCGGCACTGCGGGCGTCGCGAACGGACTGGAGACGGGCGTGCATCTCGAGCAAGGACTCTGCGCTAGCGGCGATGTCGCCAAGGTCGCGGCGCTCGCTCGCGGATGCCCTGGACACGTCAAAGGCGGGCAGCCGCCGCACGGTCTTTGGATAGGTGTGGAAGCCCCCGCCAACGCGAACTCCCTCACCCGTCAGGACGAGGTAGTAGTACGCGGACACGAGGCGGCTGGCCAGAAGGCCGAGGAGCAGTTCGTGCGTGTAGCGGCCTGACGCTGCGACTGCGGCGGCGCCCAAGTCTCGCCATGGGGCAATGTCGGTGGCTCGATGACAACAGAGGATCGTGTGGTCACAGTACTTGCCGGACCGATCCAGCGTAACCTCCAGCCTATGTGTGCCGGTGATGTCGCGGACCATGAGCTTCGGCAGCTCGAAGAACTCAGGCCAGCGCGGGCCATACATCTGGTCTGCGAGGGCATACTCGACATAGCGACCCGACCACCGCAGCTCGTACCTGAACAACTCCTTCCCGAATACGGCCGCACGGCACGATGCGGTCGTCCGCTCATCGCGCAAGACGTGCTCCTTGCCGAAGGCGCCCTTCAGCTTGCTTGACATCTGGGCGCCGTAGTTCACGAAGATGAGGTCGCCTAGAACAACGCTACGTGACCTGATCTTCTCGCACATGGAGAACACCTGATCAGATAGATCGAGTCGGAGCATCTGCTCGTGCTGCGCCCGGAATCGCGATTGGGCAGTCGCGTGTGAGGAATCGATTGCGGGCCGATCACCGACTTGATTCGTTGTTCGTGGCCGCCGTATCTGCACCTCGTGGGCATCACTGGGACTGTGCTTCCGGAGCACGGGAATCATGGTGATGACCGGCACCGGCGAGAACACCATGACGGAGCGTAGGTCGGCGATGCTCTCGATGGTGACTTCCGCGAGCAGAGCTTGTCGCGACATCCGGCCGTATTTCTGGATTGCGTAGCTGTACGGGATGATGAAGGAGAGTCGTCCTCCCTCACGCAGTACCTGCAGCCCGCGCTCGATGAACAGCACGTACAAGTCCCAGTGCCGGTCAGCCGTGCGGTATCGGGCCGATTCGCCCAAGTACTTGCGGACTAGCGGGTCGCGCGCGAACATCTCCCACGCATTCACGTACGGCGGGTTCCCGATCACCGCGTCGAACCCGCGCCGTTCCTCCGACGTCGCCTTGCCGAGAATCTCGGGGAACTCCGCCCCCCAGTCGAAGACATTGATGCGGTGGCGCTCCTCGTCGTCGAGACCGGCGAGCCCGAGCTGGGCGTCGTCGTAGAAGTCGGGGCCGATGAGTGAGTTCCCGCACTTGATGTTCTCGCGCAGGTCCGGCAGGGCGCGCTCATGAAGAAAGGAGAGCTGCGTGTCGAGCGTGTCGGCGGTCTCCTCCTCCAGGACCTTGAGCAGCAGGCTGAGCTTCGTGGTCTCGACCGCCTGCGCGTCGATGTCGACGCCGTAGATGTTGTTCAGAAGAATGCGCTTCTTCTCGGCCGTGGTCAGGTGCCAGGCCCCGCCGCTCCCCTCGTAGAGCTCCTTTCGGTGCTTCTCTGAGCCGTGCTCGACGTACCAGTCGCGATGCCAGTCGAGCAGGTATTGGTAGGCGCCGATCAAGAAGGAGCCCGAGCCGCAGGCGGGGTCGAGGATGCGCAGCTCGCTGGCCTGCTTCGGGGTCTTGCCCTCAAGGAGCTTGCCCACGGTCTCTTTCACGATGTAGTCGACGATGTAGGTCGGCGTGTAGTAGACCCCGCCCGCCTTCTTCACCTCGGGCTTGTCCTCGACCACGGCGCGGTGGGCCGGGGTCAAGCGGATGACCTTGCCGAGGAACTGCTCGTAGACCTGACCCAGGATGTCGGCGGGAAGGACGCTGAACTCATACGGGCTCTCGGGGTAGTAGAGACGGCGGATGATGTCCTTGAGTGCCTTATCGTCGATCTCGAGCGCCGGAGTGAGGCGGTCGGCAATCCCGGGACGACCGCGCTCCTCGACGAAGTGGAAGAGTCCCGAGTCGTAACGTGCGTCGGCCTCGTAGAAGAGCTGCTTGAGGCGCGCGTAGATGCCTGAGCCGTTGAGCAGTCCCTGGAGGCGGCCGTAGGGCTCGATGCCGCGGTCCTCGCAGATGCGCAGGAAGATGATGCGGTCGATGGTCGCCTGCACCGCGTAGTTCATCTCGCGCTGACTCAGTGACGGGTTGCGGAGGGCGATGTTGCGCGCGAGCGCTTCGCGCCACGACTCGATCTCCCCGAGGAAGGACTTGTCGACCTCGGCCGTGCCGCGTTTCGCCTTCGTCGACTCGGCGTACTTGTCGAAGGCCCCCTGGAGGATGGCCTCGCGACTGAAGACGCCGTGGAGCTCCTCCCAGCGATCCTCGTAGTCGCTGTAGGGCACATAGAGCGTGCGCGCGGTGGCGGGTTTGTCGGTGGCCGCGGGCTTCACCCCGCAGTCGTAGGCGGCGAACTCCTGGAAGTCGCTGAGGAGCGAGAGCGGGAGCTTCGCCGACCAGGCGTAGCGCCGCAGTTGGAAGGCCGGCGCCGGGTCGTCGTGGATGTTGACCGCCGGCTTCTTCGCCTCGACGAAGAACTTGCGCTGCCCGCCGATGCGGAAGGAGTAGTCGGGGGCACGCACGTCGAGACCGACCTTGATCGCGTCCTCGTGGACGACGTCCTTGTACTGCTGCGCGTAGCCCGCCTCGTTGTCGACGTCCCAGCCGAGCGCCTTGAAGAAGGGGTCGAGGAACTCGCGCCGCAGCTGGGTCTCGTTGTAGGCAGGCGAACAGTACGCTTCGCGGTTGCGGTCGAAGCGCTCGATGAGTCGCAGAACCAGGTCGGGTGCCTTCACGGACGCGCCTCACCCACCCTCCACGTTTCCCCCGCGCGGAAGGGTATCACTGCCGAGGCACGGCGCGGGCCGCGAGGGGAGCGGGCGATCGTCGTTTGGCGCGCGCAGCCCGCGAGCACGACATCCCCCGCCGGTCGCTCCCGACGGTGACCTACGGCCGCAAGCCTCACCCGCCCGGGCTCGCGCCGCGGGCGAAGATGCGCGTGAAGGCGTCGACCGCCTCCGCATCGTAGAGCCTGCCGCGCTCGGCCTTCAGCTCGGCGAGGGCGTCGGCCGGCGTGAAGGCATCGCGGAACGGCCGCGGCGAGGTCATCGCCTCGTAGACGTCGGCGACGGCGATGATGCGTGCCGCGGGCAGGATGTGCTGGCCTTCGAGCCCGTCAGGATAGCCGGAGCCGTCGAGGCGCTCGTGGTGCTGGCGCACGGGGCCGACCACGGCGGGCGTGAACTCGGCCGCGGCGAGCATCGCGGCCCCGGCCTCGGAGTGCTGCTTCACGGCCTCGACCTCGGCGGGCCTCAGCGGCCCCGGTCGGTTGAGCGCCTCCGTCGGGCAGCTGAGGCGGCCGACGTCGTGCAGCTGGGCGGCGATCCGCAGGTTGGCGATCCGACGCTCCGCCCAGCCCAGGTCGCGGGCGACCGCGACGGCGAGCTCGGCCGTGCGGCGCTGATGCCCGAGGGTGGTGGGCTCGCGCTCCTCGACGACCGCCGCCAGGGCCAGCATGCTGCTCGCAGCGGTCCGTTCGAGGTGGACGTGCCAGGCGTGCAACGTGCTCTCGGCGCGCTGCTCGGCGGTGCGGTCCAAGGCGACCCCGGCGACGAGGAGCAGCCCGCCCTCGGGGCCGAGGATGGGCGCGAGGTGGAGCTCGTGGTAGCGGCCGTCGACCACGCCTCCCCATGACGCCTTCTTGCCGGCCAGGGCGCGGGCCACGGCGCGCCGCGCCTCGGGCAGCTCGACGAGCGCCTCGTCGGCCGTGCGGCCGACGAGCGCCGCGGGCTCCTCGGCGAAGGCGCGCGCCCCGCTCCCCGAGGCGAGGAGGATGCGCCCCGCCTTGTCGAGCACGACGATGGTGAGCGGGGAGTGGGCGACGGCGAGGCTGAGCAGGCGGCGCTCCAACTCGCGCTCCTCGGTGGACTTGGCCGCGGCGGGCTCTCCGGCCTCGGATGTGCGCCGGAGCTCGTGCCAGCCGGAGTCCACGCGGCTCCAGCCGTAGGTCCCCGGCGTCTGCCAGGCGCGGCGCTCCTCCCTCTTGTCCGACTGCTCGTCGCTCATCTCATCGATACGCCTTCCCCGACCACCTCGGCGGCAACCCTCGGGTCGGGCGAGGAGGCTCGCTGCCGCGCCCGGCTCCACCGCGCCGCGTCGCGCACCCTCTCTGCGCGATTCGCGCGGATAGCCGCCTCGCAGCCTTGCCATGATACCAGCCTCCTGAAAAGCGGGCGCCGCGCGTCGGGATGACCCGTAGATTCATCCTACGAATAGCGTAGTCACGATGAAAACGTAAAAGGGCAAGAATTGTCGTTTTCGGCAACCGTATCGTGCGAATAGCGCATACATTGACCAGTATTGTCCGGTATACGTGGGCGAGTCTGCTTGCGAATCGCTCAAGTCCTAGGCGAAGACGTCGATATTCGTACCTGAGCGTGGACCTCTCTCAAGCCGCGCTTCGCGGACTGCCGGACCTCCTGGCCGACAGCATGGCCCGTCGCCGATATCGATTCGGCGACGGGCCTTCTGCTGTGAGGGATCGGGGCGGGGTGGCTGCACGACCACCGTGGACACGGTGATCGACACGCGAGGAGTGGCGCTCTGACGGTCTGTGCACGGCGGGAGCGGGAGCGACGGGGGCGAGCCGGCCAGGGGATGTAGCCTAGGAGCCGACCCGGACTCCCGCTCGGGGCCAAAAGGAGTCCACGTGACCCCCGCCGCTGTATGTTCATACTACCAGCTCTTCGTGTGAGCAAACATCGCCATGCAGTGGAACGAGCCAGGGATGACTCACCGTGTGTACAGCGCCCAAGAGGGAGAGAGACGGCGGAGGTGGGGCCAGACTCCCGAGGCCTCGAAGGAGCCAGCATCGCTCCGCGGGGCCCAGCAGGGGCCACCCCCGCCGCCAGTTCCACGTACCCGAGAGGCTGCCGTTCCACCCGCCGCGCCGCTGGCGGTCGGCGCTCCAGGTCGATCCTGCCGGGGTCCGTGTCCGCGGAGAGGGGGCGGCGGGGGCGTGTCAACCGGGGGGATGGCACGGAGGCTGACTCGGGGCCGTCTATGGCATGAGGGGTGGCCCGTCGCCCCCGCCGCTGCATCTTCATGCTATCAGCACCTTCCCCACGCGACCACCGCGGTGGGGCCCCGCACACTCTAGCAGAGACGCTTGCGCATGCGCACCTCGAGCCCCTCCTGCGAGCAGAGCTCGAGCTCGTCCATCAGCGTCGCCATCACGTAGAACCCCCGACCGGAGGGCGCCAGCGGGTCGGGAGGGCGGGAGAGGAGATCGCCCAGGCGAGCCGCGGTGCCGTCGAGCCCGCAGCCGTAGTCGCGCACCACGAGCGACACCGTCAGCTCGGTGACGCTGACCTCGACGTCGACGCCCCGCGGACTGCCGCTGAAGCGGATCGCGTTCTTGAGCGCCTCCTGCGCGCAAAGGACGAGGTCCTCGCCGTCGTCACCGTCGATGCCGACCTCGGCGAGGAAGGCGCCGAGCTCGCGGCGGGCGGCGGGGAGCCGGGCGAGGTCCAGGGGAAGGCTGAGTGCGAGGCGACCGACGAGCCGTTCTTCGCGGGCGGCGGGGACGCTTGCCAACGGGCTGTGCTGACCTTCTTCGTCGTTTGACCCCTCCGGACCAGCGCCTGCGCGTGCTGGCGTGGCCCTCTGAGGCACATCGCGCGCCAGTCTAGCGCACTCTGCATCAATTACCAGCGTTGGAAGGCGGGACGGCTTGTCGAATTGCATGGGACGGCCCTTGGCGGCCGTCCGCACTCCAGCAAGACTGTCGAGCGGCTGATCGAACGTGCCGAGGCCAAGCAGACGGGCTAGCGTGAGCTGCGCGACCTGGTCTCGAGGAGACGCTCGGGCTGCGCGAGGGGCGACATCTCAGGAACGGCTTGAAGGCTGCCTGCCCCCAGAAACGGCTCGACGAGTTCGGATTCGCCTTCGCAGCGGGCGCTCGACGCGCGCCGGGTCACGTTCCTCGCGCCCAAAGCCTCGGGACGCTTCGCGAGCAAGCTGCTGCACGACCTCAAGCCGGCCGTCCCGTGTGCCGATAGTCCGTTCATCGCTGGAGCGTCATGACTCCTGGGCTCTGCACCGCGGGCGGTGCGGAGTGAGTGGCGACGAGGGCGGAGGCGCCTTGGCTGAGAGCGGATACGCGAGTCAGTTGACGCGCCCGCGGACGTTCGTCTCCCGCGGCGGCCCGCGCGTGGACGACGAGCTCGGCTGGGGCCTGCAGAACAGGCTCGCGGGGCGGGCCGCCGCACTCATGTTGGCGGCCGGCGGCCTGCTCAGCCTCATCTCCATCGTGCGTCCAGACGGATCGGGGGGCGACCCGCTCGGGGTCCTCGTCGTCGGCCTCGCCTCAGCGACGGCCGCTCTCGTCCTTTGGTGTCTGCCCTGGAATCGCTGGCCGCCCTACGCGAGTCTTGTTGCCGTGCCGATCGGCTTCGCCCTCATTGTCGCGCGCAACTCCTTGGGCGACGTCGATCCCTACCTCTACCCGGTGTTCTTCGTGGTCGCCTTCACCTGGATCGGCCTCTCGCAGCGCCAAGGTACCTCGCTCCTCCTCCTGCCGCTCTTCGTGGTCGCCTATCTCTCCCCGCTGCTCGGCGTCGATCTCAAGGTGCCGATGAGCGTGAGCACAGTCATCTACGTGGGTCTCGTCTGCGTGCTGGTCGCCGAGACGCTGGCCTTCGTGTCGGTCAAGCTCGCGCGGACCCGAGACGCGCTGCAGCAGTGGCATGCCGAGGAGCGCTTCCGCGCCCTCGTGCAGAACGCCTTCGACATCATCCTGGTCATCGACGCCGCCGGCCTGATCTCGTACAGCAGCCCCTCAGCGGCGCGGGTGCTGGGCTATGGCTTGAGCGAACTCAAGGGCAGCCCCTTCGTCGATCTCCTGCACCCCGAGGATGCACCGCCCGCCCGCGATCTCCTCGCGAACCTCTCGGAGCGGCACGGACAGGCGGCGACGACGGAGTGGCGGTTGCGCCATCGGGAGGGACCCTGGTGCCCGATGGAGGTGGCCGGCCAGAACCTTCTCGACAACCCCCATGTCGACGGCCTCGTTCTCACCCTGCGCGACATCGCCGAGCGCAAGGACCTGGAGCAGCAGCTCGCCCATCAGGCCTTCCACGACGCCCTCACCGGTCTCGCCAATCGGGCGCTGTTCCGCGAGCGGGTCGCCCACGCCCTGCGGCGCAACACACGCACCCGCGACTCGGCCGCCGTGCTCTTCATCGACCTCGATGACTTCAAAGCGGTGAACGACAGCCTCGGCCACTCCGCGGGGGACGAGGTCCTCACTGCGGTCGCCGAGCGCCTCGGCGCGTGCGTCCGGGCCGCCGATACCGTGGCCCGCATCGGCGGTGATGAGTTCGCCGTCCTGATCGAGGACCTGGAGTCGACGCACGATGCCCTCGAGGCGGGCACGCGTGTCGTCGCGAGCCTTGCCGCACCGCAGCGGATCGGGGCCGCGGAGGTCGTCGTCGGTGCCAGCGTCGGGGTCGCCCTGAGCGCACCCGACGTTGCGTCCGCCGAGGAGCTCATGCGCGACGCCGATCTTGCCATGTACGTGGCCAAACGCAACGGCAAGGGCCGCCTCGAGGTGTTCGAGCCGAGCATGCACGCCGCCGCCGTCGAGCGCCTGTCGCTCGAGTCGGACTTGCGCCGCGCGTTGGAAGGGGAGGAGATCACCGTCCACTACCAGCCGATCCTCGACCTCACTACCGAGGAGGTCACGAGTCTCGAGGCGCTGGTGCGCTGGGACCACCCCGAGCACGGACTCCTGCTGCCCGAGCGCTTCCTCACCGTGGCCGAGGACACGGGCCTCATCGTGCCCATGGGGCGCCGCGTCCTCAGAGAGGGCTGTCGACGACTCGCGAGCTGGCGCTCGCAGGGCTACCTCGATGCCGACGTGACCCTGTGCCTCAACCTCTCGGCACGGGAGTTGCAGGACGGCGGTCTGCTGCATGGCCTCGAGGCGGCGCTGGCCGAGACCAACCTGGAGGCCTCCGCCCTCGTACTCGAGATCACCGAGAGCACGCTCGTGCGTGAGGTCCCCGCGACCATCGAGCGCATGGCGCGCCTCAAGGCCTTGGGCGTTGGCTTGGCGATCGACGACTTCGGGACCGGCTACTCCTCGCTCAGCTACCTGCAGCGTTTTCCCTTCGACACCCTCAAGGTCGATCGCTCGTTCGTGACGGTGCGGCAGGGCGAGGTCGCGAGCTCCTCGCTCGTGCGCGCCATCGTCGCCCTGGGTCGGGCGCTGGGTATGCAGACCGTCGCCGAGGGCATCGAAGCCGAGAGCCAGCTCGACTTCCTCAAGGAGCTCGACTGTGCCTTCGGGCAGGGCTTCCACTTCGCACGACCGATGAGCGCCGCGGCGATGACGAGGTTCCTCGAGGAGAGAGCGCAACGTGGACGACGCGCCGTGGGGCGGCATGCCTCCAGGTGCGACAGGAGAGCCCGAAGCACCTGTACGCCTGCGGGCAAAGACCGTCGGTCCTGCCCTGGGTAGCGTTGACAGCCGGGGGTCAGCACGACCTTGGCGGCACCCATGGAAGCTGCACCCTTTCCCTTCTGTATCTGCAGCGTGGTGAGGGAGCGCACCCCGACCCATCAAGCCATCGGCTGGGCGGTTTCGGCGGCAGGTGATGCTCGAGGCCGCGCGTCTCGGCAGTGTCATGGAGGCCTGCCGGGGCGCCTGCCACTTGGCGGTGTCCTCCTTGGCCGCAGCGCGGCAGGCCGCCACGCTCACCGACACTCTCACCGCCATCCCCGGTGAAGCGCGGTCGACGAGACACAGAACAACTATCGAGACGGGAGCGGCGCACTGTCAGGCAGTCCAGCCACCGGGTACGCCACTGCGCGTGACTGTGCCGGGCGCTGCGGGGCCGGCGTAGGTTGCGGCGCGCAGCGCGATGGTGGTAGATAGGCCCGTCATGGCTCGCGTGTATCCCAAGGCGTGGTTCGGTGACAGCGTCATCCCGGTGGGTGGCGCCTCGCTCAGCGTCACGAGCGCGGCGGTTCTCTACGGGCTCAGCGTGTACACCGTGCTGCCGGTCACCGTCAGCGGCGAGGGCAGAGCCTTGGGCTTCCGTCTCGTCGACCACTACCGACGGCTCGTCAACTCGGCGCGTATCATCGGCATCGACACCTTCGAGCCGGACTGGCCGGAGGCGCGTTTCGAGGCGGCGCTCGCCGAGCTCATCCGGGCCAACGACCTCGCGGAGGACGTCTTCGTGCGCGTGAGTGTGCATGTGGACGCGCAGCTGCCGGGTACGCGCTCGCGCGGCATCAGTACCGTGCTGAGCATGTTCGTCTACGGCGCGGAGCCGATCCTGCCGCTGGACGGCGCCCGCCTGAAGACCAGCGTCTGGCGCCGCATCCCCGACTACGCCATCCCCTCACGGGCCAAGGTCAACGGCGCCTACGTCAACTCGGTGCTGGCGAAGCAGGACGCCATCGACAGCGGCTACGACGACTGCATCTTTCTCGATGCCGCCGGCCACGTCTGCGAGCTGAGCGCCGCCAACGTCTTCATCGTGCGCGACGGTGTGCTGGTCACGCCGAGCACCGCGCAGGACCTGCTCGAGGGCATCAACCGCGCCACGGTCCTGGCGATCGCCGCGAGCATGGGTCTCCCCGTCGTGGAACGCGAGGTGGACCTCACCGAGCTCTATATCGCCGACGAAGTGTTCGCCTGTGGCACGTCCACCTACATCACACCGGTGATCGAGGTCGACGCCCGCACGGTCAACGGTGCTCGCACCGGTCCGGTGACGGCCCGGCTTCGGGAGCGGTATCTGGCCGTGCTGCGCGGCGAGGACGCCGAGTTCAGGCATCTCGTCCGTCCCCTCTTCGAGAGGCGATGCGGTGCCTTCACATCCGGCGCGTCGGGGCGTATGCTAACGAAGTGACAAGCAGGCTAGGGGTGCCGCACGCCGGCTGAGAGGACGAAGCGTCGTCCAACCCTCCGAACCTGATGCGGGTAATGCCGCCGTAGGGAAGTGTCGCGAGTCCCGTCGGCCGTCGTGGCAGACGAGCCACCTTCCTCGCTTCCCTCGCGTGTGCGCGCTGCCCCTCGAGCCTGTGGTGATTGCACACAGGCGTCGCAGGGAGGGTTGCAGGTGACACTCGAGGAGAAACTCATCAGCCGGGCGATCGTCGAGCGCTTCAGCCAGAAGCTGCTCGAGAGCCTCGACGTCGAGGTGGCGGTGGTGGGAGCCGGCCCGGCCGGGCTGCTCGCCGCCTACCGACTGGCCAGCGCCGGCCGCAAGGTCTGCCTCTTGGAGCGCAAGCTCAGCCCGGGCGGCGGGATGTGGGGCGGCGGCATGATGTTCAACGAGATTGTCGTCCAGCGCCCGGCCAAGCCCATCCTCGACGAGCTCGACGTGCGCACGCGCGCCTTCCAGGGCGACTACTTCACCGCCGACGCTGTCGAGGCGACCAGCAGCCTCGTCTGGCACGCCGTGCACGCCGGGGCGCGGCTCTTCAACCTCGTCTGCGTCGAGGATGTCTGCCTGCGCCACTCACGCCTCAGCGGCCTCGTCGTCAACTGGACAGCGGTCGAGATGGCCAGCCTGCACGTCGATCCGCTGACCATCGAGGCCCGGGCCGTCGTCGACGCCACCGGCCACGACGCCGACGTCGTGCGCCACCTCGAGGGCAGGGTCGAGGGTCTCCGCACCCCCTCCGGAAGACGTGAGGGCGAGGGGCCGTTGTGGGCCGAGCGCGCCGAACAGGCGACGCTCGAGAACACCCGCGAGGTCTACCCCGGTCTCTGGGTCGCCGGGATGTGCGCCAACGCGACCTTCGGCTCTTTCCGCATGGGGCCGATCTTCGGCGGCATGCTGCTCTCCGGAGAGCGTGTCGCCGAGCAGCTGCTCGAGCGGCTCAAGGAAGACCCGTGAAGCGCATCCTGACAATCGCGGGCTCGGACTCGAGCGGCGGGGCCGGCATCCAGGCCGACCTTCGGGCGGTGACCGTGCTCGGTGCCTACGGCCTGAGCGTCGTCACCGCGGTCACGGCCCAGGACGGTGCTGCGGTGCGGGCGGCGCGCGTCCTGCCGCCGCAGCTCGTGCGGGCTCAGCTCGAGACCGTCCTCGCCGCCGGCGGCGTCGACGCCGTCAAGACCGGCATGCTGGGCAGCGCCGCCGTGGTCGGCGAGGTCGCGGCCGCCCTCGCGGAGCATCGACCAGCGATCCTCGTCGTCGACCCGGTGTTGGCGTCAAGCAGCGGCGCCCGCCTGCTCAGCGTCCCCGGGCGGCGCCTTCTTCGCGACCGCCTGCTGCCGTTGGCCACCCTCGTGACGCCCAACATCCCCGAGGCGGAGTGGCTAAGTGGGGGAGCGATCGCCTCGGTGGACGATATGCGGCGCGCCGCAGAGCGCATCTGCGAGCGTGGTCCGGGCGCCGTCGTGGTGACCGGCGGGCACCTGCCGGACGAGCCGGTCGACGTGCTCTTCGACGGCGAGCGGCACGTGGTCATGGCGGGGCGACGCAGCGAGGTTCGAGCGGTCCATGGCAGCGGCTGCACGTTCTCGGCCGCGGCAGCAACGTTGCTCGCGCAGGGCCGCTCGTTGGCCGAGGCCATCGCCGAGGCCAAGCGTCTGACCGCCGCGGCACTGGAGGGAGCTGCAGTGCTCAGCGGAGCTCCGCAGAGCAACGCCCTGGTCTGGGCGAGCGAAGATGAAGAGCGCCGGTCGGTCCTTGGCGCGCTGGAGGATGCCTACATCCAGCTGCGTGACCGACCTCTCGGTCATCTTGTGCCCGAGGTGCGCAGCAACCTGTGCTACGCCCTCTCCGAGGCAGAGAGCCCCGCGGACGTGGCCGCCTTCCCCGGTCGGCTGACCACCGTCGGCGGTCGCATCGTCGCCCTGCGCGGGCCGGCCTTCGGCGCCTCCAGCCACGTGGCCCGGGTGATCCTCTCCGCGAGGCGCCACCAC
>Ga0068714_10000869_pt1 | contig 49915 bp, 46 predicted proteins | sample MTBNYHSulfiMetaG_FD_62988 | JGI IMG/M metagenome (GOLD analysis project Ga0068714, IMG submission 62988) | Enrichment culture microbial communities from rom New York Harbor, USA that are MTBE-degrading - MTBE-NYH (New York Harbor Sulfidogenic)... | ecosystem: Environmental > Aquatic > Marine >... | reverse complement strand
TTTGTCACTCCGAAAACGCGGATCCCTTTCCTGGAGCACATCGCCGTGATCTTTTCTGTGTTTGCGGCAACTTTGCCCGTATCTATGACCATTTCCGGATACATCAAGCCATCGCCCCGCTTTCTATTCCTGGATCCTCTATCAGTATCCCCTCATTTTTTTAAGAAGCGCAAGATTCCCCTCGTCCCCCGGCCCCTCCTTGGGTGTCTCCAGAAGACACGGGGTTTCCTCCCAAAGAGGGTCGGAGACTATGCAGGTAAAGACCTCTGACCCGATATACCCTTCCCCGATATGTTCATGGCGGTCAAGTCGGCTTCCCATATCAGTTTTGGAGTCGTTGAGGTGCCAGCATCCGACATGCCTGGAGCCCACATGTTTTTCCACCGACCTGACCAGGCGTTCGTAGGAACTCCTGCCCCGGAGTTCGTATCCTCCCGCAAAAAGATGGCATGTATCCAGACATATTCCTGCGCGGGAATGATCTCCGACTTTTTCCAGTATCCAAGCGATATCTTCTATCGTTGACCCTATAGTATGCCCCTGGCCGGACATGGTCTCGATGAGGATCCTGGTCCTTGCCGACCCCGTCCTTTCGATAACTTTCCTGAGTGCTTCAGAGACAAGTTCCTTCCCTCTTTCAGCACCTTCGCCAAGATGGGAGCCTGGATGCAGGACAAGATCATCAATTCCGAGTTGTTCGCACCTGTTGATCTCCTCGACCAGTGAAGCAATGCTTCGTTCCCTTGTCTTGCCCTCAGAGGCAAGGTTGATAAGGTAGGACGCATGGGCAACAACCCTGACAATTGAACTGTCCCTCCATGCAGCCATGAACCTCGCAGCCACAGACTCGGAGATGGGGGGTGCCTTCCACTGTAGCTGGTTCCTCGTGAATATCTGGATCGACTCGCAACCCAGGGACTCTCCCCTTGATATGGCGTTCCAGATACCCCCTGCCGCCGAAACGTGGGTCCCTATCAGGGACATTCTGTTCTCTCCGGTACAGCGCCATCAATTATCCTTATAAGGTTCCATAATATCCATGCCGTAGCGCCCCAGATGATGACATCGTCATCGAGAGGGAAAACTGGATACTTGAGCACCTTGCCTTCCCTGTTGAAGGTCTCCCATTTCGGAGAATTGCCCAGGGATCTGAATGGCACATCCAGTACCCTTTGCACCTCTGCCGGATCAGGTGTGATGCCCTCAGAAAAAACATCGTACGGTATGAATCCTACAACAGGGAACAAAACAAAGTCGCTTGAAAAAGCGTGCACTTCCGGCAGTATCCCGAGGACCTCCACGGCATCGCCTGAAATCCCTGTCTCCTCGGTAGTCTCCCTCAGGGCGGTATCCACGGGCCCCCGGTCGGACTCTTCCCTGGCACCCCCGGGGAAGGCTATCTGCCCCGGATGGCGCCTCAAAGCGGCTGAACGTTCCAGAAGGAGCAGATGAAGTTCATCTCCTTTGGGGAAAAAAGGGACAAGTACAGCGCTAGGTTTCCCTTTTCGATCGGAAAAGCGCTCCCAGTCGATCCTTTCCCCTATGGGAGGTATCCTGGAAAAAACTCTCCGGGCCAGGCCCGGATACAGATTTTCAGTTCTCATATGAATGGAGCCTGACCAGCCCTCGAAGCACAACTCCGCGCCTTCCATCAACAGTTACGGTCATCCCGTCATCCAGTACTGAAAGGGCTTCCGAGGCTGAAACAATGCACGGGATCCGAAGCTCAAGGGCAACTATCGCCGCGTGGCTGGTCAATCCCCCCTCCTCGCAGATAATAGCAGCGGCCTTTCTCATGGCAGGTACATAGTCTTTTTCGGTTTGCCGCACTACAAGGATACCGCCATCGGTCATCTTTTCCAGAGCCTCCGCAGCGGAATGTGCTTTAACAACAATACCTGAAGCATCCCTCTTCAGCAGGGACAGTCCCTTGAGAAGTGTTTTCGCGACTGTAAGGACCTGGATGGAGTTAGTGGTGCCCGGACTGCCGATAGGGTATCCGGCAGTTGCGACGATTATGTCGCCTTCACTGAGAAGGCCCTCCCTCTGGGAGATCTCTGTAGCTGAAGAAAGGGCCGTCTCAAGATCCTTTTCTTTGGGAACAAGGACAGGCATAACCCCCCAGACAAGGGTCAGGTACCTCAGGGTTTTTTCATGGGGTGTTGCGCCGATTATGGGGGCCTTCGGACGGTACTTGCTGACCATCTGGGCAGTCCCTCCGCTCTGTGTAAGGGAAAGAACTGCCTGTGCCCTCATCTGGTCCGAGATAATGGCCGCAGCCTTGCTCACGGCATCGGGAATACCCGGGTTGCCGACATGGACCGGGAGCGTTCTTCTCCATTGCGGATCTCCTTCTTCGGTCTTTCTGACGATCCTGGACATGGTCTCCACGGACTTGACCGGGTAGGCCCCGTTGGCTGTCTCACCGGAAAGCATCACAGCATCGGCTCCGTCGAGGACCGCATTGGCGACATCGCTCGCCTCGGCCCTGGTCGCCCTGACATTCCTGATCATTGAATCCAGCATCTGAGTGGCAACTATTACAGGCTTACCGTGGGATCTGCAGAGATCGATTATCCTTTTCTGGACCAGGGGAACCTCCTCAAGGGGTATCTCGACCCCGAGGTCGCCACGGGCCACCATCATACCGTCCACTACTTCGATTATCTCCTCAAGGTTGTCCACCGCTTCCCGGGTCTCGATCTTGGCTATTATCCCAAGGCTGCCGCCGAGGTCCTCAAGAACACGGCGCACCTCCATAATGTCCGACCGGTTCCGGACAAATGAGAGCGCGATAAGGTCCATTTCTCTTTCAAGGGCCCACCTTACATCCTCAATATCGCCCGGTGTCAGAATAGGCAGTGTCGTCTTCGCGCCTGGAACGGATACACCCTTCTTCTCGCCGAGTTTCCCCCCGACTGTTACCCTGCAGACAATATCTTTATCCGAAACGGATTCAACCGTAAGATGAAGTGTCCCGTCGTCTATGAACAGCGACTGTCCCGGGTTCACTTCAGACGGGAGCGAGGGGTAATTGATCCCTACCCTTTTATTGTCACCCTGCTCAAGATGATCGGAGGTCAGGGTGATGACCCCTCCGCTTTCAAGCACAACGGGGAGGTGGTCCTTCAGGCTTCCAGTTCTGATCTCCGGTCCTTTGGTATCGATCATGGTTCCCAGAGGACGCTTAAGTTCCTTTTCAAGTCTTCTGACCCTGTCAAGATGAAGACCGTGGGTGTTGTGATCGCCATGGCTAAAGTTCAGGCGGGCAACATCCATGCCCGCCTTTATCATCTCTTTCAGAACCTCGTAGTCTTCACATGCGGGACCCAGTGTGCAGACTATCTTAACCCGTTTCATCATTTCTCTTCCCGCTTTCCACAGAACCGTGGGCCGTCATGACCATGGCCCGCCCTCTGATCTTCATGGCCGACGTATATTCGGTGAACTGGGCTATCCAGACCTCACCGGCATCAAGCTTTTCGGAATGGGCGAATTTGGTCTCCTGCCCCCTTGTAAGACCAATTACCGAAACCCCGTTCTCCAGAGCCTTGACAACAATAAAATCGGAAAGAACTGAACGCTTGCTGCTGTCCTCTTCTCGCATTCTCTCTCCTCCTTAACCACGCCTGGAAGGGTGCTCCCTCATATTTATACCACCTCAACGCCCCCTCCGGATATCTCGAAAACCCTCCTGGCCAGATCTTCTGTCGGATCCACGTTAAGATCCCTGGCTTTCATTATGGCCCTGATCCCTTCAATCGAGACGTCAACAAGGACCGATGCATCCCCCGGATGCCCCTTCAGTTCCCTGTATACGTTTTTAAGTTTGCCGTTAAGTTCCGGAGTGCCATCGGAGATCCTCAATCTCACCCATCTTTTCGCGGCGGCAGTCATCTCCTCCAGGGGAATTATCCTTTCCGCCACAAGCGACAATCCCTCCCTCGTTCTCGGGGCCCCCTTCACAAGGATCACCTTGCCCCTTTCCGGAACAGGGGCGGAAGACCAGGTCCTGGGAAAGCAGACTACTTCAATCTTTCCCGATGAGTCCTCTATCTCGAGAATACCCATACGGTCTCCCTTTCTTGTGAATTTTTCCTGGACATTCACCAGGATACCCGCGACAACGGCCGGGCAATTCTCGGATCTCCAGCACGCGAGGTCAGGTATTGTGCACGTTACGTAGGGCGAGACACTTTTTTCGTACTGCTCGAATGGGTGCCCAGATATGTAAAGTCCCGTAGCTTCTTTCTCCATCTCCATCCTGGTATGGAGATCATAGTCCTCGGAATCGACGAGAACGGGACCATCCGCTTCGATCACATCATCAAGCCCTGGAAGCTGTTGCTGCCTTGAGTCTGAGATACGCCTCTGCACAAGGTCGAACATTGCCGGAAGAGATTCCATCAGCTGTCTCCGGTTCGGGGATATGGAGTCGAATGCCCCTGCGCGGATAAGATTTTCAATTACCGCCCTTCCCACGACCCTGAGATCCACCCGATTGAGAAAATCCCACAGCGACAGGAAGGGGCCAGCCTTCCTGGCCTGCACCACCTGGTCCACCGAGGGCTGTCCCAGCTTTGATACGGCGCTCAATCCGAAAAGGATGACGCCGTCAGCAACGCTGAAGCTCGATTCGGACCTGTTAACATCGGGAGGAAGGACCTGAATACCCGAATTCCTGACGGTCCTGATATGCCCCGCAAGAACGTCAAGTTTCGAGTGAATATGGCTCGAAAGGAAGGACGCGCAGAATTCGCAGGGGTAGTGTGCTTTCAGGTATGCTGTCTGGTACGTGATCATGGCATAGGCGGCACTGTGTGATTTGTTGAAACCGTAACCGGCAAACTCCTGGACGATATCGAAGATATGCTCTGCATCGGCAGGTTTTACCCTGTTATTGACGCATCCGGCCACGAACTGTTTCCGCTGTGTTTCCATGACATCCACTTTCTTTTTACCCATGGCCCTTCTCAGGAGATCGGCCTCCCCAAGGGTGTAACCGGCAAGATTCGCCGCACACTGCATTACCTGTTCCTGGTAGAGGATCATCCCGTAGGTTTCCATGAGGATCTCTCTGAGGTCCTCATGGAGCCAGGAAATTTCCCTTCTCCCGTGTTTGCAGTCAATATACTGCTCGACCATACCGCTTCCAAGCGGACCTGGCCGGTACAGTGCCAGGACGGCAATAATGTCCTCGAAGCAGTCGGGGCGCAGTTGTTTCAGAATCTGCCTCATTCCAGATGATTCCAGCTGAAATACCCCGAGAGTGTCGGCCCTGCAGAGCATCTCGAACGTTGCGGGGTCATCTTCCGGGATAGCATACATATCCGGAGGTGTTTTTCCCCCCTTCACTATATTTTCGAGGGTCTCCTCTATCATGGAGAGGGTCCTGAGCCCGAGAAAATCCATCTTGACGAGACCGAGTTTTTCAAGGGGGTCCATGGCGTACTGTGTTACGATCTGGTCTTCACCGATCCTGCGGATCGGGACCACTTCTGTAAGGGGTTCCGGAGTGATGACTATCCCTGCTGCATGCTGTGAACAATGCCTCGCCAGACCTTCGATACTTGAGGCATAATCCAGTAGTTTCCTTATAGAGGGGTCATCCTCTTTGGCCTGTCTGAGCTCAGGCAACTGCTCCACAGCTTCTTTGATCGAGGAGGAGCCTGAAGGGACAAGTTTAGCTATCCTGTCAACATCGGGGTACTTCATATCGAGGGCCCTGCCGACATCCCTGATGGCGGCCCTGCTCTTCATTCGGTCAAAGGTGATTATCTGGGCCACATGGCTGCGGCCGTATTTCTCGACGATGATCTCAAGTACGCGGTCCCTTCCCCTGTCGGAAATATCTGTATCAATATCGGGCATGCTGATCCTTTCAGGGTTGAGAAAACGCTCAAAGAGAAGCCCGTATCTCAAGGGGTCTATCTCTGTGATGCGAAGGGAATAGGCCACCAGCGAACCTGCCGCTGAACCTCTCCCGGGGCCTACAGGGATGGATTCTTCCTTTGCGGTATGGATGATATCCGATACTATCAGGAAATAACCCGCAAAACCCATCTGGTTGATCACTTTCAGCTCATAATCAAGCCTGCCAAGGTATTCCCCGGGGACTTCCTTTCCCTTGAAACGGTTGCGGAGGCCTTCATGTGACTTGATATCGAGCTCCTCTTCAAGGGAAGAACCCTTTTTGACATCCACCCTGGGAAGACGGTATGAACCGAAAGAGAACGAAACATCGCATCTCTCTGATATTTCTACTGTATTCAGAAGAGACCGCGGAACCTCTTTTCCGAAGAGATCCCACATCTCCCCCGGAGACCTCAGGTAGAATTCATCAGCCCCGAAACGGTACCGGTTGGGGGTGTTAACCGTTGCGTTGGTCTGGACACAAAGGAGCACGTCATGCCATGAGGAATCCGCGGCTTCAAGATAATGGGCATCATTTGTGGCGATAAGGGGTATCCCTGAAGTCTCTGACATCCTTATAAGGGCCTTGTTGGCCAGGGCCTGCTCAGGCAGGCCGTTATGCATTATCTCCAGGAAGAAGTTCCCGTTCCCGAAAATATCACGATAGAGCATCGCCCTGTCCTGCGCTTCCTTCTCACAGCCTTCCAGGATAAGGCTCGGTATCTCGCCGGCAAGGCATGCCGAACTTGCTATCAGCCCTTTCGAATAGCGGGAAAGGAGATCATGATCGACCCTTGGGCGGTAATAGAATCCGTCGGTATTCGCAAGGGATACCAGTTTGACAAGGTTCTGGTAACCTTCATTGCTTTCGGCAAGAACCAGCAGATGGTAATTGCGGCCCATCCGGTCCCTCAGGGTGTGCCCCCTGGGGTCGACGTAAAGCTCACAGCCGATTATCGGCTTTATCCCTTCATCCTTGCACGCTGCGTAGAATTCTATAGCGCCGTAAAGAGCTCCGTGATCCGAGATCGATACGGCCGGGCAGCCCCACTGGGCCGCCCGCCTGGCAAGGTCGCTGCATCTGATGGCTCCGTCAAGCAGGCTGTATTCGGTATGGACGTGAAGATGGACAAACGGGTTCTCCACTATTCTACGGCAGCTCCTTCCAGAGTCTCCGGGTCCTCGGTATCATCTTCCCTGAGAACGAGAACATCTGCGTTGAAACACCTCTGTATCTCTGACAGGCTGTCTTCCCTTCCCTTCGAGGCCCCGTTCTTCTCGCCCGGAACGGACAGATCCCTTTTTGGAGACCGCTTAGCCGGGCTTTTTGTTCCAGCCTTGGGAGGGTCTTCAGGGGCGATATCCTCCCCGGGGCAAGAGGGAGATGTCTCTGAAGGAGATCCTTCCACCTCAACGATCCTTTCACCGCAAAGGATATTCATCTTCCTTTCAGCAAAAGAGGTTCTTCTGACCCTGTCAAGGTAAGAAAGATTCCTGGGGGATATGGCTGTCTCAAAACAATAACTGGAATCCTCTGGGAAGATGATCGTTACAGCGTCTCCATCCTCCCTTGCTGACGATGAAACGCAGGCACAGTACAAGGGCAGGTTGTCCGTCGACATAAGATCAACACAGCTTGCCCAGTTCGAGAGGTAACCGCCGGCTATCCCTTCCGCGACAACTCCGGGCCTTTCGATCTCCGGGGGCTGCTCCTGTGCATGGACTGCCGGAGCGACATCGACAATGGGATCCGATCGACTCTCTACGGGAGGACTTTCCCTGGCCGCATCATGCATCGGGGGAACACCTTCACTGATCTTTACGAAAAGCCCCATAAGCATCCCCTGGGCCACCTCTGCCTTGAGCCCGAACCTTGCCCGGGGAAGGGCGCGGGAGCAGAAATCGAGGATCTTCCAGAGGTCAGGTTCACTCCAGTGAGCCGACTCTTCCCTGACGAATTCTTTCTCGTCCTTACTCAGGGGAAGGGTCCCTATCCCTTCCTCACCCCATTTAACTGCCACAAGAAGGTCCCTGAAAATGAGGAACAACCCCTCCAGCAGCCGCTCTGCGGTCAAGCCCTTTTCGAGCATTCCGCCCAGGATCTTCAATCCCTCGGCGCTCCCGGAACGGAACAGGGGAACGAGCCTTTGAAGATCGTTCCTTCCGCCACCGCCAAGGAGCCCCCTGATATCCTCCAGGGATACCGATGGAAGGCCGGTGGAAAGAGCCTGTTCAAGAAGCGAAAGGGCATCCCTTAAAGACCCGTCCGCTTCCCGGGCGATCTCCCAGAGGGCTTCATCGTCCACTGCCCCTCCCTCCAGGGAGGAGATACGGGCCAGGCATCTTACGATAGAAGAAACGGGTATCCTGTGAAAAGGAATGTGCTGGCACCTTGAACGTATGGTAGCCGGAACCTTGTGGGGTTCAGTAGTCGCGAGAATGAACACAACCGTATTCGGAGGCTCTTCCAGGGTCTTCAGCAGAGCGTTGAAGGCCGCATCGGTGAGCATATGGACCTCGTCTATGATGTACACCTTGAACTTGCCGGAAAAGGGGGAGAGGGAGACATGTTCCTTCAGTTCCCGGATCTCGTCGATCCCCCTGTTGGAAGCCCCGTCGATCTCTACAACATCGAGATCCTCCCCTGAGGCTATGGATTCACAGATCGTGCAGCTGGCGCATGGCTCCCCGTCTTCCTGCCTGTTCGGACAGTTGAGGGCCTTGGCCACGATCCTGGCAAGGGTCGTCTTGCCGCATCCGCGGGGACCGGAAAAAAGGTAGGCGTGGCTGTTCCTGCCCCCCCCTATCTCCTTTCTAAGGAGGTCCACTGCCGCCTCCTGGGCGACCACTTCTGCGAAAACACCGGGCCTGTACCTTCTGTAAAGAGATAGATGCATTTGATCCCCTCCTGCAGGCCTCCCGACTGGTGAACCGGTCAGGATCCCCCTGCCATGAATTTCCTACCTGTGGTAATCCGCTACCGGATGGGCCGACCTGGCCCATTGCAGCGCGGCCACGATCTTCTCCCTGAGATCATCCAGGGGTGGCATCCCGGGAAGAATTTCCTCCTGGGAAACTACAGTTCCAAGACCGATCCTCAGGACTTGCTTCCCCTGAAACTCCATTATCGAGACATCATAGGGTGAGGTCTCCATCTGAAGGTGCCGATCCAGTAAACCTGCAGTCTTTTCAAGGAGACGCCTTGTACTCTCCCCTGACGGGCCATGCCAGACCGGTCTGCCATCCAGGTTGAGGTAAAGGGATCCCTCTTCCCCGGTTATGGTAGTCCTGAGGAGCCGGAGAGCTTTCTTTCTTTCCAGGGGCCAGCCATTTTCCCTGATGATGCCGACAAGGCCTTGAACCCTTTCCCGGGTTTTAGGATGGGCCGCAAAGATCCCGGGGTCAACAAAGGGGCGTTTGATCTCCTCTTCCTGCAGCCTTTCCATCACCGTCACCGCGGCTGCCGGCTCATAATCCGCCTGGAAGAGAATTTTAAGCCCTACCGTGTCGGCTTCTTTCTCAAGATCCTTGCTGTAGGAGTTCATTATCGCCACCTGTGCGAGGTTGGCAAGAATAGGGGCCGCACTCTGTCCTCCAGTCGCGATGATCACGGCCAGGGCTCCTATGGAGAGACGCTGGTTCCTTGCCGACTGGATCATACCGTGCTTTTTGTCGGTATGGACCAGTTCGTGAGCAATGACGGAAGCGAGCTCATCATCACTCCGGCAAAAATCGAGTATGCCGGTGGTCAGGTATATCCTTCCTCCAGGGAGGGCAAAGGCATTGGGTCTATCTTCATCAATAAGCCTTGCCTCGTATGGAAGGTCCCTGTCGGTGAAAGGTGAAAGCCGCGACAATATCATCGTGATCCGGGCAATCCGGACAGGATCAGTTACCCGGTCCCAGTGTTTCTCAACCTGTTCCGACACCTTGTCGGCCATCTTTATCTCCTTCTCAATCTCTCCTGCTTCTGCGAAGATCTCTGAGGCAGGAAGAATGAGAAGGAGGGACAGAACCATTAACGGGATAAGTTTAAGTTTTTTTGTTTCCATGAGCCCGCCCTTCCGGTTGCCTGTCATGGATAACAACCCCTTTTATTCTATGGCATAGACCTCCTGCCATAAAGGGTTTGATCGATCAGGAGCAGGGACCTCTCATGAAAGGGAACTCGAGGGACTGTCGAGATGCCGCATAAGTGCAAGGATCATTTCCTTCAGCAGGCCTGAGATCTCCCTGTAGCTCTCAATGCGCGAACCGAAGGGGTCGGGGACCTCGACCACCGGACCGTCGTAAAAGGGTCGGGCGGCGTCTCCCAACAGGCGGATATAATCTTTCCTGGAGGGGAAAATAGTCCTGAGAGCGCTAACATGCTCCCTGGCCATTCCGAAGAAAAGCGTTCCTGCGGGAGGTTCCCATGATCCGGCGAGCGAGGACCGATGTCTGGATATATCTATTCCATGTTCAGCCATCACCCTTATGGCCATTTCGTTGGCCGGCAGACCATCGACGGTCATGATGCCCGAAGAAAGGGCTCTCCAGGTCCCTGAAACCTCCGCCCCTTCAAGGAAGTGGTTCATGAACCCTTCCGCCATAGGGCTTCTGCAGGTATTGCCGGAACAGACGAACATGATCAACCTTGGGTTTCTTTCTATGTCAGCTCTCAATCCAGTTTGTCGATCCTTACCAGTGGGGCAAGTTTGTCGATCTCAGACCTGTCGCGGAACCCCTTCTCGACATGAAGAGAGTCCTCCCAGGCACAGGCAGTTGCGAATCGTATCGTATCCTCCGTATCCATTTTTTCTTCCCTGGCAATGATGAAACCGGCCACAAGAGCATCATCTGCCGCGAAGAGGGAGACAAGCCCCTTGCGCTCGTATTCTGCCAGGTAGATCCCCTGCGGGGAGAAGAAAACCGCACCGTATGACCTGTAGGAAACGACAGCCCATTCAACACCGAAATCGTGGACCCGTGAGACAACCTCTATCAGATTATCCAGGGATGTCAGGGACACTCCAGCAACCCTGGCCATGAATCTGTGGTCGATCCTTGCGAATGTAGGCCCCCCTTCTATCGCAGTCATAAGGGGAGGGCCAGCGGCATCAAGAAGGGTTGGTATTCCGCGAGATTTTGCCCGGTCCAGCATGTCCCTGTAGATGTCCTGCGGGACACCCGGCGGAAGCGATCCGCCCATGACGACCAGTCTCGCCCTTCCTAGCATTCTTTCGTAGTTGGCAAGGAATCTTGCCATGGCTTCCTCAGGTATATACGGGCCGCTTTCGGCGATCCCCGTCTCTACATGTCCTATTTCATCGACAATGTAGACATTCGACCTGGTGTCACCGGGGACATGGATAAAGTTGGTGGTTATCCGGAGCCTTCTGAGGGCATCCCTTATGTATTCCCCGTTGAAACCTGCAAGAAAGCCCATGGCGACGGACTGGTAGCCTGCCTGAGACAACATGTACGACACGTTGATGCCTTTTCCTCCGGGTGACCGGTCAACGTGGCTGCTCCGGAACCACCTCCCCGGGCGGAACTCCGGAACCAGGAACTCCTCATCAACCGCAGGATTCAGGGTCACAGTGACGATCATCGGCTAAATCCCCCCAAGCAAGAACAGCTAATGGACCAGACCACACGCAGCATGCGGGATCAGGAAATGAATTTTACGGCTTCATCAAGGCTGGCTATATGCTGCTGCCTGGACAGGTCGCCTTTCTTGAACTCGGCCAGGGCTGGGAGTTCTTTGATCCCGAGTTTCTCCACGATCCTTTTGTTGCGGTAACCATCAAGAAGGACCAGACGGGCATCTGTCCCCGCGAGAGCTTTCTCGATATCCGAGGCCAGCCTGGCCTGTGGTTCATCTATGCTTGAAAAGACGAAAGCCGTAACGTGTTCAGGTTCAAGAAGAAGGCCCTGAATATGAAGCTGTTCCGAGATGTATGCCGACGCTGCCATGGCAGCGGTAGCACCGTCCCCGGCGGCGGTTATAACCTGCCTGAGATACTTGTCCCTGACGTCGCCGGCAGCAAAAACGCCCTCGACGCTGGTCTCCATCCGTTCATTGGTCACTATCCATCCCCCTCCGACAGAATCCACCAGCCCCTTCATGAAGGAAACGTTGGGATCCATCCCGGCAAAGACGAACACGCCGGTTACGGGCAACTCGGTGATATCTCCGGTCCTGACGTTCTTCAGGACCAGTTTTTCGACCATGTCCTCCCCTGCGATCTCTTCCACCACGGTGTTCCATATGACATCAATCCTGGGGTTTGACATGGCCCTCTCAATAGCGACCCGGTCGGCTCTGAAGCTGTCCCGTCTGTGAATGATCGTCACTTTGGAAGCGAACTGGGTAAGGTACACAGCCTCCTCGACTGCAGTATTGCCTCCACCAATAACGGCAATCTCCTGGTCTTCGAAAAACGCACCGTCACATACGGCGCAGTAGCTTACGCCCCTTCCTGTGAACTCACCCTCACCTGGGGCCCCCAGTTTCTTGAAACTCGCGCCGGTGGCAATAATGACAGCTTCAGCCTCGATATCCCCGGAGTCGGTCTTGACTATCTTTCTGCCATTTGAAAGGTCAATACTTCTGACTTCCACATCCCGGAATTCCGCCTTGAAGTGTTCGGCATGTTTCCGGAAGGAATCGGCCAGTTCCGCCCCGCTTGCATGGATGACCCCGGTCCAGTTCTCTATCTCGTCGGTCACATTTATCTGGCCGCCGGGAATACCCTTCTCCAGAAGGAGCACATCAAGTCCCGACCTTTTGCCATAGATGGCTGACGTCAATCCTGCCGGCCCTGCTCCAATTATGACGAGTTCCCTTTTTTCCATTGGCTTATCCCTCCCAGGGAGTTAAGGTTTTCTTTGCATGAAAGTGATTCTCATTGTATCAGAACCAGCTCCTCTTCAAAACAACTACCCTGGGAATGCCCTGTATGTCATCAACCACGGACTCGGCCGAAAACTGCTCTTCGGACAAGGCGACCAGGCGGTCGATCTGCTCCTCTCCTCCTGCCTCGAGAATAAGAACCCCACCCGATCTCAGCGACCGGGCAGCCCATTTAATGAGGGGGATGAAAAGTTCAAGCCCGTCATCCCCTCCCGCGAGCGCCTCTTCCGGCTCATAAAGGGCCACCTCAGGCATCAGGCCCTGCATCTCGCATGCCGGTATATAGGGAGGGTTGCTTATGATCATGTCCAGGGCACCGGGCTGAACAGGTATCCTGTCAAAATACCCGGCATGGCATAACAGGCACCTGCCGAGAAGCCCCGTTTCGCGAAGGTTCTTCCATGCCCATGAAAGCGCCCTGGGGCTTTTATCCACTGCAATGCACCGGCTTTCCGGGAAATCAGCAAGAACTGCTGAAGCGATACAGCCTGAGCCGGTACCCCAATCCACGAAAACATTCCCCTGAAATGAACGGCGAGCCTCGAGCACAAGAAGTTCCGTCTCCGGCCTGGGGACAAGACATCCGGGACCGACTTTGAAGGGCATTCCCATGAAACTGCATGTACCGGTAATGTATTGGAGTGGTTCCCTGGCAGTCCTTCTCAAAAGTGCTGCGTCAAGTTTTTGTGACAGTTCTTCTGGAAAGCTGCGGTCCTGGTGGGCGATCAATTCGGAGCGTTCCATCCCTGTGAGGAAGCATAACAGAAGGTCGGCCTCCAGCCATGGCCTCTCTATCCCTGCCGCGGCTATCCTGGACGCAGCCAGTCTCCGGGCTTCGCGAATGTCCAAGGCTCAGCCTTCCATGGATCTCATTTTTTCCGACTGGTCGGCCATCACAAGTGCCGATATCATCTCCTGAAGGTTGCCTTCCATCATGCTGTCAAGCCTGTAAAGGGTCAGGCCTATCCGGTGGTCGGTAACCCTGTTCTGCGGAAAGTTGTACGTCCTGATCCTCTCGGACCTGTCGCCTGTACCAACCTGCCCTTTCCTCTCCGCGGCCATCTTCTGCTGCTGTTCCCGGATCTCCATGTCGTAAAGTTTCGCTTTTAAAAAGTTCATGGCCTTCACCCGGTTTTTGAGCTGGGACCTTTCATCCTGGCAGGTGACCACGATCCCCGAAGGCAGGTGGGTGATCCTTACAGCGGAGTCGGTCATGTTGACGTGCTGGCCTCCGGCGCCACTGGCCCTGTAGGTGTCGATCCTCAGGTCTTCCTGCCTGATATCGATATCCACGTCCTCGGCCTCGGGGAGCACCGCCACTGTTGCAGTGGAGGTGTGTATCCTGCCGCTTGATTCAGTCACCGGGACCCGCTGGACCCTGTGTACGCCGCTCTCGAATTTCAACTGGCTGTAAGCCCCATGTCCATCAACCTTGAAGACTACTTCTCTGAAGCCCCCGATACCTGTCTCGTTGCTTGTCAGGAACTCGATCTTCCACCCGTTGTTCTCGGAGAACAGGGAATACATGCGGAAAAGATCCCCTGCAAAAAGGGCGGCCTCATCACCTCCGGTCCCTGCTCTTATCTCAACGATGACGCTCTTCTCGTCGTTGGGGTCCTTCGGGAGAAGTAGTATCCTCAGTTCTGATTCCAGCTTCTCGAGCCGGGGTTCAAGTTCATTCATCTCTTCGCGCGCCAGCTCGTTAAGCTCAGGGTCTCCTGAATGAAGAAGTCCCCTGGCATCCTCAAGGCGCGAAAGAGTTTTCCTGTATTCCCTGTAGGTGTTCACAACCCCGACTATCTCCGAATGCTTCTTCCCGAGCCTCTGAAGGTCTGATGGGTTCGCACCTATCGAAGGGTCGGACATTTTCCGTTCGATCTCTTCCAGGGATCTCTCCAGTTCGTCAAGCTTTCCCGATATCTCCATTTATGTCATTCACCACCGCTTGAGGCGGTCTTTCCAGCCTCCCCTTCAAGGGCAAGGTCCAGGGCTGAAATGGCCACTTCTATCTGTCCAGGATCCGGTTCCCTTGTTGTAAGGTACTGAAGCCATAAAGCCGGCGCCATGAGGGCTCTTCCGATCCTTCTGTTCCGGGAGCACCAACGAATGATCTCATAGGAAATTCCTATCACGAACGGAAGCAGCACAAGCCTTGACCCTATCCTCCAGATGATGGTGCCGTGGCCCGCGACAGCAAACACCACAACACTTACAGCCACGACAACAAGAAGAAAGGATGTACCGCACCTGGCGTGTATCCTGGAGTATCCTGATACTGTTTCCTTGTCCATCCTGGCTTCCGATTCCCAGGCGTTTATCGTCTTGTGCTCAGCGCCGTGGTAGGCAAAAACCCTTGCGATATCTTTCCAGAGACCAATTACAGCGATGTAGGCCACAAAAACAGCGGCCCTTGTCAAACCTTCAAGAATATGTCCCCAGAATTGTGTCACACCAAGATACCTTACGCCCAGGTCGGCAAGCCAGACCGGGAGAATAATGAAAAGACCCACTACTCCCAGTATAGCAACGGCAAAAGTCGCAACGAGTTCAAGGGGACCGATCTTTTCCTCTTCACCCAGTGCGACCTGGGCAGAAAGCGAGATGGCCTTGAAGCCAGTGACAAGCATCTCCCCCATCGTGGCAAGTCCCCTGATGACAGGAAGGTTCCAGGGGAAAGAGGAGTTCCACGGCCTGGCATCCCACTTCCTGGACCATATACCGCCTTCAGGTGCCCTCACGGCGAGAGCCCAGCTTGTTGGTCCTCTCATCAGGACACCCTCTATCACTGCCTGGCCTCCTACAGGTATTTCCCTTGCAGAAAGGCAGAACACCGATGTGAGGGCATAGAGCTTCCGGAACAAAAGGGGGATCTTCAGCATCCGGACAGGACCTCTTCGACGCTGGAGAAGGGGGTTCCGCAGGGCTTGCTTTCAAAACAGCGGCCTTTGGTAACGCAATCCGGCCCGGCGACGGCAAAGAGCGCCGGTGCCTTGTCCATTGCCAGCGAGAGCATGATCCTTGCAAGGTCCCGGATCTCCCACTGTGCCCTTCGGCAAAGACGCATGGAGAAAAAGTGATGGAGTTCCCGGGCGTTCATTGTTATCACGATACGGGTGGTCCAGCCGTGAGGAAGGATGTACCTGGCATCTTCTTTGGGGACGCCCGCATCTACCATCTCCCTGTAGGATCTATGGGCCTCTTCGACTCTCCTGTTGAAGATATCGAGCATTGCCGGGTCGGAGGATATGGAAGGAGGCACGACGATCTCGGGATCCTTCATGTGCACGTAACGCTGGCTCTGCTGTGAATAACTTGCCATTCTGTGTCTGACGAGCTGATGTGAGCACACCCTGCTGATCCCGTCAACAGCGAAGGTAAAGACCGCATGCTCAAAAGGGGAGAGATGTCCCGATCTTCTCAGGTGTCCGATGAAACGGGAGACATCTTCCCCCTTCATTTCTTCGGCGATCTCCATGGCAGACACATCGCTGTAGCAAAGTCTTGCTGCAGCAGCCACGGTTCTGTCGGGCTCCGGTGTGTTTGCTACAAGAAGAACGCTGATGGCCATGGGATCACCCTGGGGAAAAGATCTAGTCTTGCTGCTCTTCTTCAGCCTGTTTGCCGAATCGGGTTCCGGCATACTTCTTCTGGAATTTCTCGACCCTTCCTGCTTCGGAAACCCTTGTTCCCCGTTTGCCCGTATACACGGGATGACAGGAAGAACACACGGCGACCTTTATCTCCTCGACGGTGGAACCTGTCTCAAAGGTATTGCCGCAGGCACAGGAGACCCTGCATTTACCGTACTTGGGATGGATATCCTTTTTCATAGATCTGCACCTCCATGGATACTCTTTCTTTTAATTCCACAAGGGAGAAATGTAGCACACGGGAGAAGAAATGACAAGGATGCGAAAAGTCCTTGTGCAGCGGGTTTCAGATATGCATTACGCCCAGGCCGCAGCGTTCATGGTGAGCCACGGCATGGTAAGCCGTATCTCCCACTACAGCAACGGCTATCCAGCGCCTGTTCCTGACGATTCCTATCTTTACCCCGATGCTGGCCTCAAGCATACCCACGGATATGAACCCGTTCATGGCTTCAAAGGCGGCATGCATCAGGGCATGCATTTCATTGGAGTTCTTTCGTACGATCTCCCCGTTCAGCGCCGCCCCCACCACTGCCCTTGTGATCTTCTGGGGAAGACCTCCAGCAAGGCCGCCAACCTCTGTAGCTACTGCTTTCCATCCGAAACCGGCGATCTGATCCTTGAGCACCCGTTCCTCCTCAGGGGCTGTTGTGGATGCAAGTACCAGAGCCGACCTGCCTATCTGGCTTTCATCGGTGAGTGTAATAACAACTGAAAGCTCCATGTTCTTCTTATCTGAACCGGGATCTGGAGTTAAGGCTTTTTCAACATTACTCTCCAGAGGCCCGTTATCCTTGGAGAGGTCGCAGTCTTCGTCTGGTTCCCTTTTTTTCTCTGTTCCAAGAAGTTCCCTTAAATTCATCTGATATTTCCTCCCCAGGCTCATTGCGGACATCGGTCCACGGACATTTGTCCCGGTTAGAGTATATACTATCCAGGGAGCGAGGGCATCATCGTCATGGGAAAACTTGAACCATTCTCAAATAAAGGGTAAAATTGATGTTGAATTGTCAACTCCAATATTAAATCCAGAAAGTTTTTCAGGGAGGTGGCAGCAAGACAAAGTCTTGCAAAGTACGTTTGGCGTTAATGCCCATAATCTATAGTATCCAAAAGAGGAGGCGGTAGTTACATGAAGAAGATATTTGTTCTTGCTTTGGTTCTGGTAATGGCTCTGGCTGCAGGCGCTTCTGCGCAGACGTTCCTTTCCCTTGCAACCGGGGGGACCGGCGGCACTTACTACCCGATCGGTGGAGGTATGGCTGATGTAATCAGCAAGGCACTCCCTGATGTCCAGATGACTGCGGAGACCGGGAATGCATCCCAGGCAAACCTCAACCTTATCGGGACCCACCAGATCGAGATGGCGCTGGTACAGAACGACGTGGCTGCTTTCGCATACGATGGCAGGTACATGTTCCAGGCGCCCTACAAGAATGTTCGTGCCATCGCTTCGCTCTACCCTGAGACGGTCCAGGCCATAGCCATGAAGAGGTCCGGAGTTAACTCCATGCGCGATCTTCCCGGCAAGAGGGTATCCGTCGGCGCACCCGGATCGGGCGTTCAGGTAGACGTGTCCCTCATCTTCAGGACACTGGGGTACAAGTACTCCGATGTTAACGCGGATTTCCTTGACTTCAACCTTACCACCGAGAGGATGAAGGACGGGCAGCTCGATGTCGGTTTCGTTGTAGCCGGATTCCCCACGGCATCGATCATGGACCTTGCCACGATGCACGATATTACCCTTATCGAGTTTGACGATGCCCTCGTGGAAGAACTCCACACCAATTATCCCTTCTTCGTCAGGGACGTAGTTCCCGCCGGAACCTACAGGGGTATCGACAAGGATGTCCAGACCGTTGCTGTTCAGGCCATGTGGGTCTGTGACGGGGACCTTCCCGAGGAACTGGTCTACAGGATCACCAAGGCTTTCTGGGAGAACATTGCCGATGTACAGAAAGTGCACGCCAAGGCTCAGCTTATCACCCTTGATACTGCCCTTAACGGTATTTCGGTGCCTGTACACCCCGGTGCTGCAAAGTACTATGCCGAGGTAGGGATGCAGGTCCCGACCTTCTAGGGACTGTAATTCAGGTCTTTCTTCAAGGCCAGGCACCGGGACATCAAAATAAAGGGCGGCACCCGAGGGTGCCGCCCTTTTTCTTCAACGAGTTTTTTTAAGTTAGGTTAGATCTTCTGTACGTTCGCTGCCTGGGGCCCCTTGGTTCCTTCGGTGATCTCGAAGGAAACTGCCTGTCCCTCTGCCAGGGATTTGAAGCCGTCGCCCTGGATGGCGCTGAAATGCACGAAAACATCCTTGCCGTCGTCGGTGGTAATGAACCCGTAACCCTTAGCGTCGTTGAACCATTTTACTGTGCCCTGTGTTGTCAAAATCCTGCCTCCCATTTCTTCTGTTACCAGAAAGTGTTTTTTGGTGACACTAGCCACCGATAGCGAACAATACGGTATCCGGGATGATTTGTCAAGTCGATGGGGTTTGACGCTCGTAACAAGTAACTCGTGACTCGGGAACACCAAAAGCATAGACGAAAATGTGCCGGATCGATAGAGCTCCGGGTACCGGGCCAACGCCTGTGACTTTACGATTCACGACTTTTGCGTCACGCCTCACAATTTTGCCCTTCCTGTTGCCTTTGCCTTTGTTTCTCCCAAAATAATGGTTCCCCTCTGCGTCCCCTGCGGTGCAATGGTCTGGTCCTGGCTTTTCCCGTTGACTATCCACGCCCTTGACTTTGGTTTTTCGTTTCAAGTTTCACAAGGTGCCCCAAGCGCAACGACAGAGTAACGTTCACAGTTCACGCTTTTGACTTTGGTTTTTCGATTCACGATTCACGGTTCCTTAAAAGCTCCTCCATCTCAAGCAGGGCTGACTCCAGCAGGTCAACGAATTTGTCCATATCTTGCCTCAGGATCGTTCTGGAGGTCACATTGAAGTGGATACTCCCAGGGAAGGTAAGATATCTCACACCAAAACCCTCGTCATCGACAGTACCGAACCCCGCCAGGAATAGCCCGCCGGTTCCGGAAGTGCTTGTTGAGAGGAGATTCCTTTTCAGGGTCAGCCAGCCCGGGTCTCTGAAAAACTCCGGAAGTTCCTCTATCCCGAGGTCCTTTCCCATGTCCAGGAAAATATTGTAAAGCCCGAAAAGATGACGATCGACGCCAAGGCCTTCCCTGGCCTCCCTGGTCCTGGATACCTGCTCTTCTATGGCCTTCCTTGCCGCGTCAGCTTTCTCCCCAATGGTCGCAGAATCATCCCTCATAAGGCTGGTGAACTTGACCGATTCCCATGACACAGGCCTGACCGCTTCGGTCCTCCCGTGGAGGAACTGTCTTGTCATTACTGCCTCGTATGTGTTCACCGCGTATCCCCTAAGGTCAAAATGCGCAAGCTGAAGGGCCATCTGGATAAATGCGTCGGGAGCAACTGAAAGGCTTTTGATCCCTTCTTTTCCGAAACGATCGAATACCAGGACCCTCGCAGACGTGTCTTCATACATCCTTTTGCACTCGTAGCTGGCTTTTTTGATCATCTCATCGATAGCCGGATCGGTCCTGAACCGGAGTTCCTCCCAGGTGCATTCGTCAGATCCTGCGGATCCCTTCTGAACGCCGGGATCGTTAATAAGGGAACTGGCGAGTCTTACCATCACTGAACCATCGGTTCCCGTATGTTCCATGTTGATCGCTGTCGTCCCGTCAGGACAAACTATGAACTGCATCCCCTTGTCGAACCATCGCGACATCCCGTCCCCGAGGATCATGGTCCTGGATAGTTCCTCCATGTTTTCCGGCTGCCTTTCCTCTAGGCAGAGGAGAAAAAGCGCCCTTTCGATACTTTCAAGGATATCTATGTTCTCTCCGGGGATGGCCCTGAGAAGTGCCCTTCCTTCGGCCCAGAGGTCCCTGGAGACGGCTGTCAGGAAGCCCACGGGTTCTCCGGGGCCACCCTGATATTCAACGATCTCACGGAGGGCCGAGCCTATGGCCTCATCGGGCAGGGGGGCCCCTTCATGGTCTATCACATCCAGCGCAAAGAAACGCCCATTCCTTGCCACAACGATATGTCTTTCCTCGGGAGAAGTGGGGTCTTCCCGGGAGACCGGGGTTCTGAGGGTATCCGAACCCTTGTGAGGGATCCGGCAGGAGGAGAACAATTTCCGGTACTGGATCATGCATAGGGGCCTTTTCCCGTCAGAATCGGGTTTTAGTTCCTGCCTGTCGATAAACCCCTTGAACCGGAGGGCCCCTCCGACAAGCCTGGCGGCCCTGTCAAACTGGGATTCCCCCTCCTTGAGAGGAATACGCGAGAGCATGTAGAAGATGTTGCTGTAAAGAGGAAGGGGAGACCTGCCTGAAAGGTACATCCTGTCCCAGAAAGGTTCAAGCCAGTTAGCCGTATCCTTCCTGGAGGCAAGATCTGCGAGCGCCGCCTGCAGGACCGGACCGTCACCTTCAGGTGAGCAGAAAGCCCTGGTCACCCTGGCGGTCCTCTCCATGCCTTCTGGATCAAGCAGCGGGCCTATCCATTCAAGGTACCTGCTGCACGTCTCCTCAAGATCGGGTACCGGAAGCTTCGGAAGCACCTTCTGGTTCCCGAAGGTGCTATCTGAAAAAACTGCGGTATCCTTCAAGTTGGCCATCCCCCCTGGAGGTCTGTTTACCTGCTTTTACATGTAACCCCGGTACCTTTTCCTGCGAATGGCTGAATGGACGTGATTTATCATGGTAATAAAATCGAATACTGGAAGATCGACAACTTCCTGTACTGCCGCCGCGTACGGGGGGAGGTCGCTGCATTCGAGAAGCACGGCACCGAGATCCGGGTTCTCGTCCTTCATCCTCGCGGCCACCTCGGTAACTTCCTTCTCTATCTGGTCCGAGTCCATGGTCCCCTTTTCCTCGAGGATAGAACTCCTGAACTCGTACTGATCCTCCATCCCGTAAACAGCCAGTGGAATCTCGGGAGTGATCCCGACAGATTCAAAATGTTCCGGAGTGAGACAGCTTTTGTTTGCAGTGATGATCCCGACTTTCTTCCCCGGAGGAAGCATCCTGTAAATAAAGGGGACCTGGAGAAGGCTGGAAATGAAGACAGGGATATTGACGGACTGGGCCACCTGTCTCTGGAAAAGGGCCATAAAGCCGCATGCACCTGTTATTGCTCTTACCCCTTCGGCTTCGAGTTCACGGGCCGCTTCGACAAATGGCTCAAGGAGAGAGGGGTCTCTTTCGTTGAGGAGTCTTTCTATCGAAGCACCTCTTACCTCCTTGTACCTTACCGGGAAACCATAAGTTGTCGCATTTCCCACATTTCCGGGTACACAGGGGTAACATGCATCCAGTATCAGTATGCCGATAGACTCCCCATCCCACGATCTGGTACTGCTCCTGACCTTGTAAAAAGCCATTTCACACGCTCCTCACAATTCCGTATTTTTGCCCTCCAGGGGCTCTATTCTCAATATCTCCTCAGGTCCGGTGGGGAATTGATCATAGCAACGTGACAAAGCTGTTTAATCGGGGATCTCAACCAGAACTGTCGTGCCCGGTCTTATGCCCCAACCGGGCGGGAACCCCGGGAACCAGGGGAAAAGTTCCACAGCCCTCGGCATAGCTCCGGGAAAAACCACAAGAACGTAACACAGTCCTCGGCTGTCGATCAGGTGAGAAGCCCCGACAAGATCATGTCCCGGCGGTCTTATTTTCCTGAACCAGCCGCCAAACACGTTTTCCCACTCACCCATTGTGAAGGAACGGCTCCACCCCTGTGAAAGAATTTCATCCTTGCCTTTCGGGGGAAGCCCTCTTTGCTCTGGAGAATCGTGCCATGGATACCAATCAGGGGGATCCGACGGGACAGGGGATGAGTAAGAAATCTCTTCAAGTGTGAACCAGTTGCCGTTCACGTCGGCAAAGAACCGTTTTCCGGCTTCTTCGTCGGGAGCGACCGCTTCCCTGATCCATATTCCGTCGGAGAGGAACCAGCCTCCCCAGTGGTGTTTACCATTCTGGGCGCTATTTACTATATCGGGCGGGATAGATAGTGAAGACCATTCAGCAGGGAATGCGACACCGGCTGGAAGGAACAGAAGAACAAGAAATACAGATACCAGGACAGGAGTTCTTTTAAACACTGGAACTCACCTCCTGACTGCCTCAAAGATGAGGCTCATAAATGAAAACCTGAACAGGGATATAATACCAGATGCCGGGACAACCGGTCCTGATCGTATGAGGCAGCTACAAAGATAACAAGGGGGCTCCGTATAAAACCGGAACCCCTCTTCCATTCCATAAGTTCCCCGTTCAGCAATCGACGATCTTGCCGGGGTTGAGGATCAGGTTCGGGTCGAAAACTTTTTTTATGCCCCGTATCAATTCTATCTGCGTTTCGTCGAGAAAATCACAAAGGTACTTTTTCCTCTTGAGGCCGATACCGTGCTCCCCAGAAAGGGTGCCGCCCAGTTCCCTGGTCGAACGGTAGAGATCCTTTCTGGCTGATCCTATGGCTTCATGCCAGTCCTCGCGCTCATCGGGGACGATCAGGTTGACGTGGATGTTGCCGTCACCGACATGGCCGTAATTGAAAGCCTCGAGAGAGTACCTGGCGCAGACTTCATCGATGGCTTTCATAAGGGCGGGGATCCCGCTGGTAGGAACAACAAGGTCCTCCTTCGTGTACCTGGTGAAAAAGACCATGATGGCCTCTGCTATATTTTTTCGGGTTTTCCAGAGGTGTTCACGGAAATTCCGGTTGTCAGCCACGAAAACCTCCAGGGCTCCGTTCTCGAAACAGAAATCACCTACCCTTTCATACTGGTCCGAAAGCACTTCAGCGTCGTTGCCTTCAAGCTGGATTATAAGGTGGGCGCCTGCCTCCTGGTAGGGAAGAGGACTTCCCAGGTATCTCGAGACAATGCTGAGCGAGTTTCTGTCCATGAATTCCAGGGATGAGGGGATGATCTTGATCTCCCTCATGACCCTGGGCACGAAGGCTATGGCCTCTTCGACGGTGCGGAATGGAACCAGGAGATCTACAACCTTTTCCTGTCGGGGAACAAGTTTGAGGATCACCTTTGTAACGACCCCGAGGATGCCCTCAGAACCCACCATCAGGTGAACAAGGTCAAGACCCGTAACATCCTTACGTCTCTTGCCCCCGAACCAGGTCACCTTGCCGGAGGGAAGAACCACCTCGAGCGCAAGTACATTGGCTCCCGTAGCGCCATACTTTATCACCTTGTTCCCCCCGGCATTTTCCGCCACATTGCCGCCAATGAAAGAGGCATCGCCGCTGCAGGGATCGCCTGCGTATTCAAGACCATGGATCGAAGCCGCCGCCTGTATCTCGGCGGTAACAACGCCAGGCTCGGCCGTCAGTGAAAGGTTTTCCAGGTCTACCTCCAGTATCCGGTTCATCCTGTCAAAAGCCATAACGATACCACCGAAGGCCGGCACCGCGCCGCCCGAAAGGCCGGTCCCGGCCCCCCGAGGCGTGACGGGGATCATGTGTGTATCGGCATAAGCCAGAAGTGCCGATACATCTTCGGTGCTCTCGGGAAAAACAAGTACCTCGGCGCGGTAATCCCTGTCCCAGAACTGCTGCGCCACCTCATCTCTCGAGTAAGAGGCAAGTTTTTCAGGGTCCGCAGCCACCTTGTGGGAGCCAATAAGGCGTTCAAGATCTTTTATGTTCTCTTTTCCTACCGGAGAATAGGAAGTCATCCCGAGACCCCCTTCCTGGCCATTACGGATCTGACAATCCTTGGCACTATGTCGAAAAGATCGCCGCAGAGCCCGATATCCGCCACCCGGAAGATCGGGGCTTCAGGATCCTTGTTGATCGCGACTATCAGGCCGGCCGTATGCATCCCCGCAAGGTGCTGAACAGACCCTGAGATCCCGACTGCAAAATAGACCTTGGGTGCAACCACCTTGCCGCTGAGCCCAACCTGGTGGGGATAACCGATCCACTTATGGTCAACGGCCATCCTGCTTGCGCCCACACCTCCGCCGAGCAGTTCGGCCAGATCCCTGAGAAGATGGAAATTCTCGGATCTTTTCATTCCTTTGCCCCCTGATACGACAACGTCGCGGTCCTGAATGTTAACATCGTCCCCGCTCCGTCGTTCAAGCCCAAGGGCAACAACACGGCTTTCAAAACAATGATCGGGAAGAGACATCCAGGTAACTGAACCTTTCCTTCCAGGATCCGGTTCCGGTATAGCGAAAGTACGGGGTCTGACTGTTGCCATTTGCGGACGGTGTTCAGGCGTCCTGATCGTAGCCATGATATTTCCACCGATCGCCGGGCGAGTCTGAAGAAGCTGTCCCGTTGCCGGATCGATATCAAGACCGGTGCAGTCAGCTGTAAGGCCCGTCCTCAGCATGGCAGCAACGGCAGGCATTACAGTCCTTCCCGAGGTCGTCGCGGGAGCCAGTACTATTTCCGGTTCCAGGTCCTTTATCGTTCTGAAAAGGATCCGGGATTGCACTTCCTGATCGAAAAGACGGAGGCGGCTGTCCGAGGCGCATAAAACCCGGTCGGCACCGTAGGATACCAGCCTTTCAGGGCTGACATCAATATCGGAGTACATCAGCAGTACAGACACATCTGAGCCCAGGTCATCGGCAAGCAAACGCGCTTTGGCGGTAAGTTCAAATACCGCTGGATGGAGGTGCCCTGACCGGACCTCCCCGAGGACCAGGATCCCCTTTGAGGAGAAATGTTCTCTCATGACATCCTCCCCTTTTCTATAACTCCAAGGCTTTCCAGTTCCGCCGTCAATTCAGTTATTCCCTTTTCGATATCTTCACCCTTGAAGAGCCTGGGGTTTCTGGCAATTTGCGGGTGAAATATCTTTACGACCCTGGTGGGGGACCCTTTGAGCCCGGAATCGTCATGGGGAAGTCCTAGGAGATCCAGGCTCCAGACCGGAAGATCGGTCCTGCGGGCCTTCTTCTTCCCTGACAGTGTCGGCATTGCGGGTTCGTTGATATCACGGAGCACTGTCAGCAGGCAGGGAAGGGGCAATCTTTGTCTTTCGGTACCGTCCTCGACGGTCCGGCTCACTACGACGGACGCGTCTCCTTCAGGGTCTACCCTGCTGACATAGGTGCTGAAAGGGATACCGAGCATGACTGCTACTTCAGGACCGACCTGACCCGTCTCGCCATCGGTTGCCTTTTCCCCGGCAAGGATGATGTCATAGGGTCCGGTTTTTTCTATGGCCGCTGCAAGAGTTCGAGCCGTAGCCCATGTATCCGATGCCGCAAACCTGGGATCACTTAAAAAGATAACTTCATCGGCACCGAGAGCCAGGGCCTCGCGGAGTGCCGACTCCGCCTGGGATGGCCCCATTGAAACTGCCGTCACGCACCCCCCCATGGAAGACCTTATATCAAGACCCTGCTGAAGGGCATGAAGGTCAAGGGGGTTGATGATCGCCCCGACGCCCTCCCGGATCATGGTTCCTGTCTGCTCATCCATTCTTACGTCGTCGGTATCCGGTACCTGTTTGATGAGAACTGCGATCCTCACAACTTCACACCCTTATCTGTAAGCTCAGCCTTCTTTAACAGAAAACCGGCCCCCCGCCTGGAAGGACCGGTATCAATAGATCGACCGGGAATGGCTTCAATGAAAAATAGGGAGGCCCCATAGGGATATCCTGATAAAATGGCGTGCCCGTCGGGATTTGAACCCGAGACCTTTGGCTCCGGAGGCCAACGCTCTATCCAGCTGAGCTACGGACACGCATCCGCGGCGCTAAGGGTACCGCCCGGAACATGAGGTTGTCAAGTATATCTGTGACTCGTAACCCGTGACTCGTGACTGGTGAAAATCGAAAACGACAAACCACATGGTCCTGGCATCAGTAGGGTCAAGATCAACAACGTAAACGGTGAACGGCATGGGCAGTAGCTTGTCATTCTGAGGACCAACGGGACGTAGAATCCGGGTCAGAACCAGATCCTTACCCTGGCAAAGTACGCCGGGCAGAGCGTAAGCCTCCCCGATGCTTTTTTCGGGGGCCTTGTCGTCACTTCGTTCCTCAGGATGACAAGCATTACAGTTCACGGGGTTTTGGGTTTTCGAGTCACGAATCACAAGTCACGAGTTCCGAGTCACGCATTTACCTTCTGAAAGATACTATCGTGACCCCGTATCCCCCCTCGCCGGCATTACCAAGCCTGTAGCCGGTTACATAGGGGAGCCTACTGCAGAGGGAGTGGACGGTCCTCCTGAGAATTCCCTCGCCTCTCCCGTGAATGATAACGACCTCACCGTAACCGGCGCGGAACGCCCTGTCGAGGTAGGTCTCCACCTCCGGGATTGCCTCGTCTACGGTCATGCCCCTCACCATGATCGACGATGGCACTCCTTTCGGGGCGGCAATATATCCTGTCGACTCCTTATCCCTGACCTTTTCGGTGATTTTTCCTTTTACCCTCGTGAGATCCTTCAGCGGGACTTCTATCTTCATAGCTCCCGCCGCCACGACGGCCTGTTCACCCTTCAATGATTCGACGACACCCTTCGCTTCTGTCCCGCCTATCCTTACCGTATCCCCCACGGCAGGGAGGCCTTCCCGCTCGGAACGTTTCTTCGCAAGGGTTTCTTCGCGTCCCGAGATATTATCCCTGATCCTGGAGACAACCTTCCTGCTCTTCTCGAATTCTCTCCTCGCAGCTGATTCAGCCGCCTTTTCCAGATTCCGGAGCATCTCTTTGGCAGCCTCTTCCGCCTCTTCCAGAACTGAGAGAGCCTTCCTGTCTGCCGAAGCAAGAACTTTTTCCTGTCGTTCGGATATGCGGTCCAGTTTCTCCTCAAGAGTTCTTTTCATGGCAGCCAGGTTCTTCCTCTCCTCCGTGATGGACTTTCCTGCTTTTTCAAGTTCGGCTTGCTTGTCGAACAGTTCCGCCATAAGTTCCTCTGCCGATCTGTTGTCACCCGAAAGCTGTTCCCTGGCTGATGTGATCACGTTGTCGGGCATCCCCAGACGCCTGGCTATCAAAAGAGCGTTGCTCTTTCCGGGTATACCCATAAGCAGCCGGTAAACGGGGGAGAAGTTTTCCGGGTCGAATTCCATTCCGGCCGTCTCCACTCCCCTTGTGCTTACCGCATAACGCTTGATGGGATTATGATGAGTCGTCGCCAGGACAAGGGAACCTTTCTGCCGGAAGAATTCAAGTATGGCTATGCCCAGGGCGGCTCCTTCCTGGGGATCGGTCCCCGCGCCAAGCTCATCAAGAAGCACAAGGCTGTTCCTGCCGGCATTGCCCATCATCGATACGATCCTTCCTACATGGGAACTGAAGGTGGAAAGGCTCTGTTCTATCCCCTGTTCATCACCGATATCGGCAGCCATGTAGTCGATCCAGCCAACCACAGAGCCCTCGGAAGCGGGCACCGGAAAGCCGCAGAGGGCAAGGAAAACCGCAATGGCGACAGATTTGAGGGCAACTGTCTTCCCTCCCGTGTTGGGGCCTGTTATTACCAGTTGCCGGAATCGTTCACCGCAGTGGATATCTATGGGGACGCACTCTTTCCCGATAAGGGGGTTCCAGAGATCCTGGAAATGGAAACGGGTCCTGTCATCGATCTCTGGAAGAACCCATTCAGGGTTCTCCATGATGGCTGAACAGGCATGCAGAACATCCAGTCGCGCAAGGGCGGCTTCGATATCAAGTATGTGGGGCCCTCTCTCCAGGAGCATTGCCGTAAGAGCAGAGAGGATCTTCCTTTCCTCCCGGGATTCATCTCCGCGCAGGATCTCGATCCTGTTGTTGAGGCTGACTATTTCGCGGGGCTCCATGTAAACCCCTTTGCCTGATGCCGTTCTGTCCAGGGCAATTCCCTCGAACCTGCCGGAATCCTCTATCCTTACAAGAAGAGAGAACCTGCCCTTGCGGAAATGCACCACCCTGTCCTGGAGCATCGAAGCCACTGCGGGGCTTAAGGAGAGTTCCGAACATTTCGCCCTGGCCCTTCCGGCACTCTCCCTCAGGGCTAGCCTGACCCTTTCAAGGTCGGGAGAAGCATGGTCATAGAGCACCCCGTCGTCGGATATAACCTGGAGTCTCTCAAGTTCAAGGGCCAGGTCCCTTATGCCCTCGGAGATCTTCTCTATTCCCGGTATCTCGAAGCGAGCTTCGCGGACGGCTTCCCTGACTTTCAGGCCAAGCCCTATCATGGTCCTGAATAGGAGGAGTTCATCGCCAGTGAGAAGGGCAGTCTCCCTGGCATTTTCCAGAAGGTGCCTGACCGGCTTTAGACCGCTGTCCCAGGGCAGGTCTCCCCTGGTATCGCGATGACGGATGTAGTATCTGAGGAGATCCTGCCTTTCCAGCGCCTCCTTGCGGGAGGATGCCGGAAGTACGCTTTTCAGAGAATCCCTGCCTGCCTCTGACCGCGTCTTTCGGGAGATCCTTTCAAGCACTCCGGGGATCTCGACGACTTCTGCAGTTCCTGGTCCTATTCTCAATTTTCGGCATCCAGGTCATCAAGGTCGCCGTTACGATCCTGCTGCAGTCCTCTTTCCCACGGAAGGGACTCAGGATCAAGAATACGGATACCCGAAAGACCTTTCTGGACAGCAGGCCATGAACGGGCGGCGATCCTCATGGCAAAACTGTCGTTCATCCAGTAGGGTGAAATAACGGAGGAAAAGGACATAAGGCCGACGTAAAGGATCATAAGAAGGGCAAAAGCTTTCACTGCCCCGGCAATTATACCGAGCCCCCTGTCAATTCCGGAAAGGTTCGTGAATTTCAGAAAAGCTTTGACGACCCGCCCTGCGTATACCCCTGCGATGAGGACCGCAATGTATATCGCCACAAGGGCCACAGCCTGGGTGGCCCCGGGCGAGAGGGGAATAAAGGGGGAAAGGAAAGACGACAATCCCGAGGACAACTTCCAGGCCAACAGGAAACCGCCTATGGTTGCAAGCAGCGATATGGCCTCACCGGAAAACCCCCTTGAGGCACCCTTTATGCAGAAAGTCACAAGGATAAGGACAAAAAGGAGGTCTGCTCCTACTGCCAGCGTCAATAAGGACCACTCTCCCCTACCATTTCCCTCATCCGGCTTTCGGCCGACTCTATCGAAAAGGCGAGCTTGAAACAAGCCAGAAGCAGCCTTTCATCCTGTTCCATAGAGGTATCCAGACCAACAAGGCTTTCCTTTGCGATCTGAAGGACCCTTTCGAAACGGGTTTCGTCAAGTCGTGTCAGGAGCGGGTAGCTTTTTTTCCCTAACGTAACGAAAACACGGCGCGGTTCATCGGACAAGTGGGGACCTCCTCTCTCCTCAGAACCTGTCCGTCAGGTCACCCTGATGGGTGTCCTTGCCGAACTGGAAAAGATCCCCGGCAGGCTCTTCCTCAAGGCTTTCCCCGGTAGTGGAAATTGCCGGACCGGGCTCTTCTTCCGAGGATCCTTCGCAAAAACCGCAGGAGGATCTCATCTTCTCGAGAAGAGCTGACAGTCTCTGTTGTGTTGCCTCTCTCTCCTCGACAAACTGGGCCGCTTCCTTTTCCTTCTCATCGAGAATGCCCTGGAGGACCTCCACCTCTCCTGCCATACGGTCCCTTTCTTCCCTCAAGTTCGTCATGGTCTCCGATATCCTGTCGATAAGGCTTTCCAGGCTTTCGATCTGATTCAACACAGTCTGTTCCCTCCCTTAATTTCTATCTTGGCTTAATTTCTATCTTAACTTTATTCCCTTTTCCATGAGAAGTTCTCTAAGTCTACCGTGTGTCCGGTCTACATCCTCGTCACGCAGGGTTTTTTCCGGATCACGGTATGCAAGCGAGAATGCCAGGCTCCTCTTTCCCTCAGGTATCCCCTTCCCGGTATAGACATCAAAAAGCCGGACGTTCTCCAGGAAGGGTCCCGCCAATCCCCTGATAAGCTCCAGTATATCTGAAGCGCAGACACCTTCTTCTGCAATGAGCGAAATATCCCTGTATACCGGTGGATACTTCCGTACCTCTCCAAAAACAGCGTTGCCCCCTCTTATCAGGGGTTCCATGTCAAGTTCAAAGAGGTACATGGCTGAAGGCAACTCGAACTCTGATTCTATCTCGGGTTTAAGTTCGAGAAGGTACCCTGTGTCGTACCCGTCAACGATAGCCCTTGCTGTCTTGCCAGAATGTCCGAAGGGTTCACTCCCGGGGACAAGTTTCAGTGTCTTCCCGCGGCTCGCAAAGATAGCCATTACGTCCGATGCCACGGAATGAAGATCGTCTACTGCCTGTTCCCCCCAGGGGGACCTGGTGTCCATACCCGGGCAAACGCACCCACCCATTTTGAGGATCTCTTCCACTTCTTCTCCCTTCCCGATAAAGACCATACCAGTCTCGATCATACGGATAGGGCCGCGCCAGCCGGACCTGATGTTCTTGAGGGCCGCCTGCACAAGGCCAGGGATCAATGTAGTCCTCAGGACGGAGATGTCCACACTCAGTGGGTTCGAGAGAGCCACAGGTCTTGACCTGATATCGGTATCAGGGAACCTGAGGGCCGAGATCGATGCCGGGGAGACGAATGAGTAGGTTATGACCTCCGAATACCCCCTGGCCATAGCCGTTGATCTTACAGCCCTTTCGGCCCGCATCCTGTCGGTGATATCCCCGGTGGAGTGAAGAACCGGCGGGAGAGCTGGCTTTATCAGGTCATATCCCCTTATCCTCGCGACTTCCTCGACAAGATCCTCTTCTATGGAGATGTCGGGCCTTGCCGATGGAATTTCGTAGACCCTCTTCAAGGGGTCCGTGTCGGCTGTCGTGATCCCCAGCCGCCGGAGAATTGTTGTTGCCATGTCGAGGTCGCCTGTACTGATGATCTTTTCAAGGAGGCCCGATGAGAGTGTTACTTTCCTTGTGGCACAGCCCGGATCGCCCGAAGCGATCCATCCCCCGAAGACCCCTGCCCCCCACGAAACCATCAGGTCCATAGCTATGGCAAGGGCTGGTTCTACCTTGAAGGGGTCCACGAAACGTGCGAACCTGTAGGCGGCCTCGCTTGGGAGACCCAGCTTCCTTGACGTACGGCTTATCCTTATGCTCTGGAAATTTGCCGATTCCAGCAAAACTCTGGAAGTTGAGCCACTGATCTCGCTCTCTTCACCTCCCATTACACCCGCCAGGCCTATGGGCTTCCCGCCGCTCGTTATCAGGAGATCCGCTTCTTCAAGTATCCTTGTCTTGCCGTCAAGGGTCAGGATCATCTCGCCCTTCCTGGCGGAACGAACTGTGATCTCACTGTCAGGGAGCCCTGCAGAGTCAAAGGCGTGCAATGGCTGACCTATCAGCAGCATGACGAGGTTCGTTGCGTCCACGACATTTGATATGGGCCTCATGCCCGAAAGAAGCAGCCTTACCCTTGCTGTCACGGGCGACGGCTTTATTTGTACGTTGTCTATCGCGCCAAGGGCATAGTAGGGACAGTCCGGGTCATCCAGGGTAATGCCCCTGAAGGCCTCAAGACTTTCCGCCCTTGGGGGGATAACAGGGGCAAGCGGCTTCAATGCCGCTTCCGGGAAAACAGCCGCTACCTCCCTTGCGATACCCACCATGCTCAGGAGGTCTCCCCTGTTTGGGGTTATGGATATCTCAAGAATGGCGTCGTCAAGGCCAAGAGCCTTCCTTACGTCCTCACCTGGAGGAGTTCCGGGATCCAGGCGCAGTATCCCGAACTCATCGGCGATCTCCGGCAGGCCTATCTCTTCTGCCGATAGGACCATGCCTTCGCTGATGACTCCTTCGAAATCCCTTGTCGTTATTTCCGTGCCATTTGCAAGTATGCTTCCCGGCGGTCCCCAGGGGACGATATCCCCCTCCCTGAGATTTCTTGCCGCCGTGATACATACGGCTCTTCTGCCTCCGGAGGCATCGATCCCGAGAACGAACAGGTCCTGCCTTGAAGGATGGATCTCTATAGTGTCCACTTTCGCCGTCAGTGCACCACGGAAAAGGGGGACCGGCTCCTCGATCCCTTCGACCTCGGTCCCTGTATCGGTAAGTCTCTTCGCAAATGTTTCGATATCTACGGGAATATCCACAAGTTCCCTGAGCCAGTTAAGGGATACGAGCATTATCTGTCCCCCCCCGTCGAGTTGAGAAAAGTGAGGTCTCCTTCAAAGAAGACCCTGAGATCGTTGAGACCGTACTTGAGCATGGCGATACGGTCAAGGCCCATGCCCCATGCGAAACCGTTGTACCGGGTCGGGTCTATGCCCCCGGCCCTGAGAACATTGGGATGGGTCATTCCCAGACCTGATATCTCCAGCCAACCCGTACCCTTGCAGATACGGCAGGAGGGGTTCTTTCCTGAACATACCACGCACTCCACATCCATTTCCAGGGAAGGTTCAGTAAAGGGGAAATAACTGCCCCTGTAACGGGCGGCAAGGTTCCGGCCGAAGATCCTGTTAGCAAAAGCCTCCAGGCACCCCATCAGGTGTGCCAGTGAAATATTCTCGTCAACAAGAAGTCCTTCTAGCTGGTGGAACATGGGTGAATGAGTCTGGTCGCTGTCCCTGCGGAAGGTCTTGCCGGGAACAATGATCCTGAGGGGGGCACCCCACTTCTTCATGGATCTCACTTCCACAGGGGACGTATGGGTCCTCAGAAGAAGGCTGTTCTCGAGGTAGAAGGTATCCTGCATATCCCGGGCGGGGTGATGTGGCGGAATATTGAGACCCTCGAAGTTATGAAAATCATCCTCGACCTCGGGTCCGTATGCCACTGAAAACCCCATCGAGGCGAATATGTCTATGGCCTCCTGTGCTATCTGTGCCACCGGATGGAATGCGCCCCAGGGTCGTCCCCTTCCGGGCAGGGTGACGTCTGTCCATTCCCCTGACTCCCTTAATGCCACTTCCTTTCCTTCGCATTCTGATTCTTTTCTTGAAATATCTTCTTCCATGCTGTCCCTTAGTTCATTGAGAACCCGTCCAGCTTCTGGCCTTTCCTCTGGCGGGAGGGCACCCAGCCTTTTCAGAAGGGAGGTAACCTCCCCCTTACGGCCAAGAAAGCGGACCCTTATCTTCTGGATCTCATCCAGGTTGCCCGCTGAGGCCAGTTCACTCTCGAAAACTGAACGGATGCGTCTGACGTCTTCAGCAATGATGCCCAATCTGTTTCCCTCCCTGCCTGTATTAACGATAGATAGATAGATAAAGGCTGTCGCCATCCCTCGTGGATCATCGAGTGCCTGGGATCGGCATAAAAGTTCTTCCTGACGAAGGATCGGCATTTTTATATGATAACCTCGCCTGCCTTGTCTGGTCTATAAAATTTTTAGACGGATCTCTGAAGTAATATGACAAGGGTTCCCGCCATTTTCATTGACAGGAACCCGTGAACTCCGGTCCGCTAAACGATGTGTGGGAAAAAGTCCTTGATCCTAGTGTACGAGCGCCTCTCTGGCACGCTCGACCAGCCTGGCGAATGCGGGCATATCCTGCACAGCCAGATCGGCAAGGACTTTTCGGTTGATCTGGATATCGGCACGCTTGAGACCGTTCATAAAGGTACTGTAGGTCATGTCGTTCATTCTGGCACCCGCGCTTATACGTGTGATCCAGAGCTTCCGGAAATCCCTTTTTCTCGCTCTCCTGTCCTTGAAAGCATTGGACATCGAGTGAAGGTAAGCCTCCTGGGCCCTCCGGAATACGTTCTTTTTTCTTCCGTAATAGCCCTTTGTTGCCTCAAACAGTTTCTTCCTTTTTTGATCGCTGGCGCTTCCGCCCTTGACTCTGGGCATGACCGCTCACCTCTTTCGAATGATTATTTCCTTTAGAGAGATCCGTAAGTTATGCATAAGGCAGAAGAGTCCTCATGCGCTCTTCCAGGGAAGTGGGGATCAGCCCCTTCTGGCGAAGCCTGCGAAGCCTCGTGGCATCTTTCTTCCTCAGAAGATGTTTTCTTCCGCTCTTTTTGAAAACGAATTTGCCGGTTGCTGTTCTTGAAAACCTTTTTTTGGTCCCCGAGTGGGTCTTCATCTTTGGCATGATCCTTTTCCTCCTCTTTCCTGCAGTGGGAACAACAGGTTGGCCGTCCGACTCAGGCTTTCGCTGGTTCCTCCTTATTTATGACTTCTTTTTCATCAGATCCTTCGGCCTCAGGTTTTTTGGCCTTCTTTGGAGACTGGGGCACCGGCATGAGCATCAGCCGCATGTACCTGCCCTCCATTCGAGGAGGCATATCCACCTTGCCTATGCCCTCGCAGTCCCTGACGACTTTGTCCAGAACTTCCCGGCCTCTGTCAAGAAAGGCCATTTCCCTTCCTCGAAAGAAGACTGCCACCTTGACCCTGTAGCCGGAAAGAAGAAAGTCCTTGACGGCGCGCACCTTGAAATTGTAGTCATGAAGATCGATCTTGGGCCTCATCTTCATCTCTTTCACTACCTGGCCCTTGGTCTTCTTCCTGGCGTCCTTCTCACGCTTCTGCTGCTGGAACTTGTATTTTCCATAGTCAAGTATCCTGCAGACGGGAGGGTCGGCCTGCCCCGAAACCTCGACAAGATCCAGTTCTCTTTCCTCGGCTATCCTTAAAGCCTCGGCTATCGGGACCACTCCGACCTTGACGCCCTGGTCGTCGATGAGAAGGACTTCCTTGACCCTGATCTCCTCGTTGATGCGCGGTTCTTCGCTGTTTTTAACTATAACTCGTCACCTCCATTACAAAATTATGGCCGGACTTCTCAGCCCGGCCTCAAAAACATGATGACACGGACCACTCCCCGGTGATGATTCGCGGAGGTCCGGTCAATCTACCCTTAAACTGCCCGGTCAGGGCGTCGGCGGGTGGGAGGCTTGGCTCCTCTTTCTCAATATTCCATTTTTCGCAAAGTCCAACCTGACAAGGAATACTAGCACAAAAGAACTAACTGTTGCAAGTGTCGCGGGATCCGGTGTGTCGCCGGGATCCGGTGTTCGGATCGGGCTGCCCGGCAAGGATCGCTTCAAAGTCGGAAAAGCTCATCACGCCGAGATCGCCTTCTGCACGATCCCTTACTGACAGGGTCCCGTTCTCGGCCTCCCTGCCCCCCAGAACGATCATAAAGGGGATCTTCTCCATCTGGGCATCGCGGATCTTCTTTCCGAGTTTTTCGTCCCGAAGGTCCTTCTCGACCCTGTATCCAAGACACATCAGTTTCCTTTCCACTTCAGCCGCATATTCAACCTGGTCTTCCTTGACGGGAACGACCCTTACCTGGACAGGGGCCAGCCAGAAGGGGAATGCCCCGGCGTAATGCTCTATCAGTATGCCCAGGAACCTTTCAAGGCTTCCCAGGACCGTCCGGTGGATCATTACCGGCCTGTGCTCTTTGCCGTCAGGACCGATATAGGTCATGTCGAACTTCTCCGGCATCTGAAAATCGAGCTGTATTGTCCCGCACTGCCAGGTCCTGCCGATGCAGTCCTCCAGGTGGAAGTCTATCTTGGGACCGTAGAATGCTCCATCGCCTGGGTTGATCCTGAATTCGCTGCCGAATTCCTCCAGCGCTTCCTGGAGGGCCTTCTCGGCTTTTTCCCACATAACGGGATCACCCATGGCCTTTTCAGGTCTTGTGGACAACTCCACCCTGTATGGAAAGCCGAAGACATCCCGGTATATGAACCTTGTCAGGTCCATGATGCCGATGATCTCCTGCTTGATCTGTTCTGGGGTCACGTAGAGATGGGCGTCATCCTGTGTAAATGACCTTACCCTCATCAGGCCATGGAGCACCCCCGAACGCTCATGGCGGTGAACGGTGCCAAGCTCCGCTATTCTCATCGGGAATTCGCGGTAACTCCTGATCCTGTTCTTGTAGACCAGGATGCCTCCCGGACAGTTCATGGGCTTTACCGCGAAGGGCCGTTCATCTATCTCCGTGAAGTACATGTTCTCGCGGTAGTGATCCCAGTGCCCCGACCTTATCCACAGGTCCTGGTCCAGGATCAGGGGGGTCCGGATCTCAGAGTAGCCTCTTCTGACGTGTTCAGCCCGCCAGAAATCGACCAGCCTGTTGATGACAACCATCCCCTTGGGATGAAAGAAGGGAAAACCGGGTCCTTCATTCTGGATGCTGAAAAGGTCCAGGTCCTTTCCGATCTTGCGATGGTCCCTTCTCTTGGCCTCTTCCAGCCGGTTGATGTATTTTTCAAGGGCTTCGGCCGAATCAAAAGCGGTCCCGTAGATCCTGGTAAGCATTATGTTCTTTTCGTCGCCCCTCCAGTATGCACCCGCAATGGAAAGCAGCTTGAAGTGTTTGACCCGGGATGTGGACTCCACGTGGGGACCCCGGCAAAGGTCTACAAGATCGCCCTGCCTGTAAACGGATATCACCTCGTCGGGCAGTTCAGAAATCAGTTCAAGCTTGTAGACTGCATCTTTTTCCCTGAAAAGTCGCTCTGCCTCGGCTCTCGGAAGGAGCAGCCTCTCGACGGGGACATCCTCAGAGGATATTTTGTGCATCTCCTCTTCTATCCTTGCCAGGTCTTCCTCGGTGACCTGGCCTTCTATCTCCATATCGTAGTAGAAACCGTCCTGGATCGAAGGCCCTATACCCAGCCTTGTGCCGGGGAAAAGCCTCTGGACCGCCTGGGCCATCAGGTGTGAAGCAGAATGGCGCAGCACTTCGATCCCTTCGGGGCTTGAGAACACCAGGGGTTCCACCCGGGAACCGCTTTCAGGGATCGTTGAAAGGTCATCCGGCTTGCCGTCGACAAATACAGCGACGGCCGTTTCTCCGAGTCCCCACCGGGAGAGTATCTCCCCTGCCTTCAAAGGTACTTCAGATACCAGGTCTTGTCCGTCCGGTCCAATATATTCCGGCAATGTTTCCAGCCCCCATCAATTAATTTCAGTTATTTTGCCCCGCCAGTTAACCAGTCGCAGGTGGATTGCATTTTAACAGCATCAAAACAGGAGAGTTACATCTTTCTATCATGTATATAATATACAACCCTTTTCATGAATAGCAACGTCTGTTTTTTTCTGGCAAATTTAAGTTTGTGCTTCTATAATCAGTTCAAGCCTTTCTTCACTTATTTCCTTTTGTTCACTTTTCCGTAAAGGGGGTGGAATAGGAACTTTGTTATTTTTTACGCTTTCTTACCATTGTTCTCCGCAAGTGTATCCCGTTTTCCCATCATTTTCACCAAGGAGGGATTCAAAGAATGGCCGAGAAAAAGAAAGCTGACCAGTGGGCAACCAGGTGGGGCCTCATCCTGTCGTGCATCGGAATGGCCGTAGGTACGGGCAACATCTGGAGATTCCCGCGAGTCGCCGCCTCCCAGGGCGGCGGTGCTTTTGTTATAGCATTGTTAATTGCACTTTTCCTGTGGGGTATCCCGCTTCTTATGGCCGAGGCCGTCTGGGGCAAAGTTTCCAGGATGGGCATCATAGGCTCCTTCAAGGAAATGGTCGGCCGGAAATGGACCTGGATGGGCACTGCCGTGGCTATCATAGTCCTTGGAGTCGTCTTCTACTACTCGGTGGTCGTCGGCTGGTGCATCCGTTACTTCGTGTACGCCATCACCGGGGTCATCAAACCCGGTCTCGATACCGATGCCCTGTGGGCAGCGTTCTCGACAACACCGGGAGCCATGGTCCCATGGCACATCCTGGCGACGGTCGCCGCAACCCTGATCATCTTCAAGGGTGTTGCCGAAGGGCTTGAAAAGATCAACAAGATCCTTATCCCCGCCCTCTTCGTAATGCTCGTGATCCTGGCGGTAAGGGCAAACATGCTGCCCGGTTCCGTCGAAGGTTTGAGGTTCTTCTTCGAGCCCAAGTGGGCTGACCTCCTCAAGGGCAGGGTATGGCTGGAGGCCTTTACCCAGGTCGCCTGGTCCACCGGGGCCGGCTGGGGCCTTATGCTGACCTACTTCGTCTACACAAAGAAGAACGAGGATATAGCCCTCAACTCCACAACGGTATGCTTTGCCGACACAATGGCCGGCTTCCTGGCCGGTCTGGCGGTCATACCGACCATCTTCGCCCTTTCTCCGGACCCGCAGGCGGCATTGGCCTCCGGGAACACGGGACTTTCCTTCATCCACCTGACCAGGCTCTTTACCGTGATGCCCGGGGGAGTTATCTTTGCTGCTATATTCTTCCTTGCCCTTATCTTCGCGGGCTTCAGTTCGCTGCTCTCAATGGTCGAGATGGCCCTCCGTCTCCTGATGGATGCCGGATGGCAGCGCCCCAAGGCGGCCATCGCGGCAGGGCTTGGCATCCTTGTCCTCGGTCTTCCCTCGGCACTGAGCCTCTCCTTCCTGGACAACCAGGACTGGGTCTGGGGCGTAGGCCTTCTCCTGAGCGGGCTGATCTTCTCGTTCGCTGCCATCAAGGTCGGTGTGAACAAGATCTGGGACGAGTACATTGCCCCCGATTCTGACCTCAACGCGCCCTGGATGTTCAAGCTTATCTACCTGTTCCCGCTCTGGTTCGTAATAATCTTCTGGTGGTGGATCGCCCAGGCAGCCAGCTGGTACCCGGATACATTCATGAAGTGGCTCCCGATCTCGGAGTACACCTTCACTGTGGGTACCATGGTCTACCAGTGGGGCATAGTTCTGGTGGTAGCCCTCCTGACGAACAACTGGATCGCCAACAGGACCACCGTCAAGTTCGAACCTTCCGAGTAGAGGGGTTTGCACATTCCTTTTAACAACAGTGAGGAAAGAATCGACTGACAGGGAGGGATTTCAATGGGTTGGCAGTTTAACATGATAGTTATTATGGCTCTGGTTTTTGGAGGCACCGGCTGGTGCGTATACAAGACCATGAAAGCCGAGGAGAAAAAGAAATAGCGTCAAGTAAAAATGAAGAAGGGGCTGTCCTTACGGACAGCCCCTTCTTCATTTATCTTTCCAGTCAGATGGATGCTCGATCACTTGCCTGTGCTCCCGAAACCGCCGCTGCCGCGTTCGGTCTCGGTAAGGGATCCCATTTCTTCCCATTCGATCTTCTCTACCCTGGCAAGGACCATCTGGGCTATCCTGTCCCCCCGTTCGATCCTGAAGGGTTCTTCCCCCAGGTTGACAAGAATGACCCTGATCTCGCCCCTGTAGTCGGCATCGATAGTTCCCGGGGCGTTCAGCACCGTTACTCCATGCTTCAGAGCAAGACCGCTCCTTGGCCTTACCTGGCATTCGAACCCTTCGGGTATCTCCAGCCTGATGCCCGTCCCTACCGATGTCCGGCCGCCAGGGGGTAGGGTCAGGCTCTCCGATGACCGCAGGTCCACCCCCGAAGAAAAAGGGGTGGCATACGATGGAAGAGATAACTTCTCACTCTCCCTGGCGATCCCCAGACTGATCTTTCCGGTCATGACTACCTGTCCCTGTTGCGATCGCCGGAGCCGCTTCTTCTTGGTCCATTGTAAGGTCTCCGGTCCCCTGAGGGCCTATCCCCGCCCGGCCTCGGGGCACCGCCCCTGCTGCCCCTGTCACCGCGTTCAGAGGAGGGCGGAAGCGCCTTTATCCTTGCCTCCCGCTCATCCTCAAGAAGGAAAGCGTCGGCAAACTTTCCAGCGATCTCAGGATCGGTCTTCTTTTCAAGAACCCTTCTCCTGGAAAGGTTGATCCTGCCCATGTCGTCGATCTCCTTGACAATCACCAGGACTGAGTCTCCCGGGCTCAGAACATCGTCAACCTTGCCGACATGGGTGGTGCTTATCTCGCTCACGTGGAGAAGCCCTTCCTTGCCTGGAAGCACCTCAATGAAGGCCCCGAATGCCATAAGGCGGGTGACCTTGCCGGAGAATATCTCCCCTGCCGCAACTTCCCGGATCAGGTCGTTGATCATGGCAAGTGCCTTCTCTGCAGCCTCGGTCGTGGGAGAGGCGACGAAAACCCTGCCGTCGTCCTCAACGTCGACCTTTACCCCTGTCTGGGCAACTATATTGCGAATGGTCTTGCCGCCCGGCCCGATAATATCCCTTATCTTGTCCAGGGGCACGTTGACGGTGTATATACGGGGCGCATAGGAAGAAACCTCCATACGCGGCTCTGTTATGGCACTTTCCATTTTATCAAGGATGAAGAGCCTTCCCCTTCTAGCCTGGTCCAGGGCGCTTTCGAGGATCGTCCGGGTGATGCCTCCGGCCTTGTTGTCCATCTGGAGTGCCGTAATGCCTTCCCTTGTGCCGGTAACCTTGAAGTCCATGTCGCCATAATGGTCCTCGAGCCCCTGGATGTCAGTGAGAACTACCACCTTTTCCCCTTCCTTGATAAGGCCCATGGCCACACCGGCCACTGGCCTGGAGACAGGGACCCCGGCATCCATAAGGGCCAGGCTGGCCCCGCAGACCGAGGCCATAGAGCTGGAACCGTTTGATTCCAGGATGTCCGATACCACCCTGACCGCATAGGGGAAGTCCTGTTCTGCGGGAAGAAGGACCCTTACGGCCCTCTCGGCAAGGGCGCCGTGACCTATCTCGCGTCGGCCCGGCCCTCTCATGGGCCTGACCTCCCCAACCGAGAAGGGCGGGAAGTTGTAGTGAAGCATGAAGCGCTTGGACGGCTCATCGTGTTTCAGACCATCGACGAGCTGGTCATCCTCTCCGACCATTCCCAGGGTCGTTGTGACAAGGGCCTGCGTCTCCCCGCGGGTGAACAGGGCAGATCCGTGGACCCTGGGAAGGACCCCGACCTCACAGGATATCGGCCTTACTTCGTCCATAGCCCTTCCATCGGCCCTTTTGCCCTCTTCGACAATAAGTGCCCTCATGGCCTTCTTGACGATATCCTCAACTTCAGACCGGATGTAGGGTTCAGCATCGGGATACTTCTCCAGCAGTGCTTCGATAGCTTTTCCTGTCGATGCTTCTATCGCTTCACCCCTGGGCTTTTTGTCATGGATCTGGACAGCGGCATAGATCTCATCGTAAAGTTCGCTGCTGATCCAGGAATCGATCTCCGGGTATGATGGCGGTTCGGGGAGTTCCATTACCGGCTTGCCCGAAGTCTTTGCCATTTCCTTGATCTTTTCGGTTATACCCAGTATCTCCCGCTGGGCCAGTTCAAGGGCGTCGACCATTACCTGCTCCGGAATCTGCCTGGCACCGGCCTCGACCATGGTAATTCCCCCGGCATGTCCGCTTACTACCAGGTCCAGTGAGCTCTCTTTGATCATCTCTTCCGTTGGGTTGACCACAAGTTCGCCATCGACAAGGCCTATCCTGACGGCACCCACAGGGCCTGCCCATGGTATCCCCGAAAGCATCAAAGCTGCTGATGCGCCGTTTATGGCCAATATGTTCGGGGGATTGGACTGGTCCACGGAAAGGGTTGTCGCAACAACATGGATATCGTTGCGCAGGTGCCCGGGGAAGAGCGACCGGATCGACCTGTCAATTATCCTGGCCGTAAGAGTCGCTGTTTCGGAGGGCCTCCCCTCCCTTTTTATGAATCCTCCGGGGATCTTTCCTGCCGAATAGAACCTCTCCTCGTAATCCACGAGCAAGGGAAGAAAATCCAGCCCCTCCCTTGCCTTGTCAGCAATGCACGCAGTAACAAGGATAGATGTTTCTCCCATAGTCACCTGGACCGAACCGTTTGCCTGCTTGGCAAGCTTTCCCGTTTCGAAGATCAGGGAACTCTCCCCGACTTCGATAATGAATCTTTCTGGCATAATTTCTGCTTCCTCCTCTTTTTCCCCGTCTATTTATTCCATTAAAGGATATCATAAGCGCACAAAAAAGCACGAGGGCAAAAGGTCTGCCCTCGTACCAGGTGTCTGTGAAGGTCTTTCCGTTAACTGATGCTCAGTGCCTTAGTCCGAGTTTCTGGATCAGGTCGCTGTAACGGCTGAAATCTTTGTTCCTGAGATACTGCAGAAGCCTTCTCCGGCGTCCGACCATCTTCAGGAGGCCCCTCTGGGAGTGATGGTCCTTTTTATGGATCTTGAGGTGTTCCGTAAGTTCCCTTATGCGGGTGGTAAGTATGGCAACCTGGACTTCCGGGGAACCTGTGTCGGCATTGTGGGTCTTGAATTCCTCGATGATCCCCTGTTTCTTCTCCTTCTCAAGCACTTTTGTTCACCTCTTGACGAATATTCCCGAAACCAAGTAGTGCGACTGTTCGCAAAACCTAGTATCGGGTTTCGAAATTATAGCACCATATCCGGTCCGCAGCAAACAAATGCAAAAATGGGAATAAAATAAGGTTCTGCTCATTCTGCACTCGACATTTTCTTAATTATGTGATTATATCCTTAATATTAGCTGTAACAACTCTGATCGAAAGGAAGGAGAAACACTTATGAAGATCCTTATTGTCGAGGATAACAGGGATCTGGTCCAGGTTCTCTCGGAAGGATTCGTTGAAAACGGTTATACCGTGGACAGCGCTTATGACGGGGTCGAAGGTCTGACCAAGGTCCGAAACAGCGAATACGATTGCATCGTTCTTGATATCATGCTGCCAGAGATTGACGGATACGAGGTTGTAGAAAGAGCAAGGGAAGAGGGGAAGGATACCCCCGTAATAATGCTAACCGCAAAGGATTCCATTGAAGACAGGGTCGAAGGCCTGAACAGGGGCGCCGACGACTACCTGGTAAAACCCTTCGATTTCCGTGAACTCGTGGCAAGGGTCAACGCTATCACGAGAAGACGTTCGGAGCTGAAAAGGCCTATTCTCACATGCGGTCCTCTCGTACTTGATCCTATAGCCCGCGAGTGCAGGGTCGACGGCGAAAGCGTACCCCTGAGAAGGCGAGAATTTGACATCCTTGAACTGCTGATGCGTTATGACAACCAGGTCTTCACCAGGGAAAGAATAATTGCCCACGTTTGGCAAAAGAAGTATGACGGCACCAGCAACGTTGTCGATGTGCACGTCAAGTACCTCAGGGACAAGTTGCGCCCCTACAATCTTGACACAGTAGTCGTGACCGTAAGAGGTGTAGGCTACAAGGTGGCCTGTCCAGACTACGAATAGGGCGAGAGTTCCCGTTGCCCATCGATAACCCGGGGGATCGGTTTCAATGCTGAAGATGCTCAACGGGCGGTGGCCGAAATGGCTCCGCTCGTTTCGTTTCAGGCTCATTTTCTTTTCGGCCCTGACGATCATACTGACTATCTCGATACTGGGCTTGATGATTTTCACCCTGTTCACTTCCCTTGAAATCGACAGGGTGGACAAGGTCATTATTTCATCGCTTGACGAGATGACATCTTTCTACGAAAAGGCGGGCCGATTGCCCGCCCAGTTATGGCATGGAAGGTCCTGTAACGCCGTCTTCCAGGTCTATGGCAGCGACCTGTCCCTTCTGTTCCACCTCCCCCCGGGTTTTTCCGCACCTCCCATGCCACCGGAACTTCTGACGGAAGCTGCCGAAGGAATGAAATTTATGACCTTCGACCCCCGGGGCAAAAGGTTCCTCCCTAAACTCTGGTGGATATTGCCGTGGAACTTCCTGTCCGACCGGGACATGTGGCGTACTTCCGTGAGGACTACATCCCTTTCCGGATTAAAGGTCTACCTGGTTTCCATGGTACCCCTGGAATCGATCCTGGTATCGAGGCATCTCCTGTTCTGGATGATATCCCTTGCCGGACTCGGGGGGATCATCCTCTCCCTGGCTGTCGGAAGCATCGTCGCTGGACAGGCCATGAAACCCCTGAAGTCGATCAACAGGTCCCTTTCAAAAGTATCAATTTCGAACATGTCCATAAACCCTCCTCCTGGCGAGACCGACAGGGAGATAATCGAGATCGTCGCTCATATCAACTCCATGCTGAAGAACCTCGATCAGGGGATGAAAAATCTTCAGCAGTTCACCTCCGACGCGAGCCACGAATTACGGACCCCCCTTGCGGTAATGAGGGGTGCGGTGGATGTGGCACTTCTAAGGGAGCGGGACGGTCCATATTACATAAGCAAACTGCAGGACCTGATATACAACATCGAAAGCATGCAGAACCTTGTCGGTGCCCTCCTTGAACTGGCAAGACTGGATGACCTGAAGGGGCTTGAAAAGATGGAGCCCGTCGATCTGCTGATCGTTGCCGAGGATGCCGTGGATAATATAAAGCCTTTGGCCTACAGAAGGGGACAGTCCCTTGAGTCAAGGCTGGAACCGGCGCCCACCAGGGGAAGGGAAGCCATGCTTTTGAGACTCGCCAACAACCTCCTGGACAACGCAAGCAAGCACTCCCCTCCCGGGAGCCGTATCGGCATAAGGACTTTCATTGACGGAGCGGGGAGCCGGTCTGTGCTGGAAGTAAAGGACACCGGCCCTGGACTTTCCGCCGAGGAGATCGAGCGATGCTTCGACCGCTTCTGGAGGGCCGATTCATCCCGCACCACTCCCGGATTCGGGCTTGGTCTGCCTCTTGTCCAGAGGATAGCGCAGCTACATAACGGGTCTGTAGAAATAGAATCGAAAAGGGGTGAGGGCTCTGTCTTCAGGGTCCATTTCCCCCTGGATGCAGAATCGTTGAAGGAATACGACCTTGAATAAAAAAAGGGGCCTCCCGCGGGAGGCCCCTTTTGGCATGTTGTTCAAAGGATCAGAGGTTTGCCGATACGTAGAAAGACCTTCCCTCGCGAAGGATCAGCATTGCTATTGTCTTTGGTTCCCCGGAGATTACACCGTCCAGTTTGGCGACATCGGTCACGGTCTCACCGTTGACCTCCAGCACCACATCTCCCTCCCTGAGTCCCATCCTGTGTCCCGTGGATCCAGGCAGGACACCGGTAACGAAAACCCCGGCAGTCTCCTCTACGCCGAATTTTTCCCTCAGTTCCTGGGTATTCGGGGAAATAGAGATCCCAAGTTTCGCCAGACTGGCAGATTCTTCTTTTACCGGTACTTCCGCTTCCGCGGAGGGTATCGAACCCAGGGTGACGCTCTTCTTCATCTCGGCACCTTTTCTCAGAATGGTCAGTTCTACCTTTTCCCCGGCAAGATTCTGCCGGATACCCACTATGAGGTCGGCATGATCCTTGATCTTCCTGCCGTCCATTGCTGTAATGACATCGCCTCTGGCAATTCCGGCCTTTTCGGCAGGGGATCCCTTGACAACGTCCCCGACTATGGCACCCTCCCCTGACTCGATACCGTAGGCGCTTGCGAATTCCCTGGTCATGGGCTGAACGTAAACCCCGAGCCAGCCCCGGTTCACCTTGCCGAACTCTATCAGGTCATCCATGATCTGCTTGGCCATGTTGATCGGGACCGCGAACCCTATCCCCTGTGCGTAGGGGACTATGGCAGTGTTTATGCCAATGACCTGTCCATCAAGTCCGAGCAGCGGTCCGCCGCTGTTGCCCGGGTTAATGGCCGCGTCGGTCTGGATGAACCCGTCGAAATTGAGGTTCCTTGCCCTGACCGACCTGTTCTTTGCGGAGACCACTCCTACGGTTACGCTGCTTTCGAATCCATAGGGGTTGCCAATTGCTATTACCCACTCTCCGACTTCTGTCCTGTCGGAATCCCCCATGGGTACCGTCGGAAGTTTTTCCGCCTCGATCTTGATCACAGCCAGATCGTAAGAGGGGTCCTTGCCTACAACTTTTGCCGGGAACGTCCTGCCGTCAGAAAGTGTGACCTCAATGGTCATGTTTTCCGGTCCGTCAACTACATGGTTGTTGGTCAGGATGTAACCGTCCTCGGTCACGATGAACCCTGACCCCTTCCCTCTCATGGGGACCTCTCTTGAAAACCCTTCAAAACGTTCACCGAAAAATTCCCTGAAGAACGGGTCATCAGGAAAGGGTGAAAAGGAACGCTTGACAACGGCCTCGGTATCTATATTTACAACAGCCGGCGAAGCCTCCTTCACGATCTTTGTGATCGGGTTCCCCGTAAATACATCCTGCGCCGCGGCAGGAAGGTGGAAAAGGGAGAGGACGAAGGCCGCGGAAAGGATAAAAACAGAAAATCTACTGGCAATGATCCTGGTGCTTCTTTTCATCAGAGCCACCTCCTGTATGCTTTTCAGTCATTATCCTCCATCATGGCTTTCCGGAAATCGTCAATTCTACGGAGATAGGATCTCCTGGCTTGAAGCCCAGGATATCCGATGCCCTGCCACGGTTGACGGCTATGGATACGAACCCCCAGCTGTCCTCAAGGGCAACCATGTCTCCCGAACTCACATCGGAGAAAGTCCTGCCTACAGGTATGCTGAAAAGCCAGCCGCAGCTGATCTTGATGCCGGAATCCCCGAGACTTCCAAGAAACTTCCAGGGTATGTCGGTCCTTATGGTGCCGAAGGAATCAACAAGGGCAACGTGGCCTGATATTTTACCAGGGAGGGACTGGGGAGCGGGAAGGGGGAAGCTGTTAAGGGATCCTGTTTTCAGGGCAGGGCCAAAATCCTCCGGAGGTTTCCCTCCTACTAGATCTGCAACGACGGGCGCCATGAGGTCCCTGGCCTGGAAAGTGGGTGAAACGGTTTCCAGTTCCTCCGGGGTTCTTTCAACGGACCAGCATCCGTCTATACCGCCGGTCCTTTCAGCCGCAGGGATCACCAAACCGTTATCCGGCCCGACAAAAATATCACCTCTTGCGGACCTGACGGCAATTATCCGCCTGTCGGTCCCCACTCCTGGATCAACTATTGCCAGGTGTACCCCGACTGGCATATAAAGAACCGCGCCGGCAAGCATCCAGCCTCCTGAAATAATATCGAAAGCCGGAACTTCGTGGCTTATGTCGATGACAGGAAGGCTAACCCCTCTTAGAAGCAGCAGACCCTTGCAGCAGGCTACAGTCTCGTCGGACAGGCCAAAATCGGAGAGAAATGTTACACACCTGAAATCTGCCTTCATTTCGTAACACCCCTCTTTACTATATCATTCCTGCCGGGAAGGATAAATCGGGTCCGCCGCATAATGCGCGCGAACCCGGATACGGAAACAAAGGTGAAGGGATCCAGTTTCAGGATCTATCGGCAAGATCCGGTTTCTGTGCGCCTTTCCGGACAGGGGAGACTACAACCCGTCTCATCGGCTCTGATCCAACGGAGTAGGTGGAGACATCATCCCACTCTTTCAGGGCCATGTGGACTACCCTTCTCTCCCAGCTCGTCATGGGTTCAAGACGTATCGGATGCCCCTTTCTCCGGGCTTCGCGGGCTGCGGCCAGGGCTATCTTCTCCACGCTCTCCTGCCTTCTTTCCCTGTAACCCCCGCTGTCAAGCCTTACCCTGTTCCCGGGCTCGGCTTCCCTGAGGACGAGGTTGGTAATAAATTCAACAGCCTTCAGGGTATCCCCGTAACGGCCAATGACAATACCAGCGTCATCCCCTGCTATATCGAGGTTGCTCCCTTCGGTCAACACGGGCTCCAGAGAAAGATCCATTCTGGAGAAAAGGTCTTTCAGAAAATCTGTCGCAACGGCCCCGGGTCTTTCCTGCTTTCGGGAAATGGAAACACGCATCTTCTTGCCCAGTATCCCGAAGAGTCTTTTCCCCTCATCAACTATCTCGATATCGATCTGAGTGGGTTCCACTGACCACCTGAGGGATCCAATATGCCTGGCTTCATCGACGGAATTGACTTCTACAACGAAATTTTCACGGTCTTCCACGGGTTCAACCCCTTTCCAGGCCTGGGATGTCTACTCCCTGGCCTCCTTTTTCTGGGGTTTCTCTTTTAGCAGTACAGGTTTTTCCTGCATTTCGACCTCTGTCTTTTGCTTGATGTACCATTGCTGACCCACTCCAATAAGGGAAGAAACCCCCCAGTAGAGGAGAACTCCTCCGGGAAGGCTGAGACAGATGAACGTGAGGAAAACCGGCATGAACCAGTTCATGAACTGCATCTGCGGGTTGGTGTTCCCGCTGAGTTGCTGCTGGAACCAGGTCAGAAAACCCACCGCGACAAGAAGCAGCAGGTTTGCGGCATAGACGCCGATGTTCGCAAGGCCGGCCGGATTGGCCGATATGCCCTTAAGGACCTCCCCTATACCGTGGGTCTCGCCGGAAAGGCCAAGTGCAAGAGCCAGGGTTGACAGGACTGATCCTTCAAGGCTGATCCCGAGGAAGGTCGCACCGCCCAGGTCCAGGTTCATAAGAACACGGAAGAGAAGTATAAGGATGGGCAGCTGCACAAGGAGTGGAAGGCAGCCCGCAGCCGGGTTGACTTTGTTCTCCTTGTAAAGTTTCATTATCTCCTTGTTCAGGGTTTCCTTGTCACCGGCATACTTCTCCTGGAGGATCTTCATCCTGGGCTGGAGTTTCTGCATTTTTTGCATGCTGACAAGCTGTTTGTGGGAGAGCGGATGTAGCAGGATCCTGATCAGGATGGTCAGAACAATAATGGCGATACCGTACGAATGCGTGAACGAATAAAGGCTGTTCAGCACAAACAACAGGAAATCGCCGGCTGCTTTCCATATTGCGCTCAAAGGATTCACCTTCCCTTGGGATAGTATTCTTTTTGATGGGGGACCCTGCCAAGGAACGACGGGTATTCATCAGGAACCGGATCATAGCCGCCACTGTGCCAGGGACCGCATTTCATTATACGTATAAATGCGAGAAATGCTCCCCTCGCGAGGCCGAATTTCTCTATTCCCTCCCTGGCGTAGCTGGAACAGGAGGGATAAAACCTGCAGTTGTCCCCCAGTAAGGGGGAAATGAACCTCTGGTATAACCCTATGAACCATATCGCTATCCTGGAAGGTACGCCTTTCATAAAGTTCCCCTCCTGTCGACATGCCAGTCGGGACCGGGCCAATCCCGGGCCATAAGTCCCGCCCTTGAGAACATCCTGGCCATATCCATATAGACTGCCCTGGCATTCTTGTCCAATCCGGCGCTTTTCAGGGTACAGACCGCCCAGAAACCATCCCTGACCCAGGGGCGGAGCCTCCTCAATGATTCCCTGAGGATGCGTTTCCCCCGGGATCGGACTGGCGAGGATCCCTGCTGTTTGCCGACGGCTACCCCGAACCGGGTCTTGCCATCGGGAGCTTCAACAAACAACAACCGCACCAACGCGCCACTTTCCCGGCGGCCGGTGCGGAACACCAGATCGAACTGCCAGCCTTTTTTCAGCCTGTCATGAGATGGATAGACAAAGGATACCCGCAACTAAACCGCCAGGCGCTTTCTGCCTTTGATCCTCCTGTTCCGGAGAACGCGCCTGCCGCCAGGGCTGCTTGAACGCTCCAGGAAGCCGAGTTTTCTCTTTCTTTTTCTATTTGAAGGCTGGAAGGTCTGTTTCAACTGTTACACCTCCTCTTGTCATTACGCTAGAAACACCGGGGAAAAACCAGCCCGGATACTATAGCACACAGGGTAACCGGCAACAAGTGCAAAACGACCGACAATGTGGCGGGACAATGATAATGTCACCCCATAACGGGACAGTGATAATGTCATCCCCATGAAGACTGGAGGAGACATTTTCTTGAACAGCCGCGAATCGAGGAAGGTATATGTCATGGAGCAGGTTTTCAAGGG